>Ga0209581_1003289_pt1 | contig 14083 bp, 11 predicted proteins | sample Coa_R2_FD_187160 | JGI IMG/M metagenome (GOLD analysis project Ga0209581, IMG submission 187160) | Surface soil microbial communities from Centralia Pennsylvania, which are recovering from an underground coalmine fire - Coalmine... | ecosystem: Environmental > Terrestrial > Soil > Unclassified ...
TAAAAGGTTCTCAGTGTTTCCCTGTTTTGCCCGTTTTCCTCTTCACCGGGCTGGCGCCATTTACGAACGCCAGCCCGGTGTCTGGTCGCTCTAACCAGGCTCCCTCCAGGAATTTCTGCTCATTAGGAATTTCTGCTCAGTAGAGTCAATGGAACTCCGTACCCTCTTGTCAACGTGTGCTATTCTATGCATTTAGAACGTGTGCTATTTTCTGCGCTGCGAAGGAATAGTCTGGTATATGCAGACGTTCTTACTGTAGTGAGGTATATCGTGGCGCGAGCCAGGCGCGCTATGCTATGACATTTTGTGAAACCGGGTACAGGACAGGACAGGGATATGGGAAAGAAACTTGTTATTGTAGAGTCGCCCGCGAAAGCGAAAACGATCGAAAAATTTCTGGGGCGCGATTTTGAGGTCAGAGCCTCGATGGGGCATATCATCGACCTGCCTAAAAAAGGGCTTGGCGTCAATACGCGCAAAGATTTTGAGCCTGCCTATGAAATTATCGAGAAAAAAGACAAACTGATCGACGAATTGAAAGCTGCTTCCAGGCGGGCGGAAGAGGTCTACCTGGCGCCAGACCCCGACCGCGAGGGCGAATTTATCGCATGGTCATTGATGCATACGCTGGGTTTGCAGCATCCGCGCCGCGCCGTCTTCAACGAAATTACCAGAGGGGCGGTGCAGGATGCTATCCGCCATCCGCGTGAAATCGACGAGGATCTGTTCAATGCGCAGCAGGCGCGGCGCGTGCTTGACCGGCTGGTGGGCTACAAAATTAGCCCGCTACTCTGGCGGCGCATCCAGTCCGGCACCAGCGCCGGGCGTGTGCAATCGGTGGCCCTGCGGCTGATCTGCGACCGCGAGGCAGAGATTCGCGCCTTTGTGCCGGAAGAATACTGGAGCATTACCGCGACCCTGAGCAAGCAGAAAGCGACGGAACGCTTCGAGGCCGTGCTGATAACGCGCCTGGCCGAGATGGCGACGCTCAACGGCGAAGAGAACGGCAATGGCGGTGAAGGTGAGGAAACGGGGCAGAACGGAGCGAAGGCGGCAAAAATCGGGAAGGGACGCATCAAAATCTCCTCGAAAGAAGAGGCCGACGCTATCCTGGCCGATTTGCGGGGCGCGACGTATAGCGTGCTGAAGGTGGATGAGCGCGAGCAACGTCGTCAGCCCGCCCCGCCCTACACGACCAGTACCATGCAGCAGGATGCCTCATCTCGCCTCTACTTCAAGCCCAAAAAGACCATGAGTCTGGCGCAGCAGCTCTACGAGGGCATTGAACTGGGCGAGCGCGGTCATCAGGGCTTGATTACCTATATGCGTACCGATTCTACGCGCATTTCAGAAGAGGCGCAGGCCAGGGTCAAACAGTATATCGGGCAGGAATACGGCCAGCCCTATGTCGGGCAGGGACGCATGGGCAAGGCAAAGGCGACAACGCAGGATGCCCATGAAGCCATTCGCCCCACCGATGTTACATTGACGCCGCAGATTGTCAAACCCTACCTGTCTGCCGACCAGTTCAAGCTCTATAACCTGATCTGGCGTCGCTTCGTTGCCAGCTTCATGACGCCTGCCGTCTTTGATACGGTACGCGTCGATATCGTGGCCGCGCAATACGTCTTCCGCGCCAACGGCTCTAACCTGAAGTTCCCCGGCTTCTACGCCGTCTGGCCGCATGAGGAAGACGAGAAGCAACTGCCGAAGCTGAGCGCGAATGAAGTTCTCGATCTGCACAGCCTGAAACCGGAGCAGCACTTCACGCAGCCGCCCCCGCGTTACAGTGAGGCCAGCCTGATTAAAGAGCTTGAGGAGCAGGGTATCGGACGCCCCAGCACCTACGTTCCCATCATCAGCACTATTCAGGATCGTGGCTACGTCGAGCAGGAGCAGCGCCGCTTCATTCCGACCTGGCTGGGCGAAACGGTCAACGAGGTGATGAACAAACACTTCCCCGAAATCGTCGATGTCAGCTTTACGGCGGATATGGAACACAAACTGGATGATGTTGAAGAGGGCAGGCAGTCCTGGCGAGAGTTCTTGCACGGCTTCTACGATGATTTCAAAGAGACGTTGAAGCGCGCTGAGGCCGAGATGGAGCGGGTCGATAAACCGATGGAAGAGATCGACGAGGCCTGTCCTGAATGCGGGCGCACCCTGGTGATTCGCACGGGCCGCTTCGGGCGTTTCATCTCCTGCTCTGGCTTCCCGGAGTGCAACTACCGGCGCTCCATTGTCAATAAGACCGGCGCCCTCTGCCCACAGTGCGGCGGCGATCTGGTGGAGCGCAAGACACGGCAGAAGAAACGCCTGTTCTACGGGTGTAGCAACTATCCCGCCTGCAACTTCGCCATCTGGGAGAAGCCTGTTGCCGAACCCTGCCCCAACTGCGGCGGCCTGATGGTGGTTCCACGCCCCGGCCAGGATGCCGTTTGCTATCAAGAGGTTGTGGCGCCGCGTAGCGAGGAGAGGCCGCAGCAAAACGGCGCGACCGCACGGCGCGCAACGCGTCGGCAGACTGCCACGACTGCGACAATGGACGATATGGTAGAAAATGGCGCGGCTCCGGCGAAAACACGGGCCAGAACGACCGGCGCGGGTCGCACAACGAAGGTCGCAGCAGACCCTGATGGAACTGGTACAGCGAGGAAAAAGACGACGGCGGCAAAGACAACCACCAGAAAGCGCGCCACCACTACGCGAGCCTCGTCTCGCAAGACTGCGACTACAAAAAAGTCAACGAGTGCAAAAAAGACCACGACCAGCAGCGGCAGCAGGCGTAAAACGACCGGGAAAACGGTACTGTGAGGGAATTTTAAGAATATGCTCTTGCCGTTGTGATATAATTCTCAAAGAGTTATGATTGACTCTGCTGAAAAGTAATCTCTGCTGTTATGGAGGATTTTCATGCCGCACGCAGTAACGTTAATTCCCGGCGACGGCACCGGGCCAGAAATTACCGAGGCGACGCGCCGTGTGCTGGAGGCGACGGGCGTTGAGTTTGAGTGGGATGTGCAACCTGCGGGGCTGGATGTATTCGAGCAAAAAGGCACGGTTTTACCTGATGAGGTGATCGAATCGATAAAACGTACCAGAGTTGGTCTGAAAGGTCCCATCACCACTCCTGTCGGGAAGGGATTCCGTAGTGCGAATGTCGCGCTTCGCAAGAAGCTCGATCTGTATGCGAACCTGCGACCGGCCAAGTCCTATCCCGGTCTGCGTTCTCGTTATGAGAACATCGACCTGATTATTGTCCGTGAGAACACGGAAGACCTGTATGCCGGCGTCGAATTCCAGCGGGGAACGCCCGCGCAGGAAGAGATCATCGAGACCATTGCCCGTACCACCGGCACGCGTCTCGACAGTGACTCTTCCATCAGTATCAAGTTTATCTCCGTCGCCGCCTCGCGCCGCATCGTCAAATTCGCTTTCGACTATGCGCGCGCCAATGGTCGGCACAAGGTCACGGCGGTTCACAAGGCCAACATCATGAAGTTTTCGGATGGCCTCTTTCTTGCCACCGCTCAGGATGTCGCGAAAGAGTATCCCGATATCCAGTTTGAGGATCGCATCGTCGACAACATGTGCATGCAACTGGTGCAGAAGCCGGAAATTTACGATGTACTCGTGCTGCCCAATCTCTACGGCGACATTATCTCCGACCTCTCTGCCGGTCTGATCGGGGGCCTCGGCGTCGCGCCGGGCGCGAACATTGGCAGCCAGTACGCCGTCTTTGAGCCGGTGCATGGCAGCGCCCCCAAGTACGCGGGCCAGAACAAAGTCAACCCGATGGCGATGATGTTCTCCGGCGTCCTCATGCTGCGCCACCTCGGTGAGCGTGCCGCCGCCGACCGCCTGGAAAAGGCGATGGCGCAGGTGATCGCCGAGGGCAAAAGTGTCACCTATGACCTCAAGCCGCGTCCCGATGATCCTACCGCCGTCGGCACTTCCCAGGTTGCCGATGCCATCATTGAGAAGATGCAGAAACTCTAGATTCCGCAGGCGCGCGCTTGAGCGCGCGCCTGCAAGGTTTCTATTTACTGCGCTTTGCGCCACTTGTGGCGGGACTGGATGTAGCGAATGGTGCCGGAGCGCGAACGCATCATCACCGAGTTGGTGCGCGCGCCCCAGCCGTAGTAGTAGACGCCGTCGAGCAATTCGCCTTTGGTGATGCCGGTGGCGGCAAAGGATACGTCATTGCTTCTCACCAGGTCTTCCGTGCGGAAGACCTGGTCGAGATCAATGCCCTCGGCCTTCAGCTTTGCGCGCTCCTCATCGTTGCGCGGCCAGATTTTGCACTGGATTTCGCCGCCGACGCATTTGATGGCTGCCGCCGCCAGCACGGCTTCCGGCGCGCCGCCCGTCCCCATCAGGACATCAATGCCGGTGTAGTCTTCCATTGCCGCCTGGATGCCTGCCGCCACGTCACCGTCGGTGATCAGGCGAATGCGCGCCCCCGCCTCGCGAATCTGGCGAATCAATTCCTGGTGGCGCGGGCGGTCAAGCACCACAACGGTCAGGTCTTCGATGCTGGCGCTCTTCGCTCGCGCTATACGGTCGAGATTGACGGCGACAGGAGCGTTGATATCGATGACGTTGCGCGCCGCCGGGCCAACGGCAATCTTTTCCATATAGAAGACGCCGGGTGGAGCCTTGTACATGGAGCCGCGCTCAGCTGTGGCGATTACCGCCAGTGCGCCGGGCAGGCCGAGCGCGAGCAGGCGCGTTCCATCAACCGGGTCAACCGCCACATCGACTTCTGGCGGCAGGCCGTTGCCTATGTGTTCGCCCACATAGAGCATCGGGGCTTCGTCTTTTTCCCCCTCGCCGATGACCACCACGCCATCCATATCCACCGCCTCAACCGCCTGGCGCATGGCATCTACAGCGGCCTGATCGACCATCTCCTTGTTGCCTTTGCCCATCCAGCGGCCCGCACTCAGGGCCGCCGCCTCCGTGACACGCACCAGCTCCAACCCCAGGTTGCGCTCCTTCGTACCCGACTGCTCAAAACGCCCTTCAGTCATGCTCACCCTCCTTATTTTTGCGCTGCGCTGTAACCATCCAGCCTCTATTCGCCGCTCATCCCATCACTCTCGGCAGCTATACGAATAGATCACCGTTTGCTATACTTGTTCTTAGCATTGGTAAGTATGCCCACAGCAGGAGCCTGCACTGTTTCTGCTCTTCCACTGCTATCATTACGTCTATCGGTGAGAAACAGAATACTGTTAGCTGTGCAGGCCGAACAGGCTGCTACTTATCGTGCCAGAAGCTATGCATATGTATTGTACAACAGTTACGTTTCAGTTTGTAGTCTCATTGCCTGCCTGTTTTTTGCAGTGGGCGATGATGAGTTCTCACAATCGAAACCAGTCATGGTATGGCTGGATAAACGATAGATAGATAAGGAAAACCGTATGTACGTAGATGCTCTAACCCTGGCGGCGATTGCCGATGAGTGGCGCGCCCTGCTCACGGGGGCGCGTATTGATACAATCATTCAGCCAACAGAATATGCCATTGCGTTGCAGTGTTACACCTCTGGCAGCGAGGGGCAACCGGGACGCAATTCCTGGCTCTATCTCTCAGCCCACCCACAACTGGCGCGGGCGCACCTGACGGCGTTCAAACCGCAGAAAATCGCCAGCGAGCCGCCTCCTTTTGTGATGTTGTTGCGCAAACACCTGGAAGGCGCGCGTATCGAGGCAATTGTGCAGCCGCGCTGGGAGCGCGTGCTGGAAATCGTCGCGGGCTATCGCAAGGGACCTGAAAGCGAGGAGCGCACGCGCTTCCGCCTCATCATCGAAATCATGGGCCGTCTCAGCAACATCATCCTCGTCGATGAGCAGGGCATGATTCTGGGCAGTCTCAGGCGTGTCGGCGCGGAAGTCAACCGCTACCGCACGATTGCCGCCAATGTTGCCTATCTCCCGCCGCCGACCCAGCAGCGCACTATCGCCGGTCAGACCGTCCCACGCCTTGAGCCAACGACCGTCACCGCCGCCCAACTTGGCATCAGCGCGGCGGAGAAAGAGGGAACTGAGCTTCCTGCTGAGCAAACGGCTCGTCGCAAATCCGGGGCAAAGCCAGCAAAGCAGCCGAAGCTCTGGCAATTGCTGACGCGGCACCTGCTCGGTTTCAGCCCGCTCTCCGCGCAAGAGGCTGTGTTCCGCACGACGGGCGATATCGAAACCTTGCTTGAACCGAACAACATCGCCGAAGAGACCTGGGAAGAACTGGCCTGGAACGTGCGCTCGCTGGCCGCGCTCTACGATACCCACGCCTGGCAGCCGCAGCTTGTCGAGCGCGCAGGGCAAAGCGAAGGCAGGCCGGAATCATTCACGCCGGTCGCTTTCGCCCCTTATATGCTGGAACAGTATGCCGAAGCGCAGGATATGCGTATCCGCTCGCTGCCATCCATGAATGCTGTGCTGGATGAGTTCTATGCCCGTGCGGAGTGGCGCGACGCGATGGAAGATGTGCGCGCCCCCATTCGCAAGGCGTTGCAAACGCACCTCGAACGCAGCAGGCGCAAGGCCGAACTGCTGCAACAGGAACTGGTGAAGACGGAAGAGGCCGCTCAGTACCGCTTGCAGGCCGAATTGCTGCTGGCGCACCAGCACGAGGTGCAGCAGGGCCAACCCACCGTCTCGCTGCCGAATTTCTACGCCGAAAGCGATGCCGACGGCAACCTGCCCACCGTCACCATCCCGCTCGACCCGCGCTTCGATGCCGTCGGCAACGCCAACCGCCTGTTTAACCGCTACCACAAATTGCGCCGCGCGACGGAACTCGTTCCCGCCCAGATCGAGCAGAATGCCGTCGAGCTGGCGACCATTGAACAACTGCTGGCCGATCTCATGCTCGCCGAAACGCCAGCCGAAGTCGCGCTGGTCAAAGCCGAAGTGCAGACGGCAGGCTACATGCGCGGCACCCCTGGAGAGCAGCAAAAGAACCAGAAAGCCCGGAAACAACAAAAGGGCGGCAAGAAGGGCGGCAGGCCGGTCAAAGGCAAGCCAACACCGCCGGGAGGCGGCGTCCCGCTCCACGTGCAGAGCCGCGAGGGCTTCACGCTTCTCATCGGCAAGAACAGCCGCCAGAACGAGGATGTCACCTTCCACCAGGCCGCGCCCAACGACCTCTGGCTGCATGCGCGCGGCGTGCCGGGCGCGCACGTCATCATCAAAGCGGCGGGCAGCGAAATCCCCCGCGCCACCATCGAGCAGGCCGCTCAACTCGCCGCCTACTACAGCCAGGCGCGTGGCAGCACCAGCGTCCCCGTCGACTACACCCTCCAGCGCCACGTCCGCCACATGAAAGGCGGCGGCCCCGGCATGGTCATCTACGAACGCGAGCGCACGATCTACGTGGAACCCAGGGGAGTGGAGTAGGCTGAAGCTCGAGCAGACCTCTTTGAACTGGCAGAGCGGCGTAGCAAAAAAGTAGTATTGATAAAGCTTTCAGATGAGAATATGTTACTATATCTCCGGGCTTTTCGGCCCGGTTTCGCTTTTTGTCCCGGTATACTATTGTCCTCTGGCACGGAGGAGGCGAGAGATATGTTTAAGCGTTTTGTAGGAGCAGTATTTTCTGGCTGCTTGCTTCTATTCTGGCTCACAGGCTGTGGCGGTGCGACCCCTGCTGACACTTCGGGAGATGTAACGTCCTCTCCGACAGCTGCGCCATCTGTCATGGTTTCACCGACGCCCTCGCCGGTAGCGCCGAGTGTGACTGGCATAGCGATGGGGGTCAGTCCTGCCAGCTTTAGCAGTATTGGCTGTGGCAGCGCGACGAATATTGTCTTTAGCGCGGCCATTACCATCGCGGCTGGCAGCACCGGCGGCCAGATACCCTATACGTGGAATATTGACCATACGAGCATTGCGGGTAGCGTGACCTTTGCGGCGGGGGAGACGAGTAAGACGGTAACGTACACGCTGAGCAACTATACCGTTCAGTTAAGCTCGACAGCCGCCGTAAGCGGGTCGATCACCGTAGGAACGCCGGGCAGCTCGGTGACTTCCTCTTCGATCGGGCCGACAGGTACCTGTAAACTGCCGGGGCCATTTGAGGTGACAGGAATTGCCCTCTCGGTCAGCCCCGCGTCGCTCACCTCGATTGCCTGTAATACAACAATCACTGTGACGTATACCGCTACCGTCACCATCGCTGCCGATAGCAATGCCGGAACGGTCGTGCTTGTCTGGACGATTGGCTCATATCACCAGACGGTGAGCCTTGTCTTCGCGCCGACACAAACGGTACACACGGTTTCCTACTCACAGACAGGCAAGGTGGTGAAGGTGAGTACCTTTCCGCGCCTGGCGACGATTGCCTCAACCAGTCCCAATGCCGTAACCTCTGCCTCAGTCAAACCGGCGGGAACTTGCGCTTGATGAGGTCACGAACATGTCATGCTGAGCGCGAGCGAAGCATGACATGTTATGGAGTGAGGTCTGTGCTAGTGGGTCTGGCCGCGCTCGCGTGAGGAGCCAATGCCCATTTCCTCGCGGTACTTGGTGACGGTGCGCCGGGCCATGGGGAGGCCGCGCGCGCTGAGCAGGCGCGCCAGTTCATCATCGCTGAAGCGGCGTTGCGGGTCTTCGGAGGCGATCAGTTCGCGCAGGATATCTTTGATGCCGAGAGAGCTGTCGAAGAAATCGGCGAGGGGGATGAGGCGACCGTTGGGCAGCAGGGCGTATTTGTTGGCGGTGGCGCGGCTGATCGTTCCCTCATCGAGATGCAGGCGGGCGGCGACTTCCGCGCGCGTGAGGGGGTGCAGGTAGCGCACGCCCCGTTCGAGAAATTCGCGCTGGTAGCCCACGACCAGTTCGGCCACGCGCCGCAGCGTTTGCCAGCGTCTCTGCACGCAATCGACAAAAAACTTTGCCCGCTCGCCCTGATGATGCAGGTAACGCTGCATCTCCCCGGCCTCACTGCCGCTCCGGTCATTACGCTCATCAAGGGAGGAAGTGGCATAATCGCTGCTGATGGAGAAGCGATAGCGTTTTTCCTCGATCAACTCGACTTCAAAGCCTGTCTCTGTTTTGCGAATGAGGATATCCGGGCGCATATAGGCTGTGCCGGGGGAGGAGTGTGTATCAGCCTGATAGATGTGGGCGGGATAGGGGTGCAGCATTCTACGAATGTACTGACCGGCCTGGCGCACCTCGGCTTCCGGCACGCGCATGAGACGGGCGATTTCCGCGAACTGGCCGCGCCCCAGCAGGTCTAAATATTGTTCGATGAGCGGGTAGGCCAGGGGATGAGGCCTGGTCAGTTCACTCAGGGCGCGCAACTGGATGAGGAGACATTCGCGCAGGTCACGCGCCCCGATGCCCGGCGGCTCCAGCGTCTGTAGCTGGCTCAGTACGTATTCGACACGCTCAACCGGCACGTGCAGGTGTTCGGCCACCTCGCCAATGCCGATATCCAGGTAGCCGCGTTCGTTGAGGTTGCCGACCAGTTGCTCGGCAATCAGCGCGTCGGCGGGCGAGACCAGGGCTTCCAGCTGTTGCAGTAATGCCTCGGCCAGCGTCTCGCCGGTGGGAATGCTGGCTATCGGGTCAAAGTCATCGTCCTCGTCGCCATCGCCGATACGGCTGTCATAGCTGTCGATGGTGGAAAATGAGAAGAACTGGTCGCTCCACTGCATTTCCGGGGCAGCAGGATCACTGGTGGTTGTTTCTTGTACGGTGGGTGGGGCTGGCGCGAAATGGCCGCAGGATGGGCAGGTTGTTCCCTGCATCAGGGTGCCGCAAAACAGGCAGATGCGCTGCTCGCTGACTTCCAGCGCCGGATTCTCGATCTGTTCCTGGTTTACCGCCCGTTCCAGTTCGTCCGCCGAGAGGTGCAAAATGGTACTTGACGTGATGAGCTTCGCACTCACGCGCAGGATATGATCTGGTTTTTGTACTGGTTCGAGTCGCATAACTTCTCTCCACCTCTCCGTTACCGCTCCATTATATGCTATCCCGACCTGTCTGCCTAGACCCAGCCCCGATTGACGAGGGCATTGTGGGCCGCTTCTTGCTCTGCCGCCTGCTTATTGCGTCCGTGTCCTGTTCCGGCAACCTGCTCGCCCAGCATGACCTCGACCGTAAACTCGCGATTATGCGAGGGGCCTTCCTGGCTCACAAGTCGGTACGAGGGCGTGATGCCGTCCTGAGCCTGCGCCAGTTCCTGAAACAGCGACTTGTTATCTTTGAAGAGCCGTTTTGTGATGATCTTCTGTGCCAGAGGCTCCAGGCGTTTGAGCAGGAACTGGCGCGTTACCTCGATACCCTGATCCAGGTAGATCGCCGCCAGCAGGGCCTCGAAGGCGGAAGCCAGGACACGCTGGCTGCCGCCCGTATAATGCTCTCCTCTGCCCATGCGCAGGAACCGGCCCAGCTCAATCTCGCGGGCAAAGGTCGCCAGCGTATCCGTTTTCACCAGAATGGCGCGTACATCGGTCAGTTCGCCCTCGCTCAACTGTGGATAGGTGCGATAAAGAAAGTCGGCACTGATGAAGGCAAGAATGGAATCGCCCAGGAACTCTAACCGCTCATTTGATTCCTGGCCCGCGCCCGGCGTCTCGTAGATGTACGAGCGATGGGTGAGGGCCAGTTGTACCAGTGCTGGATTCTGGAAATGGATACCTAGAATATCTTCCAGCGTTTCAGCCATTACACTACCTCCAACACTACCTGAGATTCGTTCTGCACCTGTTCCGTCACCTTCCCGATGCGCCAGAATGGCACTTGCGGCGCGAGTATGGCAAGCTCTGGCCACAGTGCGGGGTCGATGGCGGCAAAGAGGCCGCCGGAGGTCTGTGGGTCCCAGAGGAGCTGCCGCTCAACCTCGCTCAGCCGCTCGCTGAAACGCACATGCGGCGACAGATAGGTTTCGTTGCGATGGGCGCCGCCAGTGATACAGCCCTCTTCCGCGTAGCGCAGCGCGCCGGGGAGCAGAGGAAGCGCGGCAAAATCGAAGCGCATACTGGTCAGGCTCTGTGCGGCCATCTCCCAGGCGTGGCCCAGCAGCCCGAAGCCGGTGATGTCGGTAACGGCATGCACGCCTTTGCCCGATCGCACCAGCGCCTGACTCGCCTGCTTATTCAGGCTCGTCATCGAAGCCACCGCCGCCTCCAGATCGCTCGCCAGCACCTTCTCCTGCTTGTGCGCTGTCGTAATCAGGCCGGTGCCGAGGGGCTTACCGAGAATGAGCAGATCGCCGGGCTGAGCGCCGCCTTTGGTCAGGATATGGTCGGGATGCACCATCCCGGTCACGGCCAGCCCGTATTTGGGTTCTTTATCGGTCACGGTATGCCCTCCGGCGATGATACCGCCCGCCTGTGCCACGATATCGGCGCCGCCGCGCAGGATGTCGCTGAGCAGGCTCGTCTCCAGATTGTCCGGCCACGCCACCAGATTAATGGCCATAAGCACCTGACCGCCCATCGCATAGATATCGCTCAGGGCGTTAGCGGCGGCAATCGCACCGAAGGTGTAGGCATCATCGACCACCGGCGGGAAGAAGTCGGCGGTACTGATAATCGCCTGTTGCTCGTTCACGCGATAGACGGCGGCATCATCGGCGGCGTGCAGCCCGACCAGCAATTCAGGTGGCACGGTATGGAATGTGAGTGGACGCAGGACCTGCGCCAGGGTCCCTGGACCCATTTTCGACGCTCAACCGGCGCAACTTGCCAGCGAGGTCAGGCGTATTCTTCTGCCTGTCGACATATGGAATGTTCCCCGTTTACAAACTGTTTTCTTCTTATGGAAGCATTGTAGCGCGTTTGCCCGTGAGTCGTCAACAAGACTGGACGCGGCAGCGAATATATGCTACTCTTGGGGGCGTGAATGTGAGGAAGACAGGCAATCGCGGGCTGCACGGCGTGCCGTAGCAGTTCGAGGAAAGTCCGAACTCCACAGAGCAGGATGCTGGATAACGTCCAGTCAGGGCGACCTGAAGGAAAGTGCCACAGAAACATACCGCCTGGCGCCTGCATCCATCAGAGCGCCGGGTAAGGGTGAAATGGTGAGGTAAGAGCTCACCGGCAGCCGGGTGACTGGCTGGCCGGGTAAACCCCATCTGGAGCAAGACCAGACAGGAGGGGTAGGAGCAGAGGTCGCATTGCAAAGCAACACGACTTCTCTCCTTGCAGGCTGCTCGTCTGTCAACCTCCGGGTTGGTCGCTAGAGGCAGCAGGTAACTGCTGTCCCAGATAGATGATTGCCCCCCTCTCGGCGAGAGCCGCCAGGGGAACAGAATTCGGCTTATGGCTTCCTCACATCCACCCCCACGCTGTTTCACAGGATGTTCGCCCCGGAGGTGAACATCCTGTTTGTGTTTCATTCCATTCACCTGTATTTCCCTTTATTCAGATTCATTTGTTGCCTTTCTGTGATATCCAGCAGTACCTTTGTGACGCAGGTGTGATGTGCATGGCGCATAGTCAGAGTGCGAGAAAGTTGTTAGTTGTAGTCGCTGCTTGCGTGTAGCAGGCAAGGAAAAGAGTGAGTCTCAAGTAGGGTATTAGAGGATAGAAGGGGCATGAAGGAGGAGGAAAGGATGTTTCAAAGAATTCTTGTGCCGTTAGATGGCTCGAAACAGGCAGAACAAGCCCTACCCGTTGCCGCTTGCCTTGCTCGTGCTGCGACAGGCAAGGTGGTGCTGGCGCACGTGGTACTTGCCCCCCGGGCTTTCCGGTACTCTGAGCTGGCTGAGACAGAGGTGGAAGATGCCAGAGCCTACCTGAGAGGTCTGAGCCAGAGCGAGGAACTGGCAGGAGTTCAGACAAGCGTGGCCGTTTCTGTCGCCATTACCCGCCCTGCCAGCGTGCTGCTCTCGTTGATCGAAACCCATCAGATTGATCTGGTCGTGATGAGCAGTCATGGTTATACTGGCTTCAAACGCCTGGTGCTGGGCAGTGTAGCGGAGAAAATCGCCCACCATTCCCCGGTTCCCGTTCTGCTCCTGAGACGGGGGGGGCCGGTGCCGATCGGGAGGCGGTTGGAGATGGAAGGGTTGGTGAGGGCGTTGGTACCGCTGGATGGCTCAGTGCTGGCGAAAGCGGCTCTCGTTCCTGCCGCCCAGGTCGTCAGCGCCCTGGCAGCCCCTGGCAAAGGAGCGATTCATCTGACCCGCGTGGTGGTCAGCCCTCATGCTGAGGGGTTGGATGCCAGGGAGCGAGAGATCATTATGCACAAAGCCAAACAGTACCTCATCCATACTGTTCAGCAGCTTCGAGAAGGCTTCGTAGCCCCGGCTATTGCCCCCCTTCATCTCACCCTCACCTGGTCGGTGGCCATTGACGATGACATTGCCTCTGGCATTCTACGTGTGGCCGAAAGTGGCGAAGATGCTGAAGGGGCTGCCGCGCCTGCTCGTTGCGACCTGATCGCCATGGCTACCCACAGCTATACAGGCTGGCAACACCTGGCAATGGGGAGCGTCACCGAACGCGTCTTGCATGCTACCAGACTGCCGGTGTTGATTGTTCCAGCGCACAAGATGGCTGCGACGGGAAATGCCTCAGCTCCTGCCTCAGTCTCTGAAGATACAGGGAGAAGCACTGCTCCCTGAGTAGAAAGGGAAAGCGCGATGGGATTTGATGAAATACTCCAGATCTGCTTGCTGGCCCTGGAAAGCCGGTATCCCGGCTGCGTCGTCGAAGCTAACGAAGCGGTGTTGCCAGAACTCGCGCATACAGGCGAGCCACTGACTCCTACGCAGATGTTGGACTTGCTGCAGGCCAGCGCCCCTCATCTGTTGCAGGCTCAGGCGCGCCTGATCGTCGACGATCAGAAGAGTGAAATCTACTTGCTGACAATTCCCGAAGAGCAACCGGCGTTCCGGCTCTATTGTGGGGGGCGTTCACCCTACCAGCGCGAAAAGCGGTGGCAAAAAGCCTGAAGGAAGTGAGTGAATACGACCGGGGTAGTGAAGAGCTGCTCCGGTCGAGAAAATATCGTTCCCCTTTCAGAGGCTAGCAAAGCCAGCAGCAAGGGCATGGCTACTCGCGGTAAAAGCCACGCCCTTCGCTTTGTTGTCCCCTTCATTATAACAGACCATCTGGGAGTCAAAC
>Ga0209581_1003290_pt1 | contig 14080 bp, 7 predicted proteins | sample Coa_R2_FD_187160 | JGI IMG/M metagenome (GOLD analysis project Ga0209581, IMG submission 187160) | Surface soil microbial communities from Centralia Pennsylvania, which are recovering from an underground coalmine fire - Coalmine... | ecosystem: Environmental > Terrestrial > Soil > Unclassified ...
ATGACTTCGACCTGAACGGTGCGGAAGGTCCCGTCCTTCTTCGTGTTAGTCGGATAGTAGCCGAGCGTGTACTGATTGCGGATGTCGCGGGCGACCTCGACGCAGATGTTGTGAACGTCGTCCACGTTTTCCGGGAAGAACGCCAGGCCGCCGGAAGCCAGCGCGATTTCCTGGAGCGCCTTCTTGGCGCGCTTGGCGGCGGATTTGCTTTCCTGGCTTAACAGACCGATGGTGTAGATGACCACGTTGGTCTTCTGAATTTCGCGAATGGTCTTTTCGAGCGAGTTGCGGCTGATGTTATCTTCGCCGTCCGTCACGACCAGCAGAACTTTCTTGTCCTTGTGGCCCTTGCGGACGTGGTCCAGCGAGCCGATGATAGCGTCGTAGAGCGCGGTGCTGCCGCGCGCGTCAATGCGTTCAAGGGCTTCCTTGAGCTCCGGAATGCTGTTGGTGAAATCCTTGTCGAGGTCGAGATAGTAGTCGTCGTTGAAGTTGACGACGAAAGCCTCGTCCTGCGGATTGCTGGTCTGCACGAGCGTGAGCGCCGCTTCGTTCACGCGCGGACGCTTGTCGCGCATGCTGCCGCTGTTGTCAATGACCAAGCCCATGCTGACCGGAATATCCTCGCGCTTGAAGACCGCGAGCTTCTGCTCGGCTTTGTCCTCAAAGACGCGGAAGTTGCTTTCCTGCAGTCCATCTACAAAGCGTCCCCGGTCATCCACCACCGTGGTATGCAAGACCACGAGGTTGACGTTGACCCTGATGGCGCCGCCCTGCTTATCGGGGCTGGCTTCCTGGCCAGGAGGCGGAGGAGGCGGCGTGTTCCCCGGAAAAACGGGAACCTGGGCGCTTGACCCCACGGGGAATAGCAGCGCGCCGAACAAGAGAGCCGGGAGAAACGAAAGAAGAAACCCGGACTTGCGCAAGGGCCTAGTGGCTGGGAGCGTAGTAGCCCGTCTTGGCGTAAACGGTGAGGGGAGGAAGCCCGCGAGGCGCCCGCAATTTAACCTTGATCTTGCGCCAGCGCGCGTCGTGAGCCTTGTTGCTCGGATGATATCCCAGGACATATTGATTCCGCAGCTCCATGCCAATCTTCGTGGCGATATCCGGGAGATCTTCGAGCCGCTCGACGGCAAAAACGCGCCCTCCCGTCATGTCGGTGATGTCGGAGAGCAGCGACGGCCCGTTCAGTTCTTCCGGCGTTCGGTTACGATAGCCAAGCGGGTCAAAGATTCCGATCGCATAGAGCTGGGTGTCCGCTTCACGGACCAGCCGCTTGACATCGTTTTCGTTGTATCTGCTGTGATTATCCCCTCCATCGGATATGATGAGCAAGGCGCGTTTGGCGTTGTGTGCACCCCTCATCTCGCTCAGGCCCAGGTAGATGGCGTCCAGCAGCGCGGTCCGGCCTTTCGGCGCGCTCATCATCATGCGCTGCTGCAGTTCCTCGACGCTGTTTGTGAACGTGCTGGTTAATTCCGCCCGCTCATTGAAGCTCACCAGGAAAAATTCGTCGGCGGGATTGGCGGTCTTGAAAAATTGGATGGCCGCTTCCCTGGCTTTGGCAATCTTGTTCCCCATGCTTCCGCTGAGATCAAAGATCACGCCGATCGAGATGGGGACGTCTTCCGAAGAGAAGGCAACGATTTCCTGCTCGATGTTGTCTTCGAAGACGCGGAAATTGTCCGGCTCGAGACCGGTGACGAGCCGGCTGTACGGATCGGTGACGGTGACGTTGACGAGGGCCAGGTCCACGTCCGCATGAATGGTTTTCCCCGGCCGGACGGCGAATCCGGGCGTGTCGTTCTTCACGTCGGCGTCGAACTTCGTGGCTTTTGCCGGGGCCGGCAACTGGGCAGTGAGAGAATTCGGCAGGGCCAACGTGCAAAGACTTAGCAGGAGAATTGCGGCTACTGGAAAAACGCGAACCTTGGGTCTCTCGCGTTTCAAGGGTCCCTCATCATCCCCGGCTCGCCGGGAAGGCCGCGCAAATTGGTCTAACCCGGATTTTATCACCCGCATTCCTTAATACAAGTTTAAAATTTCATTTATCGCCGTATTCCGCGGCCACGCAGCCGTGGCATCCGCATCCTGAGTCTCAGGTTTTTGTTATGCTAGCATCCATTCTGCGCTCAAGCCGGAGCCGGCGGAGATAGTTTGCCGGCCACGTGTCTTGAGAGAGGCCTTTCGCTCGCGAACCGAAGGATGCGATGCCCAATCCTCTGACCGTCATCGTCATTCCAGCGCGCTATGGTTCAACACGCCTGCCGGGCAAGCCGCTCGTGCAGATTGCGGGAAAGCCGATGGTGCAGCGCGTTTACGAGCGGGCGAAGCTGGCAAAGATGGCCTCGCGGGTTATCGTGGCGACGGACGACGAGCGGATCGTCAAAGCGGTGGAAGCCTTCGGCGGAGAGGTGCGGATGACTCGCTCCGACCACCGGACCGGCACGGAGCGGATCGCGGAAGTGGCCGCCCACACCGACGGGCAAATCTTTGTCAATGTGCAAGGGGACGAACCTGTCTTGGACCCCGCCGCCGTGGATACGGCGGTGAGTTCCCTCCTGGAGGACCCCGCCGCCGCCATTGCGACTGTAGCCGTGCCGATCCGCACGCCCTCGGACATCATGGATCCCAACGTGGTCAAAACGGTCCTCAATTTCGACGGCAACGCGCTGTACTTTTCGCGAGCGCCGATTCCCTGGGTGCGCGATACAGGTGGACACGTTCAGGCGCGCCACTTGAAACATCTCGGTCTCTACGCCTTCCAACGCGACGCGCTGCTCGAATATCCCACGCTTCCCCAGGGCGAGCTCGAGCGCATCGAGCAGCTTGAGCAGCTTCGCTGGATGGAAAACGGCTGGAAGATTCGCGTCGCGGAAGTCGAGCACGACGCCGTCAGCGTGGACGTTCCAGAAGACGTAAACCGCGTGGAGCAGATTCTCGCTGCATCAGGCCACGCACCGGAGCGTTGAAAAAGGTGTCATGACCGGGACCATCCGAGAACTCCTGTAAAAGCTGAGGAGGACATCCGGTAAGGACGCCCTCCCCGTTTGGTCTGTTGTCCGCCGCGCTGCGCACGAAAGAACGCAGCGCATACGGGCTTAGAAAGAAATGTGGCCCGAAATAATAATGACCCGGTTGCTTCCGCCGTTCGCCCACGTTTCGCCGAACGTATTGGGCGCCAGTGACGGCGTGCATGTCGCCGGCGTTTGGCTGGATGGGCAAGAAATGCCGCTGGCATTCCTGAGGTTCGCGTTTAACCCGGGAACGCCAACGAACTGGTAATTGAACACATTCAACGCGTCTCCGCGCAGAGTGAAATTCACCCGCTCTCTTAGCTTGAAGTTCTTCTGGAGGCTCAGATCAATCTGGTTGCGCGGCTGTGTGCGTGTCACGTTGCGCCCCACCGTGCACGCGAATGGATCACCGCCGCAGAGGGCGTTGACGGCAAACGTGTTGTTGATGACGAAGTGCACGTCGGTCGGGCTAATCAACGGGCAAAGCGAAGACCCGACGTACTGTGAAGATGTGTTCGCACACGTGCTGACGTTGATGAGTTGTGTGGCGTTAATATAACGCCCCGCCGTATTAAACGGAGCTTTGGGGTTTGTAAGAATGGGCCGGCAAGAATCGGCGCCGATAAAGTTGTTGTTGAAGGAGGCGTCGCAATAAGGATCCCCATTGTTCGTGGCCTGGAAAGGCGTCACGGCCACTCCCGTCTGGTAGCGATACGTGCCCGAGATTTGCCACCCTCCGAACGCTTGGCCAACGAAGCCATGCTGGTTCCTGAGCCAGGGCAAATCGTACACCCAGTACGTGGTGACAACATGGGGATAGGACTGAGCCGAAACCCCCCGTTCCGCGCGGTTCGGATCAAAGGGATTGATCGCGATGGGCGTGGAGTTACCGCCCGTGCTAGAGAAGATCTCGCTCGTGTTGTCCAGGGCTTTGCTGAAGGTGTACGCGACATCCGCAGTAAGACCGTGGAACGCGCGAATCTTCAGTTCGTTCTGGATTCCGTGATATGTGGACCAGGCCCCATTGTTGCGGACGCGCAAGAGAGTGAAATCACAATTGACGCGGCCCCGGGAGGTGGTGGACCCGGACCCGGCAGCCGCCCCCGCAACCGTGCATGGGGTCACGCCGGAAGGAATGTACTGGGGGGCCTGGACAGCCAAGCCCGCCGTGCAGGTGGTCCCATCCGCGGCAAACGCGGAACAGATCAGCGGATTAGCGTTAATGGTCTGGAAGTTGCCCACACCGTGGTTGCCCACGTAGCGAGTCTCAAAGGAGATACGCGAGGTAACCATCCGTTCCACGCCGAGAGACCACTGCTCAACATAGGGATTGTGGAAATCGGGGCTCACTCGAGTCTGGCTGCGTGCGCCCGGGTTGCCTCCGCGCGGAATTTGGCTCAGATAGGCGGATTGCACGCCCGCGCCGGTAAGAGTGGAAGGCACACCAACATTAAAGAGCGTTCCCGCGTTGACCACGGGGGCCGACGTGGCAATGTTCAGGTAGATGTTGTAGTAGGCCGGATCATAGGCAATGCGGTAGCCGCCGCGAATGACAGTCTTGTCCTCGCCTATGAACCTCTTGAAGATGCGCGGCGTCCAGGCAAAGCCGATGTTCGGTCCGAAATTGTTCAGGTCTTCGGGGATGTGCGGAATTTCCGTGACATCCGGCGACAAACCGGACTCCCAGAACCCGTCAGCGACGTTCTTAACCGTGATGTCATGCAAGAGATTGATCGCCTGTTGGTCCCATTCCCAACGAAGACCCAGATTCAAGGTGAGATTGGGCCTAATGCGCCAGTCGTCCTGCCCGTAGAAGGCCAGGTCGTTCTCCTTGAAGTTGAAATTGAATGGGCCATCAGTAAGGGAGAGCTGGCTGCTGCAGGTTGAGCCGGCAGAGCAACTCAGAAACTCGCTGAACGCGTTTGTTGACCCGGAGGACAGAAAAGTGAATCCTCCGTTGATGCTGGGCAAGAAGTGGTTGGGCGAGCTCTGATGGTCCCACTCGCCACCAAACTTGAACGTATGCCGCCCCTTGGTCCATGTGGAGTTGTTCTGAACTTGCGTGTTGTGGACCTGGCGATCCTGGGGCAGGTTTGTGGCCAGACCAAATGCCAAAAAAGCCAGACCCGTGGCATCGGAAAAGGCGATGTTCGGAGGACATGCAGTTACTTTCTCGATGGTGCACTGCGGGAAACCCTGCCCGCCAGCGAACTGAAAGAAGCCCTTACCGTAGCTCACGCGGAACTGCTGCACGAAATTCGTGTTCCACGTGCGCGTATAGTCCCAGCCGTACTGCCGGTCCTGCGCGGGCACGGCAACGAACGCGCCGCTTGATACTGTGCCTGCCCCGATCGCGGTAGTGCTGTTTTGGTAGATGAACCGGAAGAAGAAGTGGTCCTTGCTGGTGATGGCCCAATCGCCCCGGCCGATAATCTGCCGGTCGTCAAAGTTGTTGCCAACGACCCGGTTCACAAAAGAAAAAGGTACAGAAGCTGTGGTCGTGCCGTCGGTAACGGTGATGTTTTGCGTCGTGCCAGCAGGCTGCGGGTTGCCGGCCTTGATTGCAAACGGCCCGAAGGACTGCAGGGCCGCGACCGCCGGATTCCCGGTAAAAGTCGATGCCAATGTATTTAGTCCGTCCGGAGTCGGCGTTAGGCTCGAGGAGGTAGCAGAAGTCTGCGCACGCTGCGCTTCCTGCTGATAGCCTACGAAGAACCACAGCCGATTCCTGAGGACAGGACCGCCGAACGTGCCCCCGAAGCGATTGTCAACAAACCGTGGAATCACAGGTGTCTTGCAGCTTGAAGCGAATGGTGTCTTGGTTCCCGCAGCCACACCGGCCGGACAGAAGCCGAGTAGCGGATTCTTCTGACCATTCGTAAGCGAGCGGTCCCAGTCGCCTTCGTAAAACTCGTAAGCGCTGCCATGGAACGAATTGGTGCCTGACTTGGTAATGTAGTTCACCACCGTGCCCGAATTTCGTCCGTATTCAGCGCTGAAGTTGTTGCTCACCACCTGGACTTCAGCCATTGCGTCCGGGTTGGAAAGGAAGACCAGCGGTCCCGCAACGGAGTTGTCATTGTTTGCTTGGCCGTCGATTTGGAAATTGTTCGAGCGTCCCCGCAAACCATTATTGGCAATCGCGGCCCCATTGGTGTTGCTAAAGTTCGTCGAACCGTTGTTGGCAACGCCCGGAACATAAAGCACCAGGTTGTCAAATCCAGCGCCTCCGTTCGGCAAAGCCTGCACAGCCTTGGAGTCGAACGTCCCGCCAATCTGCGAAGTGGTGCTCTCGATGAGGGGAGCCGCCGCTTCCACTGTAACCGTCTCCGCGGTCGAACCCACTTGAAGCGTTCGGTTACCAAGCGCGGTGTTCTTGCCGGCTTCCACCACCACCTCGCTCAATACCAACTTGCGGAATCCGGAGGCTTCAATGGTGAGGTTGTAGGAGCCGATTGGCAGGGCCCGGATCTCAAAATAACCCTGGGTATCGGACTGGCCAGAGTACTTTACGCCAGTCGCGACGCGCACTGCCGATATGTTCGCGCTCGCGATGACGGCCCCTTGTGGGTCTTGCACCGTCCCCGAAATCGAACCCGTAACAATTCCTTGACCGAACGCGGTACTAGAACCAAAAATAAGCAGGAAGAACGCGAGTACAAACACGTTTCTCCCCAAGCGAGTAGAACTCACTTGCCACCTCCATCAGGTTTAATAGAGAACTGGACCCACCACAATCTTGCTGGGAGTGTAAGTAGCAATAACTTAGCCAAACACTTATACCGTATAAAAAAAGGAATTATATCGCATCATGAATTTCTATGTCGTTGGCCGCATGTCTTTTAGTACTTATGGCTAAATTCGCAGTCAGTCGCCCCTTCCGTTGAAAAGTCCATTTTTTTGTAGGAGATTGACTTGACCGGATACCAAATTTGGGAAACTGTCTTGCAACTGCTGCCGAGCACCAACCACCGACTCCAAGAGCTAGAGGACTGAGGGTAACGTAGAAGCGAGGCCATTGCAGTTGGGACATCCACATGGGTCCCCATCGCCGGAAGCTATGGCTCAGCGTTCCGTTCCTACGCTACTTGCTTTGCCGGTTCAGTACCCCAGCAACCACACGGGTGTTGTTGTCCATCACTGCTATGAACATCGTGTTCGCATTCACAACGTAAGCCGAGAAGTTGACTGTCGCAGAAGGGCTGGTATTGATCTTGACCTGCAGCGCGTTTCGATTAGGGTTGCTGGGGTCGGTGTTGGTGCCGTCTCCCCGGATCGTCAGGTTCCCGGTCAACACCACGTCCAGAAAGACTCCCTGATTCGAGCTGAACACGGAAGAGTCCGCCGATCCTGTGAGGTTGTTCGATGCACTGTTCGTCAGCTTGACCTGCCCGACGAAATCTTCCGGAGCGACAACCCGATTGGTGCTGTTGAAACTCTGCCCGCTCCAGTTCAGCGCGTAATTGCCCGCAAGATTGCTGTTGGTAAACGGCGAGCCTGTCTGCGCAAGGATGGAGCCATCGCCCACGAAGCCAACGCTGTTGTCCTGAATCACGCCCTGAGTGGGCGAAATCATGTAGAAGACAAACTCATAGGTGCCCAGGCTGGAATCATGGAACGTCAATTCCCCGCGCCCGCTGCCCGGGAAGTTCGGATCAAGGGTATAGGTCATCGCGGAAAGCGTGCCCTTCGGCACGCTCTGAGCGTCGAAATTGTCATTGTCCACCAACGTGACCTGGCTGAGAGCGCCGCTCCCATTGGCAGTCACACGGCCGATGCGCGTGTCCGGCCCCGTGACGCTGCCGCCGAGGCCGGCGCCGCCCGTGAGAAATGCAAAGCTTCCGGTGAAGCCCGCGTCGTTCGTCGGAGGATTGTTTTGTGCAACCGCGTCCCCGAGAGTAAGCGCACTGGTGCTGTCTTCAATCATCCGGATCCGTGTCGAGTCAACCATGTAGAAAACGTAATTGAAACCGCCGAAGGAAAGCGTGCCCCGCCCAAACGTCGAGCCGTTGACCGCGTCGAGTTGATAGGTGCCGGAAGCGATTGGAGTTGGGCTGATGGCGAACTCCGCCCCGAGATTTTCATCGAAAACGCCGCTGGTAATGATACCGGCCCCATTGGAAACAATTTGCCCCACAATCGAATCCGGAACGAAGAAATTGTTGGGGTCGGTCGCAATTCCGCTGGTGTCAAAAACATAAGACCCGGAGATGCTGGCCTGCGTGAACGCGCTCGTGTTCTGGAGGTTGAACGTTCCGCTGGTCGTGGCAATCGCATCGGTTTCGGAGATAAAACCCTGGCTCGGGGAGATCAGTGTGATGCTGAAAGTCAGCGTGCCGGTCTGGTTGATCAGTTGGAGCGTTCCGCGGCCATCCGCCTGAATGGAGTACGCGCTGTTTGTAAAGCTAAGGGTCTCCGTTACCCCGCCGTTCAAGCCCGTATTCACATCCTCAATCCCGCCGGTGATGTTGCCCTTGCCGTCGGCCACAAACACGCCCACCCGGCCGAAAAACCCGCCGGCATCAGTGCCGCTCATCAGGAACGCGTATTGGCCATTCAGGTCGGCATTGCTGAAGCCGCCCACCGGCGGCGGCACGGGAACCGATCCGCCGCCGCTGCAAGCCGCGGCAAATGCCGCAACACAAAGCGTGAGCAACAGGGTCCAGCGCCTCATCGCGGGCCTCCCTGCTGCGCATTCGACCGCGCGCTTGTCTTGCCGCGGTTGCCGGTGAAGACAATCGGCATTCCGTTCGTGGAGCGCAACGCCACAACCTGCGTGCCCTGCTGCACCAGTCGCGCCACGAAAATCGTTCCCTGCCCGAACGGCACTCTCTCTCCAATCACGCGGATGCTGTTCCCTTGCGCGATCGCAAAATCGTTCTGCTTCAGCAGCCGCGCGTCGCCGAGAAAAACGTCCACCGTGTTTGCCGCGTTGGTCTGGATCAGGACATGCGCTCCGATCGCCGGCGCTCCGGAATTTTCCGTAAACTTGACCACTGTGCCCTGCACAGAAACCTCGCGGGAAACATCGTATGTGGTGTGGCTGACGGCTCTTTTCGCGCTGCTTCGGACGTGCTGCGCCTCCGCAGGAACGACAGCCAGAACGGCACTCGCCGCGAACAGGCTCCATCTCCACGAATTCCGAATTTTCATCATGAGTTCTCCACGCACCCGGTTAGGAACTGCACCATTACATGGCGCACTCTGGCGGCTGGGTAAAGTGCGCAAGACCAGTCTCTTTAGACTTAGATGCCCGCGCGGGTGTCCTGGTATCACGGACGATGTAATCTTTTGGGCACTCACGCGCGGACCGCAGAATGCTTCGAGAGACCCTTGGCGGCTACAAGCCTCCTTCGCCCTAAAACACCGCAATCGGCAAAAGGTTTCGCACGGCGCGGGCATAAATTTTTTCAATGACTCCCCGCCAAGAGAACGAATTGACACTTCGCCGCCTCCTGCCCATAATTGTGTGTACGTCAATCCTGCGGTGGCCCATGCAGCGGGCTGCCTGAGAGGTTAGAACAGTCCGGAGCGGCGCCCCGAAGGCGCGCCCGGGCGACACGGATGGCGCCAAAATATATTTTTGTTACCGGTGGTGTTGTTTCCTCACTCGGCAAGGGCGTTTCAGCCTCCTCCATCGGTTGTCTCCTTGAAAGTCGCGGTTTCAAAGTCACTCTCCAGAAATGCGATCCGTATCTCAACGTCGATCCCGGCACGATGAGCCCGTTCCAGCACGGGGAGGTCTTCGTGACCGAGGACGGCGCCGAGACGGACCTCGATCTGGGCCACTACGAGCGGTTCACGCACGCGAAGCTCACCCGCGACAATAACTGGACCACCGGCCGCATCTACGAGACCATCCTGACCAAGGAGCGCCGCGGCGACTATCTCGGAAAAACCGTGCAGGTGATTCCGCACGTCACCGACGAGATCAAGGCCATCATCAAGAAAGTCTCCGAGGGCGTGGACGTCGTCATCGTCGAGATTGGCGGAACGGTGGGCGACATCGAATCGCTTCCCTTCCTCGAAGCGATCCGCCAGATGCGGCTCGAGCTAGCCGCGGAAAACACGCTTTTCGTTCACGTCACGCTGGTTCCCTACATCGCCGCCGCCGGCGAACTGAAAACCAAGCCCACGCAGCACAGCGTCAAGGAAATGCTGAGCATCGGAATCCAGCCGGACATCCTGCTGTGCCGCAGCGATCGGCACATTCCGGCGGAATTGAAGAAGAAAATCGCCCTCTTCTGCAACGTCGCGGAGTCGTGCGTTATTTCCATGGAAGACGTGGACACGATTTACGCCGTCCCCGCCGAACTGGCCCGCGAAGGCCTGGACAGGCAGATTTTGCGGCTCCTGAAGCTCGAAGACCGGCCGCAGAACTTGCAGCCTTGGCTCGATCTTGTGGACCGGTTGCACCATCCCGCGGGTGAAGTTCGGATCGCGGTCGTGGGCAAGTACGTTCAGCTGGAGGACGCCTACAAGAGCCTCCGCGAGGCGCTGCTGCACGGCGGCCTGGCGCACAATCAGAAAACCGTTCTCGAATGGATCGAAGCCGAGGAAATCGATTCGCCGCAAACCGCTGCGGCGCGCTTGCACGGCTACGACGGTATTCTTGTGCCCGGCGGCTTCGGCAAGCGCGGCATCCAGGGGATGGTTTACACGATCCAATACGCCCGCGAGCATAAAGTTCCCTTCTTCGGCATTTGCCTCGGCATGCAGTGCGCGACGATCGAATACGCGCGCGACGCAGCGGGACTCAAGCACGCGGACAGCACCGAATTCGATCCGCAGACGCCGCACCGCGTCATCTACAAGCTGCGTGAGCTCCTTGGCGTGGACGAAATGGGCGGCACCATGCGCCTCGGCGCCTGGCCTTGCAAATTGGAGCCCGGCTCCTTCGCGCACAAGGCTTACGGCAAACTCCAAATCAGCGAGCGGCACCGCCACCGCTACGAGTTCAACCGCGAGTACGAAAAGATTTTGACCGCCGCGGGCTTGAGGATTACCGGACGCACTCCGGACGAAAATTACGTGGAAATCATCGAAGCTCCGGAACATCCCTGGTTCCTGGGCTGCCAGTTCCATCCGGAGTTCAAATCCAAGCCGCTCGAGCCCCATCCGCTTTTCGCGGCGTTCATCGGCGCCGCGCTGGAGAATCGCAGGCAGCGTATGCGTCCGGTCGCGGCCTCTGCTTCGGCGGAAGAAGCGCAGCCCGCTCCGGTCCCTGAGAAGCCCCGGGCGCCCGTGCTGCGCGCCGCTCCCGGCGCCACCGCCTAGCCGCTGGGGCCGCCGAGCCCGCTGGTTACAGCGGTTTTACACCTTCATACCGCTCGAGACCCAGGAAGCCGTAGTGAAGGTCCGCGGAAACCTGCCCGCCAATGGAGGTCTGACGGTATATGTCTCGCGTTACATCCAGAGTTTCGGTAATTCTGCCCGCGCGCCAGGATCGTACGACGACATGGTAGCCGGTTGACCATCTGCCCGTGGAAATGTACTTGCGAACGACCGTGCTTCTCCTTTCGGTCATGTTCGAGCGATCGAGCGAGCCATTGGCTGCGATGGTAGCGTCCAGAACAAGCAAGAGAATCGCGCAATACAGGAACGCCCTCGCCAGGAATCGTACGTGCTGAACATCTCTCTTCCTGCTCGCGCTGAATACCTGTAACACGACAGGAGCAAAGAACAGCCCCAGACCGGAAAAGTAAACCCAGTTGGCATCGAGCGGCCTGTAGAACCGGCAGGCGGCCAGCAACCCGGGAAGCCCCGCCACCAGGACGTAGGCTTTCCATCGAAGAGCCCTGCGCACGTCCCGGCTCGTTCGCACTTTGCGCTTCCCGCAGGCCGGGCAGTACTCCGTATCCGCGCCGACCGAATTGTGGTCGCAGAATCCCACGCTCCAACAGCCTCTGGACAGGCTACATCCCTTTTGCGGGAAACAGTTTTGGACTTCTTCGGAATAGTGCCCAGACAGAAACGAAGGCTTCCAAAGGCCGCAACCAGGTACCTTTCCAAGTTCCTTTCCAAGATTGGTTTCATGCACTGGTTGCCGATGAGAAACGGACTCCGGTTGCGTTCCGCTCCTCTACCTGGGCCTCAGCCAAAGTGAGGCTCCTCGTTGGCGCGGCTTCATCAATTGCGTCCCATTCGTTGACTTGCCCGACAATCCAAACTTAAGATGAGCCACGATGGAAGACTTCTCGCCTCGCGGCGGCCAGACAATCTCGCACTATCGGATCTTGGAAAAGCTGGGCAGCGGCGGCATGGGTGTTGTCTATAAAGCTCAGGACACGCGGCTCGGCCGCTTCGTTGCGTTGAAATTTCTTCCCGACAACGTAGCCCGGGATCCGCAAAGTCTCAGCCGCTTACGCCGGGAGGCAAAAGCGGCTTCTGCGCTAAATCATCCCAACATTTGCACCATCTATGACCTTGGCGAAGATGGCGGTCACGCGTTCATTGCCATGGAATTTCTGGAAGGCGCGACGCTTCGCCAACACATCCGCGATCGGCGGCCGGGCTTGGACGAAATGTTGTCGCTCTCCATCGAGATCGCCGATGCGCTTGCTTCCGCTCACACAAAAGGAATCGTCCATCGCGACATTAAGCCGGCCAACCTGTTTGTCACGAGAAACGGCCACGCAAAAATCCTCGATTTCGGCTTGGCCAAAGTCTCCCCTCGCGGAGCCGGCGAATCGGGCTTGCCTACCGTTACGGCGGAAGAATATCTCACTAGCCCGGGCACGGCCGTCGGCACGGTCGCTTACATGTCTCCCGAACAGGTCCGCGGAAAAGAACTCGACGAACGCTCCGATCTGTTTTCCTTTGGTGTCGTCCTCTACGAAATGGCAACAGCTACCCTTCCCTTTCGCGGTGACACCTCCGGAGTGATCTTCGATGCCATTCTGAACCGCGAGCCGGTTCCGCCTACTCGAATGAACGCCGATCTTCCCCCCAAACTGGGCGAAGTCATTAGCCGGCTGCTGGAAAAGGACCGCGCGCTTCGTTATCAGCACGCTTCGGACCTGCGCGCCGAACTGAAGCGATTGCAGCGCGACACGGCATCCGAAAAGGTCGTCGCTGTAACTGACACCGGAAAGGCCCCGGTAGCAGAAAATGAGGCGCCAAAGCACGGCCGTCGCCGGGCTACTTTAGCAGGCGCCGCCATTGTCGCCGCGATCCTGATTATCGCCGGTGCGATCTTTTACTACCGAACCCCATCGAAAGCGCCCCTGCCTTCAAACGGCGAATGGCAGCAGCTGACGTTTTTCACCGACTCCGTGGTATCGCCCGCATTGTCGCCGGATGGAAAAATGGTCGCCTTCGTTCGCGGTTCGGATCCGTTCTTCGGCCCCGGCAATCTCTATCTGAAGCTCCTGCCGGACGGCCAGCCGGTTCCCCTGACCAACTACTCCAACCAGGTTCTGTTCAGTCCGCATTTTTCTCCCGACGGCTCAAAGATTGCGTTCAGCGTCGGCCTGCCCACCGAAACGTGGGAGGTCCCTATTGTCGGCGCTCCGCCCCGCTTGCTCCTTCCCAAGGCTGCCGCACTGACCTATATCGATGGCGGCGAGCACGTCATGTTCTCCGAAATTAAATCCGGCTTGCACATGGCGATCGTAACGTCCGACCAAAGTCGCGGAGGCGAACGCGACGTTTATGTGCCCGCTGGCGAACGAAGCATGGCGCACTTCTCCTATCTTTCGCCCGACCATCAATCCGTGCTCGTTGTGGAAATGAACAGCCGCGGAAATCTCACGCAATGTCGCGTTGTTCCGTTTGACGGAAGCGGAAAAGTCCAGCTCGTCGGCCCGCCGGACAAAATCTGCCTCGCGGGGGCATGGTCTCCTGACGGAAAGTGGATCTATCTTTCGGTGGAAACCGACGGGTTCCATCTCTGGCGGCAGCGTTTTCCCAACGGCGTCCCGGAGCAAATTACGTTCGGCCCAACCTCGCAAACCGGAATAGCCATGGCTCCGGACGGCAAATCGGTGATTACCTCCGTCGGCTCGGCGGTCTCAGCCGTTTGGCTCCATGACGCCGCAGGCGAGCACCAGGTTTCTATGGAA
>Ga0209581_1003294_pt1 | contig 14068 bp, 15 predicted proteins | sample Coa_R2_FD_187160 | JGI IMG/M metagenome (GOLD analysis project Ga0209581, IMG submission 187160) | Surface soil microbial communities from Centralia Pennsylvania, which are recovering from an underground coalmine fire - Coalmine... | ecosystem: Environmental > Terrestrial > Soil > Unclassified ...
ACCCGTCCGGCCCGGGATGGTCGGTGGCTGTTCTCCGCCACCATCCGCAATCCCGCTTGCCCCATCATCGGAACGTCTCGCGATGACGCCCTCAGCCGAGCAAGGCAGCCTGGAATATCGTCCTAGATTGTGGCAAATCTATGGACAAAATTCCTAGCGGCTCTGCGCGGGGCGGCCCGCCCGGCTCCGCCCAAGCGCCTAAGTGTTCTTGTGTAACGCCGCCGGCAGCCCCTATTAAAAGCCATGGCCGATTCCTGCTGCGCGCCGCCGCCGCTCGATTTGCGCCCGCCGGACACGGTGGCCGCCTACCGGCGCGCGCTGTGGCTGGTGCTCGGCATCAATGTCGCGATGTTCCTCGTCGAGGTCGGCGCCGGACTGGCGGCCGGATCGGCATCGTTGCAGGCCGACGCCATGGATTTCCTCGGCGACGCCGCCAACTACGCCATCAGCCTTCTGGTCCTCGGCATGGCCCTGCATTTTCGCGCCGGCGCCGCGCTCGCCAAGGGCGTCACCATGGGCGCGTTCGGGCTTTGGGTCATCGCCACGGTGATCTGGCATCTGGTCCACGGCACGCTGCCGAGTGCGGCCACCATGGGCGCGGTCGGGTTGATCGCGTTCGCCGCCAACGCCGCCTCGTTCGCGCTGCTGTGGCGGCACCGCGACGGCGACGCCAACATGCGCTCGGCCTGGATCTGCACGCGCAACGACGTGCTCGGCAATCTCGCGGTGCTCTTGGCCGCGCTCGGCGTGTTCGGCACCGGCACCGGCTGGCCGGATGCCATCGTTGCCGCCATCATGGGAGCGCTGGCGATCCAGGGCGCCGCGATCGTCATTCGCCGCGCGCTCGGCGAATTGCGCCGGCCCGTCGCGGCGCCGCAGGCACCGCGCAACGCCGCCGTCTAGCGTCAATCGTCGATGGCAAAGACCGCCGGCCGGCAGCGCGGCCGCTAACGGCGTTTCTCTTTATTCTTCTCGGCCTGGTACATGAACCAGACCACCACGGACATCGCAACGACCGCCGCGGCGAAAACGACCAGCCAAGTTTGGGTATCGAGCACCATAGGCGGCCACCTTTCCTGCCGGCGCACTATGCGCCCATTCTCCGGGCCCGCCTAGGGGGCGGACGTGAATTAAGGCGCCGCCGCCGCGGCCGCCGCGGCAAGCGCCGCCTCGGCGCCGGCGCGCCTGACGAGCGCCTCCGGCAGCGGACCGCCGGTCGCCCAGTCGATGAGCTCGACGGTGTGCACGACGGGAATTGCCGTGCCGCAGCCGATCTGCGTCAGGCAGCCGATATTGCCGGCGGCGATGACGTCGGGCTTGAGCCCTTCGATATTGGCGACCTTGCGCGCGCGCAGCCGCTCGGCGAGCGCCGGCTGCAGGATATTGAAGGTGCCGGCCGAGCCGCAGCACAGATGGCCTTCCGGCACATCCTTGACCGTGAAGCCGCAGGCGGCGAGCAGATCCTTCGGCTCGCGCACGATCTGCTGGCCGTGTTGCAGCGAACAGGCGGCGTGATAGGCGACCGTCAGTCCGGGCGGCCTGGCGGGCTTGAGCACCAACGTCGCGAGGTATTCGCTGACGTCCTTGGCAAGGCTCGAGACCTTTGCGGCCTTGGCGGCATAGGCGGGATCGCCGCGCAGCATGAAGCCGTAGTCCTTCAGTGTCGTGCCGCAGCCCGACACCGTGGTGAGGATGGCGTCGAGGCCTGAGCCCTCGATCTCGCGCGTCCAGGCGTCGATGTCGTTCCTGGCGAAGCGCAGCGCCTCCTCCTCGCGGCCCATGTGATGCACCAGCGAGCCGCAGCAGCCCTCGCCCGCCGCCACCACCACCTCGATGCCGTGGCGGGTGAGCACGCGGATGGCGGCCTCGTCGGTCGCCGGCGACAGCACCGGGTTGATGCAGCCGGACAGCAGCGCGACGCGGCCGCGCTTGGGCGCCTCGGCGGCATAGACCTTGCCGGTGCGTTCGCTCGGCGGCGCCGGCTTGTTGCGCGGCGTCAGCGCCACCATGGCGGCAAGACGCTTCAGGCCGAGCGCGCGCAGCACGGCGACGAACGGCCGCGCCACGATGCCGCCGACGACGGCCATGCGGAACAGCGCGGCGTCGGTGAGCACCCGCGCCAGGATGGCGCGCAGCGCCCGGTCGAACAGCGGCCGCTTGTAGGTCTTCTCGATGTGCCCGCGCGCGTGGTCGACGAGATGCATGTAGTTCACGCCCGACGGGCAGGTCGTCATGCAGGCGAGGCACGACAGGCAGCGGTCGATGTGCTTGACCACGTCGCGCGTCGCCGCGCGGCCCTGCTCCAGCATGTCCTTGATGAGGTAGATGCGGCCGCGCGGTGAATCGAGCTCGTCGCCGAGCAGCACGTAGGTCGGGCAGGTCGCGGTGCAGAAGCCGCAATGCACGCAGGCGCGCAGGATCTTCTCCGTCTCCTTGATCTGCGGATCGACGAGCTGGGCGAGGGTGAAGTTGGTTTGCATTTACGAACGCACCGGTGATGCCACTGTTGCAGCCCCATGCACAGCGTGACTCCCTCTCCCCTTGGGGGAGAGGGTTGGGGTGAGGGGGCAAGCGACTCTCGATAGGTCATAACACCTCACCCGACCGCCTTCGGCGGTCGGCCTCTCCCTGCGGGAGAGGTGACGAGAAGCGGTGGCGCGGCCGGCACGCATTTTACACCCCCGCCCACATGCGGCCCGGGTTGAGCACGCCCTTGGGATCGAAGCTGTCCTTGATGCGCTTCGACAGCGCGGCGATGCCGGGCGCTTCCGGCGCGAACACGTCGGCGGCGGCGCGCACCGCGACCGGCGCGCGGATGAGCGTGGCGTGGCCGCCGATCGCCGCCACCGCGCCGCGCACGGCGGCGGCGTCGGGCTCCTCGGCGAGCGGCATCGCCACAAAGACCAGGCCGCCGCCCCAGTCATAGACCATCTGCGCCGCCGGCGTGATGGCGGCGGCGATCTCGTGGCCGCGCGACGGCGCGACCGAAATGCGCCACAGCGGGCGCTCGCGCTGGGCGGCGAAGGGCTTGAGCGTGCGCAGGCTCAGCCACAGCGCGCGCGAGGCCGCCTGCTCGATGATCTCGACCGGGCCGAAGGGCTTGAGCAGCCCCGCCAGCGCCCCCTTGCGGTGCACGACGGAGGGGGCATGGCCTTCGAGCCGCAGCACCGTGCTCGCCTGCGGCGTCGGCAGGCCGTCGAACCACGAGGCGACGTGGTCGGGCAGATGCGCCGCGCCCGAGACGTCGAAGGCCGACCCCAGGGCGGCCGCCATGGCCTCGCAGGCGCGCGCGTCGTCGAGGCCGGCGACCAGCACGGTCGCCTCGGTTTCCGGCTTGGGCAGCACCTTGACGGTGACGTCGGTCATGACGCCGAGCGTGCCCCAGGAGCCGGCGAACAATTTGCACAGGTCGTAGCCGGTGACGTTCTTCACCACGCGGCCGCCCGACTTGATGGTGTCGCCGCGGCCGGTGACGGCGGCGAGGCCGAGGAAATGATCGCGCGCGGCGCCGGCCTTGACGCGGCGCGGGCCGGACAGATTGGCGGCGAGCACGCCGCCGATGGTGCCTTGGCCGGCCGTGCCGCCGAGCAGCGGCCCGTAGTCGACCGGCTCGAAGGCGAGCTGCTGGTTGTGCGTCTCCAGCGCCGCCTCGATCTCGGCGAGCGACGTGCCGGCGCGCGCCGACAGCACGAGTTCCGCCGGCTCGTAGAGCGTGATGCCGGTAAGCGCGCTCATATCGAGGGTGATGTCGCTCTGGCTCGGGCGGCCGATGGCGCGCTTTGAGCCTTGGCCGACGACTTCGAGGGTCTTGTCGTTGGACAGGGCCCAGCGCACCGCCTCCTCGGCGTCCTTGCCGTCGCGGGGTTTCAAGACATCTGTCATGGCCGGGCTCCCGGCCATCCCGACTTATTGGGCGAGGCCTTGCCATGAGAAACGGGATCACCGGGACAAGCCCGGTGATGACAAAGTTGAATGCGTGGCGCGACCATCACGTCACTCCGCCGCCGCGCGTTGCGCCGCGAAGGCCGGCATGATCTCGCGGGCGAAACGCCGCAGCTGCTCGCGGCCGCCGGCAATGGTCAGCAGAATGTACTCGACGCCGGCGCCTTGCAGCGCCTCCAGCATGGCGGCGATCTGGTCGGGCGTGCCGTAGAGCGCGTTCTCCTCGGTGGCGCCGGCCTTGTCGGCATAGGCCAGCACGTGGGAGCCGGCCTTGCCGGGCTCGGCATCGGGCCGTCGCGCCGCGGCGATGGTGCGCCGGGTATAGTCGCGCTGGCGTTCGAGCGCGGCCTGCGTGTCGGCGTCGTCCCTGGCGACATAGAGCTGGCGCGCCACCGCGACCTGCATCGGGTCGAAGGCGAGGCCCTTGGCCTCGCGCGCCCGCCGGTAGACGGCGATGCGCTCGGCCAGCGTTTGCGGCGCGGCGTATTGGTCGAGGATGAGGTTGAAGCCGCGCTCTCCGGCGCGCGCGATCGTGTGCGGATTGCCGGCGGCGACCCAGAACGGCGGGTGCGGGCGCTGCATCGGCGGCGGCTCGACCACGACGTCCTCGAAATGGAAGAAGCGGCCGTGGTGCGAGAAGCGCTCGCGCGAGGTGAAGGCGCGCGTCATGACGTCGAGCGCCTCCTCGAAGCGCGCCTCGGCCTCCTCCGGCGCGATCTGGAAGCCCTTGAACTCGGAGTGGCGGTAGCCCTTGCCGATGCCGAAGTCGAAGCGGCCGTTGCTGAGCAGGTCGAGGGTGGCGGCCTGCTCGGCGAGCAGCACCGGATTGTGCCAGGGCAGCACCATCACCGCGGTGCCGAGCCTGAGCGTCGTGGTGCGCGTGGCGAGCGCCATCAGCAGCATCAAGGTGGCGGAGGCCTGCTGCCAGCCGCTGAAATGGTGCTCGACCGAGAAGCTCGACACCAAGCCGAGCGCCTCGGCCTCGACGTTGAAATCGAGATAGTCGCGGAAGCCCTGGCCGGTCTCGGCGGCAAATCCCGGCGCATCCGCCTTGGGCGAACAGAACAGACCGAAACGCATTTGCGACCATAACCCTACAGGTCAAAGCAGGCGAGGTAAGCGGAGAGGCTTGAATAGCCGCCTTGAAAAAGCTATTCTAGCCCAATGAAACGGGCAAGCATTACCGAAGCCAAGAATAACTTGAGCAGGCTGATCGACGGCGTCAAAGCCGGCACGCCGGTCCTGATCATGGACCGCGGCCACCCGGTGGCGCGCCTCGAGCCGGTCAAGGGCGCATCCGGCGCCGCCGACAGCGAGCGCCTGGCGCGGCTGATCCGCGACGGTGTCGTCCGGCCGAGCCGCGGGCCGGGCCTGCCGAAACATCTGATCACCGACCCACCGCCGCGAGTCAAAGGAGGCGAATCCATCGTCGACATCCTGGTCGAGGAGCGGCGCGAGGGCCGATGAGATTCTGGGATGCATCGGCGGTTGTCCCATTGCTTGTCGCGCAACGCCACAGCCGGCCCCTCCAGTCCATCCTCGCAACAGACTCGTCGATGCTGGTGTGGTGGACAACCAAGATCGAATGCGTTTCGGCGCTGGCGCGGCTGGAGCGGGAGGTATCGCCAGCCCCGCCGCTCAGCGAAGCATTTGGCCGGTTAAAAGACTTTGCAGCGGGCTGGCAAGAAATCGATCCGAGCGATGAGGTGCGGGACACGGCGGCCCGCTTGCTTCGCGTTCACCCGCTGCGCACGGGCGACGCGCTGCAGCTTGCGGCGGCGTTCGTCGCAGCGGGCGGACGCCCGTCTACGCTGGATTTCGTCGTGCTCGACGAGAGATTGGCGACGGCGGCGCAGAAGGAAGGCTTCCCTATCGTTGAGATCGCGACTTGAGCGCTTCGCTGTTGCGGCAGCGTCAGCAGCCTGTCTCCGTCAATCAAAACCGCGGAATATCCGGGAACGGCAGCTTGCCGCCGGAGATGTGCATGCGGCCGAGTTCGGCGCAGCGGTGCAGCGTCGGGAAGACCTTGCCGGGGTTGAGCAGGCCCTTGTCGTCGAAGGCGCATTTGAGGCGCTGCTGCTGGTCGAGGTCGGTCTCGGTAAACATCACCGGCATCAGGTCGCGCTTCTCGACGCCGACGCCGTGCTCGCCGGTCAGCACGCCGCCGACCTCGACGCAGAGCTTGAGGATCTCGGCGCCGAACTGCTCGGCGCGGTCGAGCTCGCCCGGCTTGTTGGAATCGTACAGCACCAGCGGGTGCAGGTTGCCGTCGCCGGCGTGGAACACGTTGGCGACGCGCAGGCCGTAGTGCTCGGACATCGACTTCATCGCCGCCAGCACCGCCGGCAGCTTGGAGCGCGGGATGGTGCCGTCCATGCAGTAATAGTCGGGCGAGATGCGGCCGACCGCGGGGAACGCCGCCTTGCGCCCCGCCCAGAACAACAGCCGCTCCTGTTCCGAGGTCGAGGCCTTGCAGGTTTTGGCGCGGCACTGGCGCGCGATGGCGTCGACGCGCGCGATCAGATCGTCGACCTCGGCCTGGGGGCCGTCGAGCTCGACGATCAGCAGCGCCTCGCAGTCGAGCGGATAGCCGGCATGCACGAAATCCTCGGTGGCGCGGATGGCGGGACCGTCCATCATCTCCATGCCGCCGGGGATGATGCCTGAGCCGATGATGCGCGAGACGCATTCGCCGGCGTCTTCCGACGTCGGAAAGCCGATGAGCAGCGCGCGCGCCGTCTCCGGCTTCTTCAGGATGCGCACGGTGACCTCGGTGACGACGCCGAGCAGACCTTCCGAGCCGGTGATGATGCCGAGCAGGTCGTAGCCCGCCGAATCGAGGTGCTTGCCGCCGACGCGCAGCACGGTGCCGTCGATCAGCACCATCTCGCAGCCGAGCACGTTGTTGGCGGTCATGCCGTATTTCAGGCAATGCACGCCGCCGGAATTCTCGGCGATATTGCCGCCGATGGTGCAGGCGATCTGCGAGGACGGATCGGGCGCGTAATAGAAGCCCTGCGCCGAGACCGCGTTGGAGATGGCGAGATTGGTGACGCCGGGCTCGACCACGGCGACGCGGTTGGCGTAGTCGATGTCGCGGATGCGGTTGAACTTGGCCATGCCGAGCAGCACGCCGTCGGCCAAAGGCAGCGCGCCGCCCGACAGCGAGGTGCCGGCGCCGCGCGGCACCACGCGGATGCCCTCGTCGTGGCAGTAGCGCAGCACGGCCGCCACCTGCTCGGTGGTCTCCGGCAGCACCACCACCATCGGCAGCTGGCGGTAAGCGGTGAGCCCGTCGGTCTCGAAGGGGCGCATCTCGCGCTCGCCGGCGATGACCCCCTCGCCCGGCACGATCTGGCGCAGCGTCGCCACGATCTTGTCGCGCCGCGCCAAAACCGCGCCGTCGGCCTCCGGCATCCGCAGTGTCATGGTTCAGGGCTCCAAGCGATTTTTTCCGTCTAACGTTATCAGCCATTTGACGGCTGACACATAGGGCTGGCAGAACTGTTTCAAGACCCGGCCGGGGCGGACGGGGATCAACGTCGCATGGGAGAAAAGTCCATGAAAGCAACATTGGCGATTGCGATTTTGGCGCTTGCCGCCGCGCCGGCGGCGCAGGCCGCGGGCAGCGGCGATCCGGCCGCGGGCGAGCAGGTGTTCAAGCAGTGCCTGCCCTGCCACTCCATCGGTCCCGGCGCCAAGAACAAGGTCGGTCCCGTCCTCAACGGCATCGACGGCCGCCATTCCGGCAGCGTCGAGGGCTTCAGCTATTCGGCGGCCAACAAGAATTCCGGCATCACCTGGAACGAAGAGACCTTCGAGGACTACATCAAGGACCCGCGGGCCAAGATCCCCGGCACCAAGATGATCTTCCCCGGCATCAAGGACGAGAAGCAGGCCGAAAATCTGTGGGCCTATCTCAAGCAATTCGGCCCGGACGGCAACAAGAAGTAGCCGGGACCGGCCGGATTTGACTTCGGTCAAGGCTGCAAGGTCCACGGCTTCGCATAATTGCAACGTTCGGGCGAGGCGCCCGGCAAGGAGAAGCGCGCCATGATCAAGGATCTCATCGTCAACCTCGGATTGGGGACGCAGGACCCGGCCGGAAATTTTGCCGTCTCGATCGCGGAAGCATTCGAGGCGCACGTTCTTGGCGTGGCCTTCGCCTACGAGCCGATCATTCCCGGCTCGGTGATGGGCGGCATTCCGCCGGAATTCATCGAATCCCAGCGCGCCGAATCGACCAAGAAGGCCAAGGACGCCATTGCCCGCTTCGAGCAGCTGGCCAAGCGCGAGGGCATTTCCTACGAGACGCGCTCGATCAGCGCCAGCATTTCCGGCGCCTCCGACGAGCTCGCCCGCATGGGCCGCCGCTTCGACCTAATCGTGGTCGGCCAGGCGGCGCAGGACAAGCCGATGCCCGACGAGGTCGTCGACGAGGGCGTATTGTTCGAGAGCGGCCGGCCGGTGGTCTTCGTGCCGTTCATCCAGAAGACCGGCCTCAAGCTCGACCGCGTGCTGGTCGCCTGGGACGGCAGCCGCGCCGCCACCCGTGCCATCGGTGACGCCATGCCGTTCCTGGAGAAGGCCAAGCAGGTGGAAGTCGTGGTGGTCGGCCACAAGCCGCCCAAGAGCGACGAGGCGCCGGGCGCCGATCTCGGCCAGCACCTGGCGCGCCACGGCATCAAGACGACGGTCAAGCGCATCACCGCGCCGGACATCGACGTGCAGTCCGCCATCCTGTCACATGCCGCGGATTGCTCGGCCGACATGATCGTGATGGGCGGCTACGGCCATTCGCGGCTGCGCGAATTCGTGCTCGGCGGCGTCACCCGCGGGCTTCTCGAGTCGATGACGGTGCCGGTGCTGATGTCGCACTAAATCATGTATTGTCATTCCGGGGCGCGGCCGCAGGCCGCGAACCCGGAATCCATGCTCCCGGTCTGTGCTTATGGATTCCGGGTTCGCCGCTTCGCGGCGCCCCGGAATGACCGGAGTGTAAATGCTCGAACGCCACGTCACGCTCAGGGACGGCGCCAAGGTGCTGCTGCGGCCGCTCAAGGTCGAGGACGCCGCGCTCTATCCCGATTTCCTGCGCGAGGTGACGCGCGAGGACCTGCGCCTGCGCTTCTTCGAGGCGATGCGCGAGGTCAGTCCCGAGCTGATCGACAAGCTCATCCATTACGACCCGGCGCACGCCATGGCTTTCATCGCCATCGAGGAGGCGAGCGGAAAGATGCTCGGCGTCGTGCGCATCCATGACGACAAGGACGACGTCAACGGCGAGTTCGCCATCCTGTTGCGCTCGCACCTGAAGGGCCGCGGCCTCGGCTGGCTGATGATGAAGCACATGATCGCCTACGCCAAGGCGCGCGGGCTGAAGACGGTCGAGGGCCAGGTGCTGACGGAGAACGCCACCATGCTGCAGATGTGCCGCGAGCTCGGCTTCCACGTCGCCAATGACGAGGAGCGCGGCGTCAAGCATGTCGTGCTGCCGCTCGACGACGTGCCGAGCGAAGCCCTGCCCTAGCCCCGCATCCGTTCATTGCCGCGCCGGCGGGGCGCAGACTGTCTCACGCTGCGTGATCGTGACCCTGGGTCCCCGCTTGCGCGGCGGCGAGCGGCGAGCGTGGCAGCACGACTTGCGCCACCAGGCCGCGGGCGCGGGCGTCGTTGACGCCGAGCGCGCGCAGGGCAAGCAAGGCCGCCGTCTGCACGGCTTCGCGGGCGCCGGCCTCGCCCTGCGGCGGCGGCGCCAGCGGCCCGATCAGACCCTCAAGCAGCGCGCCGACGACGGCGGGCGCCGCGGCGTCCGCATCGATTTCCGGCAAATGCCGCGCCGCGCTTGCCGCCTTGATGCGCGCCGCAAGCTCGGCGGCAAGCGACTGGCGGAACGCCCGCCGCAGCGGATCGAGCTCCGGCTCGACAGGCTCGGCGGTGGCCGCCCACAGCAGGCGCCGGGCCTGGAGCGCGCGCGCCGCGAAGGTGGCGATCGATGCGGCGAGCGCCGACAGCGGCCCGGGCGCGGCATCGCCGGCGGCGCGCATGGCGGCGAGTTCGTCATCGGCGAGATGCGCGATCAGCGCGGCGACGAGATCGGTCTTGGAGGGGAAGTAGCGGTAGACAGTGCCGGCGGCGATGCCGGCGCGCTCGGCGACGGCCGCGATCTGCACCGCGTTCATGCCGGCTGCGGCGGCGAGCGCTGTGGCGGCATCGAGGATCGTCTGCTCGCGCGCGGCGAGCCGGCGGACGACATTCTCGGTGCGGCGATAGGGCATCGCGATTGCAATGAATTCTGATTCATCGCGATGTGGCAAGCCCACGTGGTGGCGCAAGCCATCATCGAACAAAGTTTCGTCAAAAGTGGTGGTATCGTTGGTGACCCTGTGAGGAATCACCTCACGACTCACGGGGCTTTTTTATGCACGATTTTTGGATGCTCGTTCTCGCCGCAATCCCGGCGCTAAATGCACTGCCCGATCTGATCCGCAAGACTAAGGAGGCCTACCGAGTCGCGAGACGCCGTCATCCTCGAAAATAGTTTGCCCGCGTGTGCGGGAACGACAGCCTCATTTGTGGCCCTGTTGAAGCGACTTCTCGCGGATGGCGGAGAGCGACATGCCCGGCGTGAGCGCCTCCGGGTCGATCTTCAGATGCACGATCGACGGCTTGCCGGATTTCTGCGCGGCGGCAAACGCGGCGGGAAAATCGGCGGTCTTGTCGACGCGCACGCCGAAGCCGCCGAAGGCGCGGGCGTAGGCGACAAAATCCGGATTGCGCAATTCGGTCGCCACCACGCGGCCGGGATATTCGCGCTCCTGGTGCATGCGGATGGTGCCGTAGAGGCCGTTGTCGCAGACGAGCACGATCACCGGCCGCTCGTATTGAACGCAGGTGGCGAAGTCCTGCCCGGTCATGAGGAAATCGCCGTCACCGGCGACGCAGACGATGGTGCGTTTGGGATAAAGCGTCTGCAGGCCGAGCGCCGCCGGCAGGCCGTAGCCCATCGAGCCGGAGGTGGCGCCGATCAGGCCGTTATATTTGCGCACGCGGTAGAAGCGATGCACCCAGCCGGAGAAGTTGCCGGCGCCCTGCGTCATGATGGCGTCGGCCGGCAGGTTGTCGCGCAGCCACACCATGATCTCGCCGAGGTTCACCCCGCCCGGCTGCGGCGTCGCCTTGTCCGACCAGGCGAGATAATCGGCGTGCGCGGCATCGCGTTCGGCGCGCCAGCGAATTTCGGCGGGCGCCTGCACGGTCTCAAGCATCGCGCAGAACGCCGCGGGCGAGGCGTTGATGGCGAGCGCCGGGTTATAGACATGGCCGAGCTCGTCGGCGCCGGGATGGACGTGGACGAGCTTGACCTGCGGCTCCGGGATGTCGAACAGCGTGTAGCCCTGCGACGGCAATTCGCCGAGGCGGCCGCCGATCAGCAGCACGAGATCGGCCGCCTTGATGCGCGCCAGCAGCTTGGGGTTCGCGCCGATGCCGAGGTCGCCGGCAAAGCACGGATGCAGCGCATCGAACAAATGGCCGCGGCGGAACGTGGTGGCGACGGGCAGCGCGAAGCGCTCGGCAAAGCGGGCCAGCCCGGCAAAGGCCGCCTCCGACCAGCGGCTGCCGCCGGCGAGCACAATCGGCTTTTCCGCCGCCGACAGCATCGTCTGCAGCCGGCTCATGTCGGAAGCGCCCGGCCAGGTCTCGGCCGGCTCGAAAGTCCTGGCGTCGGGGACGACGACGCGCTCGGTCAGCATGTCCTCCGGCAGCGCGATCACCACCGGGCCGGGGCGGCCCTGGCAGGCGATGTGAAAGGCGTAACTGACAACCTCCGGAATGCGCGCCGGGTCGTCGATCTCGGTGACGAATTTGGCAATCGAGCCGAACACCGCGCGGTAGTCGAGCTCCTGGAAGGCGTCGCGCTCGCGCATCGAGCGCGCCACCTGGCCGACGAAGACGATGAGCGGCGTCGAATCCTGGCGGGCGATGTGGATGCCGGCCGAGGCATTGGTGGCGCCGGGTCCGCGCGTGACAAAGCAGACGCCGGGGCGCCCGGTCGCCTTGGCCGTAGCTTCCGCCGCGATCGCCGCGGCGCTCTCGTGGCGGCAGACGGTGAGCTTGACGGCGCGGTCGTGGAAGGCGTCGAGCGCGGCGAGATAGCTCTCCCCCGGCACGCAGAACACATGGGCGACGCCGTGGATCGCCAACTGGTCGACCAGGATTTCGCCGCCGGTCCGTGTGCCGTCATTCGCGCGCATGCAGGAACTCCCCGTTGCCGGGGAAGCTATAGACGATCCCTTTGGCGGCGGCGAGTATAGGCCGGAAAGGCCCGACCTCACCTTTCGCGGGTTGGCAATACGCCATGAGCAACGACGACGCCCCTATCGCCGCACGGCTCGCGCGCTACCGCGCCGCCTTCGACCTGACCGGCAAGACCGCGGTGGTGCTGGGCGCGGCCTCCGGCATCGGCAAGGCCTGCGCCGAGGCGCTGGCCGGGCTCGGCGCCGCCGTGCTCTGCGCCGACAAGGACAAGGCGGGCGTCGAGGCGACCGCGGCCGAGATCGGCACGCGGGTCAGAGCCGAGGCGCAGGTCATCGATGCCGGGGCGGCGGACGACGTCGCGCGCCTGGCGCAGGCCGCGCGCCGGTTCGCGCCGCGGCTCGACATCGCGGTGACGACGCCGGCCGCCCACATCCGCAAGGCCTTCCTCGACTACAGCGAGGAGGAATACGACCGCATCGCCGATCTCAATCTGCGCGGCGTGTTCCTGTTCCTGCGCGCCTTCGGCGCCATGATGCGGGCGCAGGGCGGCGGCAGCCTGATCGCCACCTCCTCGATGCGGGCGATGACGCTGGAACCGGGGCTCGCCATCTACGCCGCCACCAAGGCCGGCGTCATCCAGCTGGTACGGGGCCTCGCCTCCGAACTGGGGCCGTACAACGTGCGCGTCAACGCCGTGGTGCCGTCGATCATCGACACCGCGCTGGTCAAGCCGCTGAAGGCGCGGCCCGATATCGTCGCCAAGCTCGCCGCCCACACGGTGTTCAACCGCTGGGGGGCGCCGAGCGAGGTGGCGGCGGCCGTCGCCTTCCTGGCCTCGGACGCGGCGAGCTTCGTCACCGGCAGCGCGCTGATGGTCGACGGCGGCTGGACCGCGATCGACGGCCCGCCGACCGGCCTCACCGACACCGCGCGGTCTTGAGCGCGTGTTCTGCCTTGCCGCCTCGCCTAGCGGGCGCGCGAGGCGGCAGCCAGCGTCGCCTTTGCCTGCTGTCGCTGCTGCTCTTTGGACGCGCGGCACTCGGCGTAGAGCTGCGAGCCCGGTTGAATGCCGTAGGACCGGCACACCGCATCGTCGTCGGCGGCAAACTGCTCGGGCGTCGGTCCACCCGAGCACCCACAGAGCAACACCGACAGCAATCCGGCAAAAACGCCCAAGCGAGACATGGCGCTCCCCGACACGCGGCGATCTTGGACGGCTGGCAGCGTCACAAAATCGGCCGGGCCTGTCCAGCCGGTGGCCTCACGCGAGGCCGGACATCCGCCGCGCCGCAAGCCACGACAATTGTACCGCAAGCCAGCTCGTCAAACCGAGAAACGGTATCGGCGCGGTGAGCGCACAGATAACAAAACCGATGCCGGAGTCGGGATCGAAAACCGCGGGAACGGGGCCGGGCCAGATCATCGCCACGATCGGGACCATCAGCATGGCCTCGACGACGCCGATGCCTTGCCCGGCGTCGAAGACGTTGGACACCATGGTTGCAGCCAGGGACAACAACAGCACATTCGGCAGCGCCATCGTCGCCACGGCAAGCCACATCGCCAGCCGCGCCGGGCCGAAATTCGGCCGCAGGCGGCACGCCAGGTACAAGGCGACAAACCCCCAGTTCATGACGGCGAAATCAAACGGCAGGTCCCGGATGAATATTGAAAACCGGTACCCCGAGGCCGGCGGCTGCATTAAACCGGACCTGTAGCCCAGATAGATCATGATGGCGACGGCGCTCGGACCGAGCGCAGCGACCGCAAAGGCAATGACGGGAACCTGGGTCCAGGCAAGCGATCCACCGCTCGCCGAAACCGCGCCGCGTCCCTTGAGATAGGCGAACAGGATCGCCAGCAGCAG
>Ga0209581_1003300_pt1 | contig 14060 bp, 10 predicted proteins | sample Coa_R2_FD_187160 | JGI IMG/M metagenome (GOLD analysis project Ga0209581, IMG submission 187160) | Surface soil microbial communities from Centralia Pennsylvania, which are recovering from an underground coalmine fire - Coalmine... | ecosystem: Environmental > Terrestrial > Soil > Unclassified ...
GATATGCACCCATAAGAAGTGTCATCCCCACCGGAGTCATTGCGAACGGGAAGCTTTAACCGAATTGTCATCCCGACCGGGCGAAACGTAGCGGAGGACCTGCAGTTCGCCTCGATTTGCCGCTATCTTACTATTTGCTTCATTGCAGGTTTCCTATAGCTATAAATCGCCGCCGTCATTCTGACGACCGCAGGGAGGAAGAATCTCAAGCCAGGCTGGCTGGGGATTCTTCGCCTGCGGCTCAGAATGACGACTGTGTTCTTGATCTACAGCTATAGGGAAATGCTTTTAAGTATCTTCATCCGGATCAGAAGGACGATGCCGCGATCACATCCGGTGCTCCAGTTGCAAAACATTCCCTGTGCCCTGCCCCTACTCACTCCTCAACGTCTTCGCCGGATCAATCGAAGCCGCCCGCCGTGCAGGAACCAGTCCCGCAAATCCGCCGATCATCAGGAGCGCAGCCATCGCCACCACCAACGACGAGACAACGCCGCCCCCAAACGAAGTAAACACCGTCTTCAGCATCGAGGCAGCAAAGAAAGATATAACAATCCCGATCGCCAGCCCGATGCCAACCCACGCCAGCGCGCTCTTCATCACCAACCCGACAACCTGCCCACGTTGCGCGCCCAGCGCCATGCGAATACCGATCTCATTTGTGCGCTGCTCCGTTACATAAGCAATCAGGCCGTAGATGCCCACCAGCGCCAGCAGAAGGGCGAGTCCTGCAAACGCCGTTAGTAGCCAGACAATCAGCTTACGAGACGCCATCGACGCATTCACCCGCGATTCCAGAGAGCTGATATCAAATGCCGTTTGTGCCGGGTCCGCAGCAGCAATCGCCCGGTTCAGAGCTGTTTCCAATGCAAGTGGATCGCCATCCGTGCGTACCGCAAAGCTCGCCATGCCTCTCGCCGACTGCGAAAAAGGATAGTAGCGCATGCCGTCGCTCACATCTTCTTCAAGTGAGTCAGGCCGCACATCCGCAACCATGCCTACCACTTCGGTCCATGCTGCTCTCCGGCCGTCCCGCAAATGTTGGCCAATCGGATTCTGACCCGGCCAGTATTTCTTCGCCAGTTTCTGATCGATCACCACCACTGGCTGCGTGTTCGCACGGTCCTCCGGACTAATCCAGCGTCCCGCAATCAGCGGAATCTGCATCGTTTTCAGATAATCCGGCGAAGCATAGCTCAACTGGCTGTGCGGCCCCGGATCATTCGGCCCTGTCGCCCGCCCCTCAATCTCAAACGAACTGGCCGAATCCTGATTACTGAACGGCAGAAATGTCGTCGCGGCGGCAGCCTTCACGCCCGGCTGCGCCTTCAGATTGTCGAGCACCGCATTGACAAAGGCCTGCTGCCGGTCGCGGTTGTCCTTATATTCTTCGCCCGAATACACCACCACGCCCGTCAGCACGCCATGTGGATTGAATCCGGGATTGATCTGCTGCATCTGTTTCAGGCTCGCCAGAAAAAGCCCCGTCCCGGCCAGCAGCACAAATGCCATCGCCACTTCGCCGATCACAAAAGCGCTGCGCAGCCTCTGTTTGTCCACAGAAGTAGTCGAGGTACGCCCCTCATGCAGCTCAAGCCGCTTCTGCCCGCGCACCATCTTCACCGCAGGACCGATGCCTGCAATCAGAGAAGTCAACAGACCAGCCGCCGCTGTGAATGCCAGCACACTCAGCGACATTTCTACCGTGTAGCCTTCAGCAAGGCTTTGCGGAACCATCCACAGCAGCATCCTGCCAAATAGCGGCCCCAGCGCAATCCCAATCACGGTTGCGAACCCAGCCAGCAACAGCGTCTCGGTCAGCATCTGGCGCACCAATCGCCATGCATTCGCGCCCAGCGCCGTGCGAATGGCAAACTCCTTCGCTCGCGCTGAAGCCCTTGCCAGAAACAGCCCCGCCACATTCGCCGAAGCAATCAGCAGCACCAACCCTACCACTCCAAACAAAACATAGAGCGGCTTGCGCAACGGTCCGGCGGCAAATTCTGTCAGCGGCACTGCCGCCATACCCCAATTCGCCCGCTTGGCGAATCCCTTTTCCCCTTCGCGCGCATATTCTTCCTGCGACTTCGCCGCCAGGCCAGCCGTAAATTGCGTAAAGCTCACACCCGGCTGCAGCCGCACCGCAGCCGTATAACTCTCATTGAATCGATTGCCCAGATCGTATGCCTTCGGCTCCAGCCCCATGGGCGTCCAGACGTCCTTGCCGCGCGGCCAGTCGAAATCGCTGCGCATCACACCAATCACTCGATACGGCTTCTGGTTCAGCATCACCATCTGCCCAACCACATTGCGGTCGCCGCCAAAAAACTTCTGCCATGCGCCATAGCCGAGAACCGCCACGTTGTTCGAGCCCACATGGTCTTCTTCAGCGGTAAAGGTTCTGCCCAGAATCGGACGCGCGCCAAACACGTTGAACCACTGCCACGTCACCTGCGACCCGTCCAGGTGCTCCGTCCTGCCGTCATGAACAATGTTGTAGCTGTCTCCCTGCTCTATGGCCGCAGCCTGCACCTGTTTTTTCATCGACAGCGCATCAGCAAAATCCGGCACCGAAACATTGGGGAAATCCAGCCCCAAATTGACGTATTTCGTGCGCATAATGCCCACTCGGTCCGGCGAATCTACGCCCGAAGGATGCATTAAGACCGCATGAATCACGCTGAAAATGGCCGTATTTGCGCCAATTCCGAGCGCCAGCGTCACAATCGCCGTCAGCGCAAATCCAGGAGCCTTCACTAATTGCCGCAGCGCAAACCGCAAATCCTCGAAAAAAGCCATTTCGGACACCTCGTCATAAAATATGTCCGCACACCGGGGGCCAATCTAGACATTAGCTATCTATCTGAAAACGCGACGATTATCTACAAGGAAGACCATGAGGTGTTATCGCCGCTGTCCAAATCCGGACGATCCTGTTCACTTCCGGTCAAACTTCATTGACGTGCAAGAAAGGTGCGCGCCGAAGGCGCAGCCCGTCTGGACGGCCAGCCCTCACCACACAGACGGTGGCTCACTCAAGGGAGGCATGGGTGGCAAAGGAGGCTCAATCCTTACTCCAACCAGGTCCTCATCCAGTGGCTCCAGAAGATTTCCCAGCTCCGGATACCGTGAACCGTAGAAATAAGCGGCATACGATTCCTTAAAAACCGCAACCGTCCCATAAACGGCAATCATGGCCAGCAGATAAATGGCCAGAAGCACCAGCGCCATCGCCGCGACAATAGCAATAAAGACGACCCGCAGGCCAATTCCCCCCGGCCACATCGCCCGATACAAGCCAAATCCCACGGCTGCGCCAGCTACCCCACCGGCTCCCAGCACCATAAATACAACAAGCACCAGCACCCAGCTGATGCCGAGGGCCACCACGAACCGGAGCAGCAGATAAATCAGCGTTGATCCAAAATCTTCGCGCAGCAACGCCATAAATCGCCCGAATGCACCCTCAATCGGAGCGTCCTCAATCGCCATCGGCGGCAGCACAAAATCCTGCAGGACAGCATCCACAACCATCCAGAACAGGCCAATCAGAAGGCACACGCCCAGAAACGGCAACATGGAACCCAGAATAGGCAGGGGGTTCGCATTCGGCCCCTGCGCTCCCACTCGCGCCGCCGCCTTCAGCATGTGGACAAAAAATGGCCCCGCCGTAGCCGCCAGCAGAATCAAAAATGCCAGTGACGCCAACAGAACCACGCCAAAATAGCGCCATGTCTGCCGCCCGTACCTGGACCATGCCTCCCGTACCCTGCCGCGCCGATACACGATCATGTCAAAAAGAGTGAGGCGAAGGCGGCAAAAAAGGTACGTTATCAGCACCCAAACCGCCAATCCGGCCAGCAAAATGATGGCAAAAATGAGAAAAACAGCCGCTCCTGCCCCTCCGGCGAAGGCAGAATTCGCGCCCTGCGATGCCAATAAACTCATGTGCCCGGGCCGATGTATCGCCGTTCCCGCCGCCATTTGTACGCCCTGCAGAGGATACGAAATGATCACCGAATAAAAACCGGGCTGCGTCAACGCGGCCACGACGGCAATTTTCAGGAAAAAGCCCAGCCGGAACGGGGCGGCCATGACCTCGCGCAGCCGCCGGAAAGCCGGACCAAGTGCATCAGCAGGAGATAGCTTCTTCATGCGTCCATGAGGTTACGGCATCCGTCTGCAGGCCGCAAGAAAATCATAGGGACGAATTTCCGGAATATTCACACTCCATCCTTCGGTTGATATTGCATAGTGCTTCTTGACAATTGTTTTCTTCAGCGACTAAATTTTCGCATCGAACGATGGTATCGATTCCAAACGACTGAAAAGCACAGTGTAGCGTTTCCATTTTTTCATCAGATCGCAAAACCGGAGATTCTCTCTACCAGAAGCCATTCTCTGGTTTGTCGTATATAAGCACCTTTCCGAGGAGTCCAGTATGTTGAAACGATGCAGCTTGTTCATCGCACTTTGTCTGGGGCCGGTATTGCTGGCCCCTCTAGCCCAGGCGCAATCAGATAACTCTTCCATTTCCGGCACCATTACCGACTCAGCCGGCGCAGTGTTGCCTCATGCAACCGTCACCATTCGCAACGAAGCCACAACCGAGGTCCGCACCGCAACCAGCAACGATGCCGGCGCTTATACCGTCACCAACCTCCCTCCGGGCAGCTACACCATCAAGGTCGAAGCCCAGGGATTCCAGAATTATGTCCAGAGCCATGCTCATCTTGATCCCAGCATTGGTCTCCGCGTGGACGCCGCCCTTCAGGTAGGCAGCTCCGCAACGACAATCAACGTTGTAGCCAATGCCAACGTCGTCCAGACGCAGACGGCGGCTGTCGGTCAGCTCGTCACTCAACAGCAGGTACAGGCCATCCAGCTCAACGGACGCAACCCGATGTACCTGGCCCAGCTTGAGCCGGGCGTGCGCCGCAGCTCATCGATCTCAAACTTCAACTTCGGCCTCGATAACGGCCTGAACATCAACGGATCCAACAATCGCGAAAACGGCATGACCTTTGACGGCGCTCCCATGGTGCGCAGCCGCGGCAACGGAACCAGCATTGGAGTCGCCGACACTGATTCCACCTCTGAAATGCAGGTGCTCACTGCCGCCTATCCGGCCGAATACGGACGCGCATCCGGCGGCATTATCCGCATCGTCCCACGAAGCGGTACAAGTGATTTCCACGGCTCCGTGTTTGAATACCTGCGCAATTCTTTCTTCAACGCCAATACCTGGACGCGCAAATCCAATACCGACCCGTTAATCAATGGCCATCCACCGGCTTTCCGCTACAACCAGTTCGGCTGGAATTTCAGCGGCCCTGTTTACATTCCCGGACTGCATTTCAACGAAGGCCGCAAGAAGCTCTTCTTCCTCGCCGGACAGGAGTTTCTGCGCTACCGTCACGTGGACACCACGACGCGCAAAGTGCCAACCCAGCTCATGCGTCAGGGTGATTTCAGCGAGCTGCTGAACCCCAGCAACATCTTCTATGGAAAAGCAGTTCAGCTTGTCGATCCGACTACAGGAGCAAATTATCCTGGAAATGTCATTCCTCCGAGCCAGTTAAGCCCCAATGGACTCGGTTTGTTGAATGCTTACCCACTCCCGAATGCCACAAATCCCACATATAACTGGATCGATGCAGCCAATTATCCGGAAAATCAACGCAAAGATACCCTCATCGTTGACTATCTCCCCTCTGACAGTCATCACCTCCGCTTCTCGCTGCTGAATTACAACTACGACAGCGTTTCGCCACACTACGGCAACTTCAACCGGACGCCGCAGGTCTGGCATCGTCCCAATCAGGTAGCAGTTCTGCACTACACCTGGACCATCAGCCCTACGATGGTCAATGAAGCCTACGTTTCCGGCAGCGCTGACCACGTAAGAATCGGTATTGATACGTCAAGCGGGCTTTTTAACCGCACAAATTACGGCATCAATTACCCATTCCTATTCCCGCAGGGTGATAAGGAAATTCCGGATAAGATACCGACCATTCAGATCGCCAATTTTGATACGCTTGACGGCGGTCCTTACCCCTCGCACTCCGGCGGCGTCATGTGGGACTTCTCCGACAGCTTGACGAAAATCTTTGGCAATCACACGCTCAAGGCAGGCTTCCTCTATGAACGTGAGAGCCAGAACGATTTCGACCAGATCAACGTAAGCTCCACCACGCCCGGCGCCACGAACAACCAGAATGGCTTTTTCACATTCACCGACACCCGCGGGAAGAACCCGACAACTAACGCCGCAGTCGGCAATACCGCTCTGGGCCTGTTCGACACCTACGGCGAAATCGGTATTCGCGCCTACACCATCTTCCTGAGCAACATGTACGAATACTTTGTTCAGGACACATGGCGGGCGCGTCCAAATCTTGTCATCGAATACGGCATTCGCCACAGCATTATGCAGCCTTACTACGCCCGTTGGGGAAACCTTTCCGTCTTCTCCCCGAGCACCTACGATCCAGCCACGGCGCCTACCGTAAATCCAACTACAGGTTTCGTGACGGGCGACAATCTCTTCGACGGCATCGTGATCCCCGGCAGCCGTTTTCCTGATTCAGCAAAGGGCCACGTTCCCGATGACATCCTGAACAACAGCTATTACCAAAGCCTTCACGGCTTTGATCGTGGCTACAACCCCACTGTCTGGACGAACATTCAGCCTCGCTTCGGCATTACCTGGTCGCTCGATCCAAAGACTGTTATTCGCGCCGGGGGCGGTCGGTTCTTTGAGCGCCTGGGTGTAAGCGACAGCGTGCATCTCGGCGGCAACCCACCCTTCCAGCCCTCGGCAACCGTAAGCTATGGCGCAGTGGATAACCCTGGCGGGATCGGCTCAAACAACTATCCCATCAACATGACATCCTATGCCTATCACTTCCCCTCTCCGGAAGCATGGACGTGGACGCTTACAACTGAACACGAATTCTCCGGCCTCGGAGTCTTCACTCTCGGTTATGTGGGACGGCACGGACTTCATCTCCAGCATCTGGAGAACATTAACCAGCTGCTTCCGGGAACCCGTCAGGCCAATCCTGATGTGGCGAAGCCTGATGCTCTTCGTCCTTATCAGGGTTTCTCAGTGATTCAACAGCAGACAAATGCAGGTGTTTCCAACTATCACAGCTTGCAGGCAAATCTGAAGCGTCGCGTCACGCGCGGCCTGATGTTCGGCATCGCCTATACCTGGTCCAAGAGCATGGACACGGCCTCCGATGCAGGAACGAACATTCCCAACCACTATGACCCGAAGGAATTCTATGGCCCCAGCGATTTTGATACACGGCATACGCTGGTTATCAATTATGTCTGGGACATTCCCTTCGCCGATCACGCTTCCAACTGGGCAGCAAGAAACGTCTTCGGCAGGTGGCAGCTTTCCGGAACGTCGCAGTTCCAGAGCGGCTACCCGCTTTCAGTCTCCACTGGCGATGACTTTGCCGGCGTCGGACCCGGCTCCGGCAATCAGCTCTGGACCCTCACTGGCCCGGTGCAGATGATCAAGAAGAGCTCACCCAACAACTCAAACGGCAATCTCTGGTTCACTCCAAACGTGTTCCGGAAACCGACTCAAGGAACTTTCTCTCCGCGTGAGACCCGCAACCAGGTCTATGGCCCGGGCTTCCAGAGCTGGAATATCGCTATGCAGAAGTCATTTCCGATCATCCCGTCACACGAAAGCAACCGTCTCATCTTCAAGGCTGAGGCATTCAATTTCGTAAACCATCCCAACCTGGACAATCCAACCACAAATCCGACCAGCAACACCTTCGGAAAAACAACTGGAAAAGGCAATACCTATGGCTCCGACCGCCAGATGCAGTTCAGCCTGAGATACCAGTTCTAAGTCTGAAGTGCCTCCTGAAGCGACAGCAGCCATGCTGCTGTCGCTCATTTTTTTGCGCTGACTGAGGACATTCGGATGGGTGCCCCACATCTCGCAGAGATGTGGGACTCCTAGTTCGCCCCACGAATCCCGGCCCTCTGAAAGAAACAACCGCCATCCCCGATAAAATAAAGGGATGACCACCATCCGCCCAGCCACCGCAGCCGATATCCCGCTCATGTATTCGCTTGTTCGTGGACTTGCCGAATATGAGCGCGAACCAGACTCGGTCAAGATCACCGAAGAGCAGTTATTGCGGGATGGCTTTGGCCCGAACCACTACTACGACTGCCTGATTGCCGAAGAAGACGGACAGCCCGCAGGTTTCGCCCTCTATTTCCCGATCTACTCCACATGGCAAGGACCCAGTCTGCATCTGGAAGATCTCTTCGTGCTGCCGGAATTCCGCGGCAAGGGCATTGGCAAGGCGTTGCTCAATCAGGTGGCGGCAAACGCGGTAAAACGAGGCTGCGCCCGGGTGCAATGGGACGTGCTCAATTGGAACCAGCCCGCCATTGATTTCTATCACTCCATCGGCGCCGTCATGATGCACGACTGGCGCGGCATGCGGCTGACCGGCGACGCGCTTCGCGCTCTGGCAGCCTCGAATGAGGTGACAGCGTGAGCCGTATCCGCGTCATAGGGGGCGGACTTGCCGGACCGGAAGCCGCGCTCGTCGCTGCGCGCATGGGGGTAGACGTGGACCTTTACGAGATGCGCCCAGTGCGTTCCACGCCTGCGCATCAGACAGCTGATTTCGGCGAGCTTGTCTGCTCCAACTCACTCAAGTCAGAGAGTGAAAACACCGCGCCCTGGCTGCTGAAGCAGGAAATGCGTCGCGCTGGTTCGCCGCTGCTCGCCTGCGCCGATGCGAGCGCCGTCCCTGCCGGGCACGCGCTGGCCGTGGACCGCGTCGAATTTTCACGTCGCATCAACGAAGCCATCGAACGCGAGCCGCGCATCACTGTCAACCGCGAAGAAGTCACGCAGCTCCACCCCGAAGACGGTATCACGATTGTTGCGTCGGGGCCCCTGACCTCATCGGCACTCTCGGAAGAAATTGCCCGCCTCACCGGCAGCGATCATCTCGCCTTCTACGACTCCATCAGCCCCATCGTCGAAGCCGATTCCATCAATATGGATCGCGTCTACTTTGCCGCGCGCTGGGACAAAGGCACCGCCGACTACATCAACTGCCCCTTCACCAAAGAAGAGTACGATACCTTCTACGACGCGCTCATCTCCGCCGAGACCGTGCAGGAAAAAGAATGGGAAAAGCTCTGCTACTTCGAAGGCTGCCTGCCCATCGAAGAGCTGGCTCGTCGCGGACGCGACACTCTGCGCTTCGGATGCATGAAGCCCGTTGGACTGCGCGATCCTCGCACCGGGAAAACTCCGTATGCCGTCGTCCAATTGCGCTGCGAAAACCTGCGGGCGGATTCATATAACCTGGTCGGCTTCCAGAACCACCTTAAATACGGCGAACAGGCCCGCGTGTTGCGCCTTATCCCCGGCCTTGAAAACGCAAAGTTCCTGCGCTACGGGCAGATCCACCGCAATACCTACATCAACGCCCCGCGCGTCCTCACCGAAACATTGAACCTGCGCGACCACTCCAACATCTACTTCGCAGGACAAATCTCCGGCGTGGAAGGCTACACCGAATCGATCGCCACCGGCCTGCTCGCCGGACTCTACGCCGCAGCCGCTGCGCAAGGCGTAAGCGCCGCGCCAGTTCCGCGTGAAACCGCATTAGGCTCGCTCATAAACTACATCACCAACGCCGACGCGAAGCATTTCCAACCTGCAAACATTACATTCGATCTGCTGGTTCCACTCGAAGAAGAGCTTCGAAGGAAGATTCGCGATAAAAAAGAGCGCCATCGATTGCAGTGCGAGCGGTCATTGGCTGCATTTGGTAAGTGGTGGCACTCTGCTGCAATTCCCATAGCTTTGCCATTCTGACCCTGAACGCCTGCAAATATACGCCTCCACCTCGTCCGCGATGAGATGTTGGCAGTCGGATGAAGCTACGCCGTGATCTAAGCGGTAAGACACTCGTCGTTTGTCTCTGTCGTAAATGGGATTATGTTCAAGTCCATCAGGTAGGCAGCCATATCATTCGGCAGACGGAGACTCCTTCATCACATCGCATTGCCATACCGGCGCATGATGCGCTCCGCATGGAACACTGCATGCTATCCTTCGCGATGTGGCGAAGCAGAAAGGTGTAGATCGTCAGGACATCCTTGATTCGCTCTGATGCAAGCACCAGCGTTACCATAAAGAGTGATGCCCTCCACCTCCCACAAAGCCGTAGTAAGCCTCTCCGGAGGCATGGACTCCTGCGTCTGCGCAGCCCTGGCCGCCCGCGATTACGACGCCTATGCCCTCCATTTCAGCTACGGCCAGCGTACGGAAGCGAAAGAGCTGGAATCTGCCCGGGCTGTAGCTAAGGCGCTCGGATTCAAAGACTTCCTGCATCTCAAAATCGACCTCTTCCGCCGCATCGGCGGCTCCGCTCTCACCGACGAAAGCATTGCCGTTCCCGAAGTGGCTGGAAATACACACATAGGCGCGGAAATCCCCGTCACCTACGTCCCTTTTCGCAACGCGCACTTCCTGTCCGCCGCAGTAAGCTGGGCTGAAGTGCTGGGGGCGAAGAAAATCTTCATCGGCGCAGTCGAGCAGGACAGTTCCGGCTATCCCGACTGCCGTCCGGCCTATTACGAGGCCTTTCAGCAACTTATCCGCACCGGGACGAAAGAGGGAGACATCGAAGTTTCGACTCCGCTCATCCATATGCGGAAGAAGGAGATCGTGGCGCTCGGCCTTGAACTTGGCGCGCCATTGGATTTAACGTGGTCATGCTACTCAGGCGAGGAGTTCGCCTGCGGCGTATGTGAGAGTTGCGTCCTCCGCCTCCGTGCCTTCGCAGAAGCCGGGTCAGACGACCGCATCCCTTACGCCGTGCATCGCAGTTAAGGACTGATCTGGAAGCAAAGGATTTTTTGAACACGACAAGGACCGGCAGACCAGCGTCCGCTGTGCTCCTTTAAGGAGAAGAACATGAGAAAGACAAAGCTCTGGATGGCGCTTGCCGCAGCAACGCTGCTGTCTGCGCTGTTCACCCCCGCATTCGCCCAGGAGCAGACCGGCAAGATTCACGGACACATTCAGGACCCCGCCGGCGTGCCCGTCACTGACGGCATCGTCACCCTTTCTACCGATGGCGGCAAAACCGCGAAGTATACGTTCCATGCCGATGCCAACGGTGACTACAAGGGCGACAACATTGCTCCCGGCACATATGTCGAATCGCTGCGCCGCCCCGATACGCCTGCGGACAAGGTACTCGACCAGTTTCCTGAAGTGAAAATCACCGCCGGCGGTGACACCGCTCAGGACTTCGATATGACCCGGCAGGAATATCTCTCGAAGCTCTCTCCTGAGCAGCGAAAGCAGCTCGAAGAGCTGAAGTCGAAAAATGCTGCGGCGATGAAGGAAAACGTAGTCATCAAAAACCTGAACGCCGATCTCGTCAAGGCCCGCGAAGATAACAAGGCAAAGAACTTCGCTGAAGCCGAGCAGTTGATGCTGAAAGACACCCAGGCCAAGCCCGATGCTGCGGTTCTGTGGCTTGAGCTCGGCGTAGCCCAGGCCGGCCAGAAGAAGAACAGCGATGCTGAGACCTCGCTCAAAAAGGCCATCGATCTCGACAAGGCGAGCAAGAAGCCGAATCCGGAAATCGAAGCCGGGGCCAACAATGCTCTGGGCGAAGTTCTTGCCAATGAAGGCAAGGCGCCTGATGCACAGGCTGCCTATGATGAAGCTGCGAAGCTCAATCCTACGCAATCGGCCATGTACTACACCAATGAGGCCATCATCATGGACCGGGCCGGCCAGGTGGACGGGACCGTCGCTGCCGCTGACAAGGCCATCGCTGCCGATCCGAACAAGCCGATTCCTTACTACCTGAAAGGCAAGGCGCTTATCAACAAAGCCACCGTCGACCAGAAGACAGGCAAGATTGTCCTGCCTCCGGGGTGCGCTGAGGCTTATCAGAAGTACCTCGAACTGGCTCCCGATGGACCCTTCGCTCCGGAAGTAAAGAGCGTTCTTCAGGAGTCTGGCCAGACCATCAAGAACAGCTATAAGGCCGGCAAGAAGAGCTAAGCAAAATAGCTGTCAAACATCTGAGAGCGCCGTTATCTGCGGCGCTCTTTTTTACTTTCTAAATTTTTTCATCCTGAGCGAAGGCTGCGGAGCAACCGTAGCCGAAGGACCTGATTTTTTTAAGGAATACCGCAACGCTGGAATTTCCTCATCCTTTCGCAGGGTCGAGAACGAACAAGATAACCAAATGCACTAAAATCACCTCGTGTCCGACCTGATTCTCACCTATCCCGAAGCTGCCGCCGTCGTTCAACATCACGCAGCAACACTGTTTGAGCACAAACCCACAGCAGAACAGATTCCGCTTCTTGCCGCGCTCCATCGCGTACTCGCCGAACCGATTCTCGCCGATCGCGACCAGCCTCCATTCCCGCGTTCCACGCGTGACGGATACGCCTGCCGATCCGAAGACGTAAAAACATCAAGGCCGCTCCGTATCATCGGGCAGTTGCGGGCAGGCGAATCATGGCAGGGCGCGCCTGTTGTCACCGGAGAAGCCGTTGAAATCATGACCGGGGCCCCGGTTCCTGCCGGGGCTGACTGCGTTGTCATGGTCGAGCACGTCAAGACAAGAGAAGGAGTCCTGTTCATCGAGGAAGGCCGTACTCTGGAGCCGAATGAAAACATCGTCCCCGCCGGCGCCGAAGCCAAATCCGGAAGCACGATTGTTCCAGCAGGAACACGCCTCGCCGCGTCGCACATTGCTGCCGCTGCTGCCTGCGGCTATGCAACGGTTCCTGTTTATGCGCGGCCTTGTGTCGCGATCTTGGCCACAGGCGATGAGCTGGTCCCTATTGATCATGTACCGCTCACGCATCAGATTCGCAATTCAAATAGTTACTCATTAGCAGCGCAGATCACGCTCGCCGGAGCGCAGCCCGTTATCCTGCCCGTCGCGCCTGATGACGAAGCCGAAATCGACTCTGCCATCCGCGGCGCATCCGGCTGTGACCTGCTGCTGCTCTCCGGCGGTGTTTCTATGGGCAAGTATGACTTCGTCGAGCAGGCACTGGTCAGGCTTGGGGCAGAATTTCTCTTCACCGGAGTAAAAATTCAGCCCGGACGCCCCGTGGTTTACGGAAAACTGCCGCAGCACTATTTCTTCGGACTCCCCGGCAACCCGGTCTCAACCCTGGTCACGTTCCTGCTCTTCGCCCAGCCGCTTATTGCAGCACTAAGCGGAGAATCCAAGAGCGGTCCGCGCTTTGCGCTCGCGCGTCTTGCACACAGCTTCCGCGCTAAACCCGGCCTCACCCGCTTTCTTCCTGCAAACGTTGACTTCAGCATCGACTCGCCGCAGGCATCCATTATTCCCTGGCAAGGCTCAGGCGACCTCGCCAACACCGCCGGCGCAAATGCCTTCGTCGTCATGCCATCCGATACAGACAATCTCGCTGCAGGCGATCTCGTTTCCGTACTCCTGATTTAAGCTGGTTTTCATGAGCAAGCTCTCGCACTTCAGCGAATCCGGCGAAGCAAAGATGGTTGATGTCAGTGCTAAATCGCCAACACGCCGCGAAGCCGAAGCCTCGGCCTTCGTCGCGCTGTCGGCTGAAGTGATTACCGCACTTCCCAACAATCCAAAGGGTAATCCTCTGGAAGTGGCTCGATTCGCCGGAATCCAGGCCGCAAAGCGCACTTCAGAGTTGATTCCCATGTGCCACCCGCTGCCGCTCAGCTTCATCGACGTGACCACAGAAATCACGGCTAACGGCATCGCGATCCGCAGCAAGGCAGCAACCACCGGCCCAACAGGCGTTGAAATGGAAGCGCTCACCGCTGCCTCCGTCGCGGCATTGACCATCTACGATATGTGCAAAGCGCTCGACAAGGGGATCATCATTCGCGAGGTCCGCCTGGAGCGAAAATCCGGCGGCAAAAGCGGCGATTATCAACGCGCTAACTAGCTTGAAATCCTCACCGGCAACCGCGCTTTCGTAACCGGACTGTCATCCTGATTTCCAAT
>Ga0209581_1003302_pt1 | contig 14056 bp, 18 predicted proteins | sample Coa_R2_FD_187160 | JGI IMG/M metagenome (GOLD analysis project Ga0209581, IMG submission 187160) | Surface soil microbial communities from Centralia Pennsylvania, which are recovering from an underground coalmine fire - Coalmine... | ecosystem: Environmental > Terrestrial > Soil > Unclassified ...
CTGGTGTATCGGGTTATAAAGGGGGGATTGTGATAGGACGATAACGGCGGCATTCGCTCCGTGTCGCCTGGTATGGCTAGTTGTTCTTATCACACTGCGTAACCCGTGGAGCGGATACTCCTAATTTGCTGTATTCTTACAATTTCATAGTGGCCGGTTACTCAACAGAGTTCACTGGTGAGTTACTATCCTCTCTCCTTCTCTGCGCATAAAGGGGAGGCCAGGAGCAGACCCTGAGCCTCCCCTTTATGTCGTTTCTTCCTCCCTTCACACTGTTTCCATTCCGTTTTTTACCCTTTCTCGCCGCTTATGCTTTCCTGTTTGATTTCCCTTTATCAATCTTTAATCTCATCTATTGCAGAGACTTCAGTTATAATTACTATACTCTCTTTTTTTGAGGATATGTTGCCTGTTAAAATAGTGAACATGCTGACTTGACGGGGAAAGACAATGCAATTGATGCTGTGGGATAGATACAGAAGAAATGCTCACAAAGAACTGTAACCGTTTGACGGGAGTTGTTCGTATATTAGAGGGAAGCAATTCAGAGGTCTACATTGAATCAAATACCTGGATGCTTGTACATGGTAGTGTGGAAGCATTGCCGCGAGAAGATGTTTCTTGCTCCCCGCTTGCAGTGTGCAGGCGGGCGGCAGGGACATGGCGGCTTTGCTACTGAAGGACAAATATATGAAGATAGCGCATGTTGCGCCCCCGTGGATCGCTATTCCGCCGAAAAATTACGGTGGGACGGAGATTGTGATATCGAACCTCGTGGAGGAACAGGTAGCACAGGGGCACGATGTTACGTTATTCGCTCCCGGCGATGCCAGGACATCGGCGAAGCTGGTTTCGTTTTTCCCTCGCTCTCTCATCGATTCAGGTGTACCCTGGGCAGCGCACCTGAAAGCATATTATCACCTGCATAAGGCGCTGGCTCACGCGGATGAGTTTGATATTGTGCATACCCATCTCTCCTCGAGCGCCGATCTCTACATTTTCCCGTTGAGCGCGTCGCTGGCGACGCCGCATGTGACAACGTTACACAGTCGTTTCCCTTTTGATCGTCTGCCCGATGGCTGGACAGGGGACGCCGATCAATATTATATGGATTGGGCAGCCGACGTGCCAATGGTAGCAATCAGTGAGCGCGCCCGTAAGGAAGTTCCATTTCCATTGAACTTTGTGGGGGTTGTGCATCATGGTCTGCCCATGGATACCTTCAAGCCGGTGCCGAAGGAGCGCGGCGATCATTTCGTCTGGCTGGGGCGTATTGTGCCGGATAAAGGGGTTCACCTGGCAATAGAAGCTGCGCAGCGTGCCGGTGTCCGCTTAATTCTGGCCGGTATTGTTGATCAGCATGCCGAAGAATCGCTCAAGTATTATCGGGAGGTGGTTGAGCCGCTGATCGATGGCGAGCAGATACAGTACATCGGCCCGGTCAACATGGAGCAGAAGATTGACCTGCTGAGCGGTGCGCGTGGCTTTCTCAACCCCATTGTCTGGGAGGAACCCTTTGGCATGGTGATGATAGAGGCAATGGCGCTGGGCTGTCCTGTCATCGCGTTCCCTCGCGGTGCCGCGCCAGAGATCATCGTACATGGCAAAACGGGCTTTCTCGTGCATGACGTTGATGAAATGGTCAAATTTATCCCGCGCATCGATGAGATTGACCGGGCAGCGACGCGCAGGCATGTTGATCGCCATTTCTCGGCGCGCGTCATGGCGGAAAAGTATGTGAAGATTTACCGTAAGGTGATTGCGCTGAGCAAGCCGAAGCAAATTTTTACCGAGGTGACGCGCAAGAAATTGCTCGCCGGTGCGAGCAATGTTGCCGCTCTCAAAACATTCGTGCCTGCTCCAACCTCGTAATGGCTGTATCCTCTTTCCCGGAAGGCGGCCGGATCGGTGGGAGCGGTGTCAAATCAGCCACTTTCTGGTACAGGGAGGTGGATATCTCTGGCGCGTGAACCGTAAAGGGGCAATGGCAAAAAACGTAGGGTGTGATGCCCTGCCTGTGCCATTGTGCCAGGTATCTGGCCCACGTATTGAGAAATGGTTCGTTCACTGCCGCCGAGGGATTGCCGATATAGCGCAGGAGGACGAAGTTGGCGGTCAGGGCGATATGCACCGGCACATCCGGTTTGCGCTCGCGAGCCTGCATAATGCGCTTTTCCTCGCCGGAACCTACCCGTATTGGGCGGCTATCCATGATGACGCGCGCTACCTTATGCGCGCGCAGCAAGTCATTCAACGTTGCCTCGTGCGGCTCGGCGAAAAAGGCGGGGTGGCGCACTTCGACCGCCAGTTGCAGGTCTGCGGGCCAGAAGTCCAGAAATGTTTCCAGCGCCGGAAGGTGCTGCGGCGAAAACGACGCAGGCAGTTGAAGAAACATCGGCCCCAGGCGGTTGCCCAGGCCGCGCAGGCGATCCGTAAAAGCCAGGGTCTCCGTCCGTGTTGCCTGCAAGCCTGTGCCTGGCCGGTGGCTGATGGCGCGTGAGATCTTCGGGCAGAAACGAAAGCCCTCTGGCGTCTCACCGTGCCAGCGCGCCACCGTCTCTTCATCGGGGGTGGCATAAAACGTCGTATTCCCCTCAACCGTATTAAATTTCTGGCTATACAGGCGCAGGAAGGCGTTTTGCGGCGTATGTGTTGGAAAGAAATTTCCCACCCACTCTTTATATCCCCAGACAGGGCAGCCGATATAGAACATCTCGCTATTCCTTTCATTGTATTCGCTCATGGCCGCGTTGCTTTTTGATAGCATAGTACAGCATATCATATCTATTTCTCTATTCTTCCGCAAACTACAAAGAGCGGTAATCCACTCATTTCCGGGAACCTTTCGGCCATCTCTCTCCGTAGTACATCTACAGAAGAGAAGAGAGGTCGTATGTGGTAATGACCATTGAGGATGATCTGATTGCAAAAGCGACGCGGGGCGACCAGGATGCGTTTCAGCAGCTCTGGGAAGCGCATCATGCCGTGGCGATGGCCGCTGCTTTGCGCCTCTGCCGCCAGCGTGCGCTGGCTGAAGAGATCACGCAGGGCGCATTTCTTCTGGCCTGGCGCGGGCTACCTCGCTTTAAGTGCGGCAGTCCCTTTCGTCCCTGGCTCATGCGCATCCTCTATCGCCATGCGCTGGATGTAATGGAGCAACAACGCAGCTATCTCCAGCCGTCCTCTCTTTCTCTCGACAATGCTATTGATCGTGAGAGCTATGCTGTGTCAGCCGCGCATACTGAAGATATGCAGGAGCAAATCGCGCGGCGCGAGGAGGTGCGGCAGGCGCTGGCACAGCTCAATGCCGATCAGCGCCGTGTCATCGCTCTGCGCTATGGCGCTGACCTGACGGAAGGCGATATCGCGCAGGTGCTGGGCTGGCCGGTGGGAACGGTCAAATCGCGGCTCAACCGCGCACGCGAGCAGCTGCGCGTCCTGTTAAGTAATGATGGGAGGTGAGTCTTATGGCTGAGGAACAATCTTTTCGACACACGGAGGAGAGAGGTCAGTCAGGCCTGTCAGGTCGACGAGAACAGTATCCAGACCTGGATGAGCTTCTTGCCTTCTATTATGGTTCCCCGCTCCCGGAACAGCCCCTGCCTGCCTCATCCTGGCAGCATGTGCGCTCCCGGCTTGGCTCGCTGCCGCATACCCGTTCTCGCTCTCGTTCTCGTTCCAGGGATCAGCGGCGTGGTAGCTCCAGGTTGCACAGAACGCGCTCATCAACACCTTCCTACATTGCCGAGGCGTTCCTGCGCCTTAGCTGGAATGCCCGTACACCGTTTGCTCTCTCAACGCTCGATTGCCGTTTCAAAGCACAGGTACGTACTCCCGCCGTGCATATTTCGCCCTCTGGCAGCGGCAGGATCAGGCTGATTTTGCCTGTGTCAGCGGTGCTGGCAATGGAGCAGCCACTGCTCGATGTGCTGCTGGCAACAGGCATGACGCGCCTGCTCTACGCTCGAAAAATGTCCTATATGCTGGGCACTCTGCTCCTGCTGTGCCTTGCGCTGCTAGCGGCTGTTGCCTGTCTCATGCTCTGGCTCCAGGATCGTATTCCCCTGCCCGCCTTTCTTATAGCCATAGGACTATGGACGCTCATGGGCGTGGTGCAGCATATGCGCGGACGCCGCCTGGCCTTGCGTGCCGACGATCTGATGGTGCAATGGCTGGGGCGCACGCGCGCCTGCCAGGGCCTGCATATGCTGGCAGCTCACAGCCATCGAGCGCGACCCGGCTGGCAAGAACCATCGCTTGCCGAACGTATCGCGCGAGTGTGTGGTACAAGAGTTGAAGCCGAGGAAGAACACCTCACTCTTGTACGTTAATTTCTTTTTCTACAGCGAGACGCGGGCGACTGTATGACACCAGGCAGGTAGAGAGATTAAGATAGATTTGCAACAGGTACCTGGCTTAACTATTGAGTTAATACGAAGGCATATGCTATACTACCAACATAACCAGGAAGGGGGCGTACTGTTCATGCCAACATTAGAGGAGCGCGTAACCGTGCTGGAGCAAGCGACAGTTTCGCGGATTGACTATATCAATGGTGTCAACAGATTGATGCTACAAATGGCGCAGAATGCTAGTGATACCAGTCATGAATTAACCATGTTGCTCGGTGTTACAGGGTCACAGGGGCAAGATATCAAGATTCTCAAAGAAGATGTGAGGGCGCTCAAGGAGGACGTAGCTACTCTTCAGGTGGATGTGAGCGTTCTCAAAGAAGATGTGAGGGCGCTCAAGGAGGACGTAGCTACTCTTCAGGTGGATGTGAGCGTTCTCAAAGAGGATGTGAAGGCGCTCAAGGGGGACGTAGCTACTCTTCAGGTGGATATGAGCGTTCTCAAAGAAGATGTGAGTATACTGAAGGCAGATGTGAGCGATATCAAAAAGCGGCTTGATCGATTAGAAACGAGGGCCGATGAACATACAGCCTTGCTGATGCAAATTCTGGCTCGTCTTCCTGAGAAGTCATAGTAGTACACGAAACAAAGAAAATGTGCCGCTTGCAGGTACCGTTTGTGGAGAGACAGGGCGTGGGTAGCGAAACAGGAACCAGTTGATGCGGTTGCTCAACGCGATTAACGCCGCTATGACCCACGCCGATCTGGTCAAAGCGTCGAGCAGTTTCGTTGGCATCTGCCGTCTGCAACACGGGTATGTGCAGTCCTTCAAAGCGGGCGAGCGAGGCAGAGATGTTTGCAATCGTCCGTTCAATGCTCACAACAGCCCCGGCAAGCGCCCCCGGTGGGACCCGCAGCGGGATAGGGTGGGCATCGTCAGGAAGGTGGCTCTCTTCGGTGGTTACCGCCATGACTTCGACAAAATTGCGCGCAAAGCAGGTATACATGTTCGCAGCCCCGGAGGGTCTGGGAGAGGAGGTGGTGTTGCTGAAAGGTGATAGCGACGTGATGGCGCAGCCGGTTGGGCGGGCCGCCCAGGTTGACCGCATGATCGCACACTGTTTCCCGGAAGGGAAGGTGAAGGTGGTGCGGGAACTGCTCCGGCAGGGTCACCGTGTGCTGATGGTCGGTGATAGCCTCAATGATGCGCCTGCATGGGCAACGGCTTCGCTGGGTCTGGTGCCGGACACCCAGGGGTTGACAGCAGCCGCCAGCGCAGCCGATGCTGTCTCGCTCTCGGCTGATATTCACTGTGTTATGACCGGGGTACGTAAAAGCAACCTCACCCTGGAAGGGTTGAATATCATGAACCTGTCATCTGTTGGTCACTACGACGGCCCGGGTGGCCCTTGCCGGATGCGCGCCTGCATCGCCTCAAGAGGCCAGGCGCTCCAGCTTCCCCAGCGTTCGGGCAGGATCTTTTCCACCCACCAGGTGACTCCCACCTGCTGGTAAGCGGCTACAACTTCTCGATCATAGGAGGCATCTTTGCCATCGGTGAGACCTGAGTGAACGATCTCAAAGGGGGTAGTGTATCCGGGTTGTGAGACAATGTAGCGAACAATGTCTTGCATCTGTGCCAGGGTGAGCATCGCGGTCAGAGGAAGGTCGCGTCCGATGGGAATAACGCCATCCCAGTGGGCGGCGCGGCGCAACGGCGCTCTGGCGGGCCACATGCCTGCCACCCAGATAGGGATGCGAGGGGATTGCAGCGGACATGGCAGAAACTGCGCTTCCTTGACCTGATAATACGTGCCTTCGTGGTGATACCGCTCCCCGCTCCAGAGACCGGTCAGCACCTCCAGGCCCTCGTCGAGCATGGCCGCGAGTGTCGCAGGCCTGGAGGCTTCACCTAATGCTTCGAAGTCGAAATAGCCTCCTCCTGATCCTACTCCCAGGATGAGTCGCCCGGCAGACAGGTGATCGAGCGAGACGGTTTGCCGTGCCAGCACCCAGGGGCGGCGACGCGGCAAAGGGGTGACGAGCGTTCCCAGGCGAATGCTGTGCGTGCGCAGTGCGACGGCAGTCAGGGCTACCCATGGATCAACCATAGGATCGACAGTTGGTGTCAGCGTTGTCCTGGAGACCTGATCCCAGAGAAAGAAGCCATCCCAACCGGCCTCCTGCGCCTCCCAGGCCAGGTCAGCAAGCAGGCGCGCATCAGCATACGGGCCAAAATTGGGAACATAGACTCCATATTTCATCCTATCTTCTCCCTCTCGTCGTTGCCTTGATGATTGCCTCTATTGGCCCACCGGGGTAGCCATTGGCCCTGTTATTGTACCATATGCCTCTCTCTGCTTTGAAGGATATCCCCTGTTCATACGGGCAGGTTTGGAACGAACAGTAGCTGACCCGCCAACAGGAGAGTATGATGTATCGCAGTCCGAGCGCGGCGAGACTGCTAGCTCCCCCGGTCAACCGTTGCTTGATAGCACTCGAATGCTCCCGCCATGTATGTATGCGGAAAAGAGTAACGTTAATTCTCAACAGCGTGGTTGAATCATAACTTTGCCACTACTTTGTCTTTGATTTCAAACAGGAGGTTCTTATGCACGAACTGCTCATTAATGCTGCGGAGCGGGCGATTCGATATCTGGAGGGCCTGAACGGGCGAAGGGTTGCCCCCGACCCCGGCGTCGTTACCCGTCTTGCGGAGCTTGATATCCCGCTGCCCGATCATCCCAACAGGGAGTAAACAAAACCGCCTGAGAACTGGCTTCTCAGGCGGCCCTGGTGGTGGAGATGGGGGAGAGTTGAACTCCTCCGAACAGCTTTTTTGGCCCTCTTGACGCCTGAGATGATCGGCTCGTTCCGCCTCTCAGGCGGCTTTTTTGTCTAAGCGTGTCTATGGGAAGTAGTCCCTGTTTGTCGGTTAAGCTGTATATGAAGCTGTATAAAAAAAGAGCGTAAGGGTTGGACCTAAGCTGGTTAGTGGCAAAAGACAGAGGTATCTGCCCTCGTATGAATTTAGCGGTGTTCGGCTGGAGGGTACTAGCTGGCGGTGAATGGCAAGCCATTTACAAATATTTTGGGCTCTCTCGCACTTCCCGTGCTAAAGGGGAAGATGTCTAAAAGTCTGTGAATGCCACTATACTCTAGCAGCGAATCTTCCGAGGGATGGTTTGGTCATATAGTACCCACAGCACGGGAAATGCGGGAGAGCCATATTTCGCTACAGCCTTATCCCTGCTAACTTCAACGAGCTATGAAAAGCCTTGCCACATCTGCCGTGAGGTGCTGTTGACGCTCCTTGTAATAGCGTACACGCCAACCATTCCCACCTGAAGGATGAGGAAACCCGAGAAGACAGCGGCGGCGGTCCAGTAGACCTCGTTCAATGAGAAGCTCAGTTGCTTTTTGTGCTGCCTCACCGAGTGGTATAACAACGGCGTTGGGTACCATCGCTACACGCGCGCCGAGGCAAGCCACAACCAATGATCGAAGAACGGGATGACGTACAAGAGAAGGGCTGCCTCCAGTATAGTTCTTTCCATCAATGAACACCGGGTAATCAATAGCCGATACGTGAGCTGCCAGACGATGATGGGAGCCAAAGAGCCGGGCAGTGGTGTCGATACCCAACGCGCGGGCCACTCCAATACCGTCAAGCATATTCACCAGGTTGGTTCGCATAGGCCCTGAGAAAGCCCCAACAGCGTCAGCAGAGCGCAGTGTCTCCTCGTTTGACATGCCCGCCAGCAAACAGCGTCGGGCTTCACGCAATGCCTCGATTGCCTGATAAGCTCCAGGTGTGATTCCTACGAGCATCACCTTCGCAGCAGTATTCACCCAGTCCCAGGGGGCGTAGTAGATGCTGATGCGACCCTCCTGCCACAAGAGCAAGTCCAGTGGTATCTCCTGCACCATCCTCTGGGAATATGCATGAGACAAAACATTGTCTCGCTGGGCAGACAAGCACCATGATGGATACACTGGCGACCCATCGAGGAGTCCATGCTCGGCTGCCCATGCCACAGGACAGGTGTGGTCAATACTCGTGAGTTTCATTTCCTCCCTTGTCATAGGAACTTCAAGTGAGAAGATTTTTGAGGTTAGGCGTTGACCACATTTTGAGCAAAAATTGCTACTATGCCTTACTTCAGCCCTACATGATGGACAACGAGCGATCATAAACACTCCTGATTACGGCTGTTAGCTGATGTAGTTATAAGCATTTTCCTACTCTAATGATCTGAAAGAGCCTCTCACTTGTTGAAGAGTCTCATCGGTATTAAAATATATTATAGCATATGTGTGCTTCATATCCCATATTCCGCAGTTTGACAGGAGAGTTTTCTGAATATCAGGAATCGCTTGCGCACTTATGATTTTATGCACCTTTTACATGTTTTGCTCGTCCAATGAAAGAGGCGTTGCGAGAAAGAGACTTTCTTGTTGAGCTATTATGTCCTCTTTCCTACCTGATAAAATATGTATTAGATACAATAGTTCATATTCGAAAAAGTCATTCCGCCAACTGCGGAATGTGGGGTTTAGCCATTTTTTCGCTGCAATAAGGGTTCTTATGGACTGGCTCTCTCAAAGAAGATCACCCTTTTCCCTATACATCTTGATACGTTTCATCTCGCTCCTGACAAGCTCGCGGTGTTCTTTAGAGAGGAACCAGGTCATGGGGTGCCATTCGTCTGCATCGGCATAGTGGTTGAGAATTTTGATGCCGTGCGGAGAGAGGACTTTGGCAAAAGTGAGATAGGTTCGTTGCTGATGGAATGGGGATGTGACCAGAATGATGCTCTTCAGGTTATGCTCCTTCAGCAGCTTGAGAACGTATTCGGCGTTTTCGCGGGTATGAAGGGATTCTTCTTCGATGAGGAGAGCTTCGGCTGGTACGCCCATCTGAATAGCTCGGTCTTGAATGTACCTGGCTCCTAGAGCGGCATCCCAGGTTCTGGCGGCGTTTGCTATATCTTTGTGTTGAATGCGTCCATTGACGGCGGCAGTCTCTAGCTCTTGAAGTGGGATCAGCGTGGCCTCCTCGTTGATTTTGACGGAAAACTTGCCGCTACAGATGATGCGCGGCGCCCAACCTTCCTTATAGAGGCGAACGGCAGTACAGATTTTGCCGTCAAGGTACTGGATGTTGCCACGAGTACCGGCCAGAACGACAATGGCGTCGGCTTTTTGAAGGCGATCTCGTAGGGCGAACTGCATCCCTTTCAGGTAGAAGACGAACCAGATAATCGCCGGTACAATGGTGATGATACTGAGCGTACTTAGAATGACTGCTACGATTATCGACATTATTTTGTTCAGACTTGCAAAGTATCTTTCTTCGCTTTGATCTCTTTTGCAACTTCATCAACGCCGTAAGTGTGGAAAAGGAACTGGATGAGGCGCATTCTGGCGGTTGGGTGCCAGAGCGTTCTGCTGAAGAGCTTGTTTACGACGGCGTTCAGGTCGGTAGATAAGAGGCCGAATTTTGAGGCTTCGTCTCTATCCCAGGCTTTCAGGAGCCAGCTTTGCCTGATCTCTTCAGCATCCAGATTGAGTTTGATGGCTGTGATGACATCAACCGACAGGGTAAGGTATTCGATGTTGAGGGATAGCACCTTGATGCTCTCAACTGCATCAGGAGAAAGGGCAAACTCTTCATCTAAGCCCCGGATGGCTCCAGCAAAGAAGTCGGAATCAGCCGAACGTGAAGGATTGCCTTTGCGGTCGGTACCGGGCGCGTTCATCGTTTCCTCAAAGGATGCTGACCAGTGATTGGGGTAGAAAGCAACGGATGAAGATCGGCGCATGAGTAAAATCTGGTTGTCTCTGGTCACAACGATGCATTGAATGCTGATCGGTGCCGGGATGAGGGATGTTCCACGATCTGTTGAGCTATAGGTGAGCGCAGTGTTGCCGTATTTCTGGCGAATGGAGACTTTTGTACCGTCTATCGTCGTCAATAATGGCTCATCAAGGTAGGGTATCAGGCTGTAGTAGTCGTGAAAGCTTAAAGGGGCTAACACGACTTCCAGGCGGTCAAGATCGCTGAAGGATGGCGTATAGGATGAGAGTCGGTAGTGGGACGAGTTGAAGTAATCCTTCTCAATGCCTGGAAGTTTTTCCAGTCTGAGCTTTTCCAGGTCTTCTGGAACGGGTAATGATGTGCTGAGAATGGTCGTCTTGATTTCGTGACGATCCCATCCCTCAAAATCATGACTGTTGGTGAGAATGATGCAATCGTCAACGGCGAAACGTTCTACGTCGGCAAGCTGCATTAACCAGCGTGCATTCGGTGATGCGAGTGAGTAGAGATTGTAGCTACTCAGGACCTTATTCAGATTTTCACCATATTGATATCCCACGACAATTTTCCCTTCTAACGCCTCTGCATGGTAGATTTGTACCTCTGGGGCTTCGTCAAGTTCTGATGTTACCTGCCTGTTGTAAATCTTGTCAAGTCTTTTCTGGATTTCCTGAAGTAGATTGGCGTATTCCTGAATCTTCAGTTTCAAGTTCGGCGGTGAGTTGCTGATACCTAATGCCGTTTCCCGCGCTTCTAATTGCTGAAGCAACTGGGTATAGATGCTCTCTAGCCGTTCAAGTGTGATGACTTCTTCAGCCGAACTGGCGGGAATAGCCGGGGTAAAGCCGAGTTGGATTTTCTCGGTCTCTGTCAGAAGTGCCTGGTTCATGCCTGCTAATTCAAGGTAGTGCTTCGTTTCCGCCTTCGATGTACAGAGAATCTCTGCCAGGGCAATAATCAACTTGCGTACAGACCCTTTGAAGGGCTGCGGTACTTCGTTGTTTTCCAGTCGTGAAAGCGCGCTCTTACTGCTGTCAACCAGCCTGGATAGCTCTTCTAAAGAGAGTCCGGCGCTGCTCCGTAAGTTAGAGAGGAAGATGCCAAAATCTCTCATGCGTCTTTCCCATTTTGTTGCAAGTGGCCCTGTTTGCCGCTAACGGTTTGTCCCATTTTGTCCCGTTGTGTCTCAGTTATTCCCATCTTTCTGAACAATAATTAAAGTAGATCACCGAGACATTATAGCACATCAGGAGCCAATAGAGTGCTGTTTTGTGGTGGCAATGTCTGAGGAAGCTGAAGCGTTCAGGTGAACAAAGGGAGATGGATTTATGGAACAGATGCAGGATGTCCTGTTGGGGGCTTTCGAGCAGTTCATGAGCGAGGTACGGCGGACGCCACAGTTGACAGGTGAAGAGGAAACACAGCTATTTCTCTGCATGGAACAGGGAATTGATAGCCAGCAAGCCCGTGATCGCCTGGTCGCTGGCTATCAACCGCTTGTCCTCGCTCTGGCAAAACGATTTGTGCGAAATTGTAAGACGTTGGAGCTTCTCGACCTCGTGCAAGAGGGCAATGTCGCACTCCTTCAGGCACTGGCAAAGTACGATGGACGCAGGGAAGAGACTTCGTTCGGTACCTTTGCCTTCGCGTGGATACGCATTTCCATGCTGACTGCCTGCTGGCGCTATGAAGGTACAATCAGGCTGCCCTGGCATAAGGCTCGCGCTCTCAAGCAAATGAAAGCTGTCAATGATGCGTTGTATAGTTTGCTCGGTCGCGAACCGACGATCTGTGAAACGGCGGCTGAGATGGGAACGACTGAGGGCAACGTGTTGGAATTGCTGGTGTTGCAAGAGCAACAGCAGGTGATGAGCCTGGATACTCCCATTGATGACGATGAGGGTATGACGCTCGCGGAGGCCATTGAAGATACTGCTACCACTGTAGATGATGACCTGTCGACGCTGGAAGAGATGCTGGAATGCTTAACCGAGCGTGAACGTACTGTGATTCTGACGCGCTACGGCTTTGGCGATGGTCGGGCATACACACAGCAAGAGACAGCGCGTTTGCTCGGCATGGGACTGAACAGAGTTCAGGAGCTTGATCGCCGCGCTCGTATCCGCTTGCGTCGTGTCTTGCTTCAAGCGAGTTGAGTCTGGCTCTTTCATGCTGCAACGTTGGGATACTCAAACGAGTATCCTTTTTTTCTGCCACGTTTGAGGGGGTGATGAGATGCTACATACCTGGCAGATTGTGTACTACCTGCTCAATGGTGTTTGCGAAACCGTTGAGGTCGTGCGCAAAAATCGACCGACGAAACTGGCTCGTGCCTTGATGCGCACCGAATGCCAGCGTTTCGAGATATACCAGGTTGTCTGATAGCTAACGCGATGTGCAACTTTCTTTTGCGTCGACGCTTGCGAAGCCAATTAGCTTTCTTGCATGACTTCTTCGGTTACTTTCAGGTTCACTTTTCAAGCGCGCCGAAAAAAAGTTGCACATCGCGTTAGCTAGCCATGAGGCAGCTTAGAGAAAAGGAGTAATGAGATGAGGTTTGCTCCGGTATTGTTTATGGTTGCCCTGGTTGTGTTCCTGCTGCTCTTCCGTCTGCGTGGGAAACTGCGCTGTCTCGGCTGGCTCATCGGTCTGGCCTGTCTGATCGGCTTCCTGTACCTGATAAGCATGCCGCATTAGCATAGCGCGACCTCGTAGTTTGTTCAAGTGTTGCTGGTTGGGATACTCGCGTGTTGGGTGTCCTTTTTTATTGGCAAGCTATAAGCCGGAAAGGAGTACGGTATGGGCAAGAAAACGGTGATCTGGCTGCTGATTGCGGCGGTGATGTTCGTGACCTGGCTGGTTGTCCTCGGCCCGACGGCCCTGAACACCTTGCAGCATGGGTTTTAAGAAGGGGGAAAGATGGTCCAAACCATTGATGGGGCCATGCCTTTTGAGCAAGCGCAACCTTCGTTTCAGGAGGTGCTTGCCCCCTGGCTGGCCTTTGTCGCACAGGCAACGGTGAAAGCGGAACTGTATGCCCTCACCCATGCCATTGAAGCCGTCTGCCAAGAACAGGAGTGGCGCTATAGCTATCAACAAGGGCTGTGGTCGCTGTGTTCGGGTGTCGAAGAACTGACCGCTGCCGCCGTCGCGTGGTTTGAGAGCATGCAACGGGCGATCAATCAGGCGTGCTGGCACTGGCAACACAGCATCTCCTGGCTGCGCGAGTTCGGCCTGACGGAGAAAGCGGCCCTCTATCAGCCGCTCTACGCTCATGCCCAACAACAGCAGCAACGGCTCTTACGGCAGGCTCAGGACGTTCGCAAACAGGTGGCGCGGCTCTGTCAGGAGTGGGGGCTGGTCTTTGATGACTCGCGTCCGCCTGATGAGACCGCGTAGCCCGTTTCCCGTGCCTGGCTACTGATCGGGATGGCCTCGCTTTCGCTGAGAGAGAAAGGGAACACCATGCTTTCTGCGGAACTGCGTCTGCGGCTGGCCTACACACGGCATTGCATTGAACGTGTGGGGGCTGGCTACTTCGTTTGCCTCTGTGGCTGTGGCTATATCGGCGTCTGTCGGCACTGTGTTGCCTCGGCTCCGTCTGAGCTGCCCTCCCTGCTCTGTGAAGAGGCCAGGGGGCTTATCCAGCCGGGGAATGACTGCGCTGAGAGAGGGGAAGCTGCTGATGTCTTCACCAACGCATGTTGACCTGGATGGGTTGATTGACACCATCAATGTAGCTCTTGAGGCAGGGGAGTGGTCACAGGTGGTGGCGTTGACGGTTCCGCTCTATGAAGCGGCCTGCATCGTGGGTGATGCACAACTGGCCGAACTGGTGCAGGACTTGCACTGGATCGCCAGCGATGCTCTGGCCCATCCCCTG
>Ga0209581_1003304_pt1 | contig 14050 bp, 12 predicted proteins | sample Coa_R2_FD_187160 | JGI IMG/M metagenome (GOLD analysis project Ga0209581, IMG submission 187160) | Surface soil microbial communities from Centralia Pennsylvania, which are recovering from an underground coalmine fire - Coalmine... | ecosystem: Environmental > Terrestrial > Soil > Unclassified ...
ATCTTCGCACGTTCGGCCTGCGCGGCGGCGTCAACGTAGTTTTTTGACTGATAGCGGGCGAGTGCGAGCAGCCCCATCATGGCTCCAAATTGCGGATCGAATGGGCTGTGGCGGATGCTCTCTTCGATCGGCACAATGGCGTCCAGCGGCTGTCCGCAATAGATCAGCACCTGTCCCAGCCGCAGCTGGCCGTACGCGAAGTTGGGGTTGAGCGCGACTGCCCGCTTCGCCGCTTCAAGCGCAGCCTGATGCTTGCCCAGATAGAGCGCAGCGCCCGCATAGGCGAAGTGCGCGTAGGCATCGTTGGGGTCAAGCTCGATGGCCTTCGCCGCGGCATTCAGCGATTCGCGGAGGTCGTCGTCCGGCCGTTCGGACCAGCCGTAAAACGTCGCGCCGCCATAAAGAATGCGCGACAGCCCGACATAGCCCTGGGCCAGCTGCGGATCGCGCGCGATGGCTTCGCGGAAAAGTTTCACCGCCTCGCGGTAGCCGTCGGCGGAAACCCTGTCCAGATGCCACATGCCGCGCTGATAGCAATCGAACGCGGTGTAATCGGAAATGCTCTTGCGGCCCAGCCGGATGTTTTCGCTCTGCAGCAGGGCCGGCTCGATCGCCTGCACGACCTGGCGTGTGATCTCATCCTGCAGGTCGAGGATGTCCACCAGATCGCGATCGAATTTCTCCGCCCAGATGTGGGCGCCGGTGGCCGCGTCGAGCAGCTGCAGCGTGATGCGCACCCGGTCTTCGGCCTTGCGCACGCTCCCTTCCAGCACGTACCGGATGCCAAGTTCGCGCCCGACCTGCCGCACGTCCACGCTGCGGCCCTTGTAGGTGAAACTGGAATTGCGCGCGATGACGAAGAACGAATGCCAGCGGGACAGCGCGGTCACAAGATCTTCGGCGATGGCGTCGGCGAAATACTCCTGTTGCCGGTCGGCGCTCATGTTCTGGAGCGGCAGGACGGCGATGGACGGCTTGTCGGGCAGGGCCAGTGGCGCAGGCCCTGCGACTCGCCGCGCGCCGCCGGCGCAAATCTTGTAGGTCTTCACGGGCCGTTCCATGTTTTTCAGGTGCTGAAGGCCCATATCCTCGAATCCAACGTCAATCCGTCCGCGCACATCCTCATGCACGCGCTGCGAAATGCAGATGCCGCCGGGATCGGCCAACGCCTGCAGGCGTGCGGCAATGTTCACGCCTTCGCCAAAAATGTCGCCGTCCTGCGAAACCACATCGCCGGCATTGATGCCGATGCGGAAATCCATCCGCCTGTCGTCGGGCAGCTTGGCATTGCGGGCCGCCATCGCCTGCTGGATTTCAACGGCGCATTGCAGCGCTTCAACCACGCTGCCGAATTCCGCCAGAAGTCCGTCGCCGATCGTCTTGATCACGCGGCCCTCATGTGCCTTCACGCGCGGCAGAAACAGGCCGGTGATGTGACCGGAAAAGCGCGCAAGCGTTTCCGGCTCGTCCAGCGCAACCAGACGGCTGTAGCCGGCCACATCGGCCGCAAGAATCGCAGTCAGTTTTCGTGCAGCTTTTTTACGCGCCATTCTGCCTCTCAATGCAGAGCGCGCAGCTAGTCTATCGGAAATTACAGGGAATTCACATTGGGGTGGCCGGTCAGCTGCGCCAGCGAAGGACGCGTTCCTTCACGGGATTAACGAAGGGTGTACCGGTTGCGACGGATTCGGCCCAAGCTTTCTTCAAACGGTGATACCACATGGCCGGCACATCGGAATCCTGGATCAGCATCAGCGGCGGGTTGAATTTCAGGCCCTCGCGCTGCAACTCCACCATGCGCCGGTCGTCGCCCAGGAACACCGGCCCCAGCACATCGAAGAATGGCCTGATGAAGCCGAGCCAGGACGGCCAGAAGAACACCTGCGTCACCTGTGTCGTATGCTGGTCGATCGGCGTGCAGGTGGTCAGCCCGACCACGTCGATCTGACGTCCGAACAGGTTGCCGCGAATGTTTTCGAAGCGGATGGACGGGAGCTCGAATGTGATCTCGGTCGAAACACTGCTGCCGCCGAGAAGCCTGTAAGCCGGCTTGCTTGGCGCATGGCGCAACATCACGAAACCGTTGGGCAGCGGCGCGTAGTGCTTTTCCTTCATCTTCGGCTTCACGCGCCACCACCAGCGGCCGTGCACATAAGGCGCGTGCGCCGGATCCATCAGCCCGATCACGGCATGGTCGATGCCGCAGCGGAACGTCTGGCTCTCGGTCCAGCGCGGCCGGGCATTGGGCGCGGGCACGCGCGGCGGCTCGCCGACCGGCGGCTTGCCTTCGTGGCCGCCAGCCGCGAAATAGATCCAGATCAGTCCGTCCTGCTCCCGCACCGGATAGCTGCGCACGCGGATTTTTGCGGGATCCACGTTTTCCTGGCCGTCCACGGTCGAGGGGATGAGCGAGCACGCGCCGTCGCTGCGGAAGCGCCAGCCGTGATACGGACATTCGATCGTGTTTTCCGGCAATACCCGGCCGGCGGAAAGCGGCACGCCGCGGTGCGGGCAGATGTCTCGAAGGGCAAACAGCCTGCCGTCGCGCATGCGGCCGATCAGAACCGGCTCGTCCAGCAGAATCTTCCGGCGCATTCCGCCGCGGCCGATGTTGCGCGCAAGGCCTGCCATGTACCAGGCATTGCGCAGGAACATCGGCACGGAATCCGCGCCCGCCGGAGCTAGCGGTTCGGCGCTCATTTTTTTGATGCGGCCGGCGCAAGCGGCTTCAGAAGGCTGTCGAGCGTGGTCATGAACTGTTGGCCCTTATAGGCGGGAAGTTTATACGCCCATCCATTCGTCCGCGCATTGATTTCGCGCGCTTCGTTTTCCGCCGCGGGCTTGGCTGCTTCGGCGGCGAACTGCGCCCAATAGGCGCCATTCAGGTTAATCACATCGGCCGTGATGTCGAGGCCGTCGAAGGTCCGGGTGATCAGATGGGCGGCGCCGGAAAAATTGAATTTCGCAGCCGGTTGCACGTCGTCGAACGAAAAATCCGAGATGGCCGCCGCCACGCCGTCCGCCGCCGCGGGATACGAGACTTCGCGGCCCTTGGGCACGTTCACCAGCGCAAAATCGGACTGCGCCGGGTTGTCGCGCCGCACCGTGAAAGATGCGCCGCTCGCGGGCTGAACATCAATTTCCCGGATGCGGGAGCGGTCAATGCTCAGCACATCCTTGTCCATCCAGTCGGCGATATCGCTACGGGGCTCAAACCAGCTCTGCAGGAGCCAGCTCTGCTTTTCGCCGGGCTTGCGTGCGAACAGGCCCTGGCTTCCGTTGGGATCGCCGATGTCCACCGTCTTTCCCGCAATGAGATCGGCAAGGACATGCCCCTTTTCGTCATAGGCTGTAATCCGCACGCCGCTGCCGCCACGGTCGGGCGCCTGTACGCCGATGTAGGAATACCACTGCGGATTTGCCGTCTTGGGCTCAAACGTTTCCAAAGCCGCCAGCCCCACCACCGTGTGCTGCACCTGATTGAATGAAGCGCGGAAATCGCTCCGCGTGGGCAGAACCCAGCCCTTCTCCGGCTTGAACACGACGTCGAACGCGCCATGTGCCTTGGACTGGATGCGCAGACGCATGATCTCGCGTGCATGCCGCGCCAGATTCGGGAAGAATTCGTGCTGCGCATACCGCGGTTCCACCGCCGCTTGCTGGCCGTTCAGCGCCAGCACGGCCGCAATCGCCAAAAGCAGCGCAACGGCGGCGAGAATCGCAAGATTGCGCCCGCGCGGATCGGAAAGAATGACGTTTGCTGCTGCCATGGCGGCCTCAAACCGGAATCGCGCGCGCGCGCCTGCGGCGGCGGACAAGTGCAAGACCGATCGCAAACAGCGCCACAAGGATCGGCACCAGCGCGATATTGATGAAGGCAAGAAGGGAACCGAGCGCGTCGATGTCGCGCCGCAGCCCGTGCTGCACGTTGCGAAGCTGCGTGCGTGTCTCGATGAGGTCGCGCTTGAATTGCTGGATTTCCGCCTGCTGCTGCGGCGTCAGCGCGCCCAGGGGAGCGTTTGCCGCGCCGGCATTGCCGCCCTGCTGAAGGGCCCGAAGCCGCGCTTCCGTATCGGTCACTTTCTGCTGCAGGGCATCTTCCTGCGTCTTGAATTGCGCCTCAGCCTGCGCCTGAAGCCGTTGCACCACCTTGAACGGCCGATCGCTGCTGGCGCGCGTGCGAAGCGAAATGAGGTCGCTGGATCCCGTCAGGTTCTCGACCGCGTTCAGAACGAAGGCGCTGTTGTCGGCAAAGGGCGTGGCGATCTGGTGCCCGAGCAGATTGTCGGTATGGACCCAGAAGCGGTCATCGAAGATGTCGCTGTCCGCCATGACCACGACATTGATGTTTCCGGCCGTCTTGATCTGCGGCGCGGGCTTTCCGCCGCCGGCCGCCGGCGGCGGCCCGTTGCGGAACGCGGTTTTTGCGGGACCGGAGATGCGGGCCGCAAGCACATAGCGCTCGCCGGTCGGATGCACTTCGCCCATGATCATCTGCGGATTGGTATTGATCCGTACTTCTTCGGCGTTGAGCAGCGAGGCCTGATCCGACGATTGTACAAGCGGCAGAAATGTCGTCCGGGCCTTCGGCAGCTGCTTGAGCGCCCCCGCGCTGGCCAGATTGAGCGTCTGAAGATTTGCGGTGATCGGATCGTGCGCGTCGAAATCCGCCTTCGTCACATGCAGCCAGACCGGATAGAGCGAAATCGGATTGCGCGGGTCGCTTGAGGTTTGCACGCGCTGGGCCAGATCCTTGTCGGCAACCACCCTGTCCGCGGTGAACCCAAGCCCCCAGGCCTGGAACAGCGACGGCAGGCTTGATTCTACCGTGCCCGCGCCGCTCATGCCGGCGGAGGCCTGCGAAATCTCCGACAGCGGATCGACGAATACGAGCGCCCGGCCGCCTTTCAGGACGAACTGGTCAATGGCATAGGTCTGCTCGGGCCCGAGCTGCGGCGGATGCACGACCAGAAGCACGTCCACTCCCGGTGGAATGCTGGTGAAATTCGGGTCGAGCATCTTCGTCGCGTAATTTTGCGCGAGCTGCTGATAGATCATGAATGGCCGCGCCTGCCCCTGGAGCATCGCTGCCATGCCGCCGGCGCCGGTATCGAGCGGCAGGCTTGAGACAATTCCGATCACCGGCTTTTTCGGGTGCGACAGGCGGTAGATCAGCGATGTCAGATCGTATTCGAGATACTGTTCACGATCCGGGCTGAAATAGGCGATCGTCTCCCGGCCGTCGATTGTGTTGGTGCCGACCAGGCCGAAATAGACGAGGTCGCCGGAATCCGTGGGAACGCCGGAAAGGCCGTAAGCGGCGGCTTCGTCTTCGGCCGGCGTGAACGGCTCCGGATCGATTTCCCGCAGGATGATCTTGCCATTGCCCAGCGCGGCATAGCGCTGGAGCAGATCGCGCACGCGCGTGGCATAGCTCGATACCTGCGCATAGTCCGCCGCGACATTCTTGGAATAGTAGAAGCTGAGCGTCACCGGCTCTTTCAGGCCGGCGATGATGTTCCTCGTGCCCGGCGCGAGCGTGAAAAGCCGGTTTTCCGTCAAATCGAGCCGTGCGGTCGTGACACCGGCGTCCACGGCGATGTTGAGCGCCACGAAGATGATCGCCGCCAGCACGATGGCGGAAGCGGCATAAAGGCGGCGGGAGATGGGCTTCATCGCATCACCCGGCCTTTTTCAGGTCCACGACCGCCACGTTGGCCGTCAGAAACAATGCGATCAGCGACAGGAAATAGACCACATCGCGCAGGTCGATGACGCCCTGCGAAATGGCGGCAAAATGCGTGAGCACGCTGAAAGACGATATGGCCGTGACCAGCGGCAGCGGCGCCCAGGCGCGGAAGAAATCCAGCACGAGCGGCGCGCCGGAGATCGTGAACAGAAAGCAGACCACCACGCTTACCACGAAGGCAATCACCTGATTGCCGGTTGTCGCCGAGATGCAGGCGCCTATGGCCAGGTATCCGCCCGCCATCAGGAAACTTCCGATGTAGCTGGCAACGATCACGCCGTTGTCGGGAGAACCCAGGTAATTGACCGTGATCCAGATGGGAAACGTCAGCGCAAGCGCGACGCCGGTGAACGCCCATGCCGCGAGATATTTGCCGGCCACGCTCGCCCATAAGGGCGCAGGCAGCGTCAGCAGAAGCTCCATCGTGCCCGTCTTGCGCTCTTCAGCCCATAGCCGCATGGCGATGGCTGGCACGAGAAAAAGGTACAGCCAGGGATGATAGCCGAAGAAGACCGTCAGGTCGGCCTGTCCGTTGTCGTAGAAGCGGCCCACATAAAAGGTGAACGCGCCCATCGCGAACAGGAAGATCACGATGAACACATAGGCAAGCGGTGTGGCGAAGTATGCCGCGAATTCGCGGCGGAAGATCGGCCAGACGTATTTCATGTCCGGGCCTCGCGCGCGCGGGTTGCGTCATGCGTGGTGAGGGCGCGAAATACTTCGTCCAGACGGCCGGCTTCCGCGTAAAGTTCCTTCACGTCCCACTTCTCGGCCACGGCCAGCGCGCTCACGTCCTCGATCAGAAGCGAGCCGTTCTTCGGAAATATGGAAAGCCGCGCCGTTCCGCTGATATCGGATTGCTCCACGCTGGCGACAGGTCCAAGCGACTTTAGTTTCGCCTTGGCGCGTTCGGCTTGCGCCGCCGGCAAAGTCAGCGTCACGGCATTGTGGTGGCGCGAACGGGCCAGCAGCTGTGCAGGCGTTCCATCGGCAACAATGCGCCCGCGGTCAATGATCACGGCGCGCGTGCAGACCGCTTCGACTTCGTCGAGCAGGTGGGTCGAAATGATGATGGTCTTTTCGGAGGCCATGGCGCGGATCAGCGCGCGCACCGAATGTTTCTGGTTGGGGTCGAGGCCGTCGGTCGGCTCGTCCATAATGAGCACCGGCGGATCGTGCAGGATCGCCTGCGCCAGTCCCACCCTGCGCTTGAACCCTTTGGACAGCGTTTCGATCGGCTGTTCCAGCACCGGATCGAGTTCCGTCTTGCCCACGGCGGCGTCCACCCGGGCTTTCGCCGCCGCATCCGAGAAGCCGCGTACCTGGGCAATGAAGTTCAGGAACTGGCGGGGCGTCATGTCGCCATAGGCCGGTGCGCCTTCGGGCAGGTAACCCATGGCCGCTTGTGCCTGAAGCGTTTGGGTCTCGACGTCGTGGCCGCACACGCGCGCCCGTCCCGAGGTGGGGGCGAGGTAGCCCGTTATCATCTTCATGGTCGTTGATTTGCCGGCCCCGTTGGGCCCAAGAAAGCCCAGCACTTCGCCCACGCCGGCCTTCAGATCGATCCCGGCAACCGCGGTAACAGGCCCGAATTTCTTGGTCAGTTGCTCAAGTTCGATCATGTCTGTGCGCAGCTGCCCCCAAGTCAGCGCCTTAGAGAAATAGGTTGTGGGGTGCAAGTCTCTGTTCGTTACGGTTCGGTCATGGCTTACGCTGTTTGCCGGTGGCGTGCAAAGCGCCAGAATCGTGTAGCGATCCGCCCATGATGTTCACCAGCCGGCGCATTATCGAACCCGTCACCTTGCTCCGTGTCGGCCTTGCAGAAGCATCGGCGCAGGTCCTGCTGGCGCTGCTCGGGCATTTCGTTGCCTGGGCTGGCGGCCATCTGGTGTTCCCCGCCGGAATCATGATTGCGGCCGCAGGGGGCTTTTTCTACGCGCGCGAAATCGACAAGGGCTATGCCCGGGGCGCGCTGGGCGGCGCGCTTGCCGGCGGGGTCGGCGCGGCCATCGGCACGGCTGTTCTGGTGGCGCTGCAGGACGTGACGGTTTACGAGCTGGCCTTCCGGACAGGCGTGTCAATCCTGGCCGGCGTTCTGGGCGGACTGATCGGGCAGATCGCCGCAAACAGGGCGTGAAAAAAAGTGTCGGCTGTCGATCGGAAAGACCCGGTGGGGCTTGGGGGGCTTGATTCGACTCCGGGCCCTTCGTCAACTCGGCCAGCCGACAGGCGTTATATGGTCGGCGATAGTGGCCTCAGCAAGGTCCAATGGTGACCGTTTCGTGGCTCCAAATCTCACAACTTCTTGAAGGAAACATCGCATGAGCCGCACCATGCCGATCACCGAAGACCTGCTGGCCTATATTTCGCGCGTCGGCGTGCGCGAACATCCCGCCCTTGCCCGCTGCCGGAAGGAAACGGCCGCGCTTCCCAATGCGCAAATGCAGATCGGCCCGGACCAGGGCGCGCTCATGGCTTTGCTGGCGCGTCTCCTGGGCGCGCAGCGCTATCTCGAAATCGGAACGTTTACGGGATACAGCGCGCTTGCCGTGGCGCTTGCGCTGCCCGCATCCGGCAGGGCGGTGTGCTGCGACATCAGCGAGCAGTACACGTCGAAAGCGCGGCCCTATTGGCGCGAGGCCGGCGTGGAGTCGAAGATCGACCTTCGAATCGGCCCGGCCGCGGAAACGCTGGAGGCGATGATCGCCGCGCGCGAGCCCGCCTTCGATTTTGCGTTCATTGATGCCGACAAGACGGGCTATGACGTTTACTACGAGTGCGTCCTGAAATTGCTCCGCCCCGGTGGGCTGGTGGCGCTGGACAACATGCTGTGGAGCGGCGCGGTCGCGGACCCCCGGGATACGAGCCCCGATACGGCCGCGTTGCGGGCGCTGAACGAAAAAATCCATCGCGATGAGCGGGTTGATATGGCCCTCATACCTGTGGGAGATGGCGTGATGCTGGCGCGCAAGCGCTAGGGGGTTGACCCTTCGCCTCGACATGAACATCCTGTCACTTCCATTCGGGAGGGGCTTCCATGAAACGCGTAGTTCTGGCGTCCGCGGCGGTTGTCGCCCTGGCGCTCTCGTCGAATTCGGCTTTTGCGAAGGATCTGCCGCAGGGCGGTCTGACAGTCCAGGAAGTGGCAAAATGGCTGCAGGATTCCGGTTACAAGGCCGAGATCCAGACATCCAGGGACGGTAGCCAGAATGTCTACAGTGCGTCCGACGGCACGGGCTTCCACGTCTACATGTATGACTGCCACAACGGGCCACGCTGCGCCTCCATCCAGTTCTCGGTCGGGTTCGACACAAAGGGCGCCTGGAACGCGGCAAAAATGAACGCCTGGAACAGCGACAACCGCTGGGTGCGGGCCTATGTCGATGACACCAACGATCCGTGGGTCGAGATGGACGTTGATCTCGCGCCGGGCGGCTCCTGGGAAAACCTGAACGACGAATTCGCGGTCTGGCGCGATATGCTGGCCCGCTTCACCAAATACATCAATTGGTGAACAGGACAGGGATTGACGATCGGGCGCCGGATGTCCGGCGCCCGATTCTTTGTGGTCTTGCGCGGGCATCCGGCCCGGCCCATGTTTCCCCCGATGGTTGAGGAACCCATAGTGTTCCTCCGCGCGGAGGCCCGCCCGCCCGCGCGGACCGACTCTCAGGGCGGCGGCGCCGGGCCCGGTACACAGGTGCAGTTTGACCGGCGCGAACTCGATCGCATCCTTTCCCTCTACGGCCGCATGGTGGCCGCCGGCGAATGGCGCGATTACGCCATCGATTTCCTGAAAGACCGCGCCGTGTTCTCGGTTTTCCGGCGGTCCAGCGAGATGCCGCTCTACAGGATCGAAAAGCATCCGCGGCTGCGGGCGCGGCAGGGGCAGTATGCCGTTGTGGCGGCGGGCAACCAGGTGCTGAAACGTGGCCAGGAACTGGGGCAGGTGCTGCGGGTGCTGGAGCGCAAGCTGATCAAGGCGCTCGCCGCGGAATGAAAAAGCCCCGGCGTTTCTGCCGGGGCTTTTGCAGGCAGGATTCGTCTGTCAGCGGCGATTGCCCATCAGCCGCAGGATCATCAGGAACAGGTTGATGAAGTCGAGATAGAGTTTCAACGCTCCGAAGATTGCCTTGCGGCCCGCAACGGTGCCATCGTCCTGCACGTCGTAATTGTTCTTGATCCACTGGGTGTCATAGGCGGTCAGGCCCGTAAACACGATCACCCCGATTACGGAGATCACGAACGCCATCATCGAATTCTGCAGGAAGATGTTGACGATCGCGGCAATCACGATGCCGATCAGGCCCATGAACAGGAACGAGCCGAACCCCGTCAGGTCGGCGCGCGTGGTGTAGCCCCACAGGCTCATGGCGCCGAAGGTGGCCGCTGTGATGAAAAATACCTCGGCAATGCTCATCTGCGTGTAAACCACGAAGAGCGAGGCGAAGGTGGCGCCGACCAGCGCCGCATAGACCAGGAAGCTCGTTCGTGCGGCCGTCACGCTCATCCGCTGGATGCGGAAGCTGAGGAACAGCACAAGCCCCAGCGAACCGAGCAGCAGAACCCACATGAGGGGGCCCGTGAACAGCGCCACGCCGAAGGCGGTCAGCAAAACGCCATTGGGCAGATGCGCCGCGGCTGCCGCGGGGTTATCCGTCACGGCCGCGAGATAGGTTCCATAGGCCGTGGCGCCCGTGATCGCGAGGCCAGCCAGCATGTAGTTGTAGACGCGCAGCATGTAGGCGCGCAGGCCCACATCGATGGCGGCCGCCGTACCGGCAGCGCCGCGGGCAATGGGATTGTTGTAGTCAGCCATGTGGCAAATTCCTCCAAAGGCCGGACGAACCGGCCACGCCTAATATCGGTGTTGGGAAAGGCGCAATCAAGGCGGTGCCAATTAGGGATTCCGCAGAATTCGGGCGGGTTTTGCCGCCAAAGCGGAAAGGCCGCCAAGCAGGCCCAGAAACAAAGTTGCCGCCGCACCGCCGGCGACCGTGAGAATCGCCGTCGGCCAGTCGAAGGCGAAATCCACCTCCAGCACATGGACGGAAACGATCCAGGCGCCCAGCGTGCCTGCACCCAGCGCGATAAGGCCGGTCAGTGTGCCCAGCAGCCCGTATTCCAGCGCGAACACGGCGGCGATCTGCGCCCGCGTCGCGCCAAGCACCTTGAGCACCGTGGAATCGTAAAGCCGCGCGCGGCCCCCCGCCGAAATCGCCCCTGCCAGCACTAAAAGGCCGGACAGGATGGTCACAAGGCTTGCCGCGCGCATGCCAAGTCCCAGCTTCTGGATCATCGCGTCCACATCGCCGATCACATCCTTCACCCGCACGGTGGAGACATTGGCGAACCTGTCGGTCACCGCGCGATAAAGCGGCTCTTCCTGCGCGGTTGAAACCCGCACGGTGGCAAGGAAGCTGTGGGGCGCCTTGTCAATCAGCCCCGGCGAAAGAATCAGCACATAATTCTGCTGACCGCTGGAGAAATCCACATTGCGCAGATTGGCGATGCGCCCGGTGATGTCGCGCCCGAGCACGTTCAGCGTGAGCGTGTCGCCGATCTTGAGGTGCATCCCTTTCGCCAGGTCGGCATCGAAGGAAATGAGCGTTGGCCCGCGATAGCCGGCCGCCCACCATCTGCCGGCCACGATGTCGCTGCCCTTCGGCGGCGTTGCGGCATAGGTGATGCCGCGATCGCCGGACAGCGCCCATTTGGCATCCGGCGCCACTTTTGCCTTTGCCGCAGGCACGCCGTTCAGCGCATCAATGCGGCCCCGGATCATGGGCGTGCGCAGGTAATCCCGCGCAGAGCCAAACGCCAGAACGGTCCTGTCGAAGGCCGCGGCCTGATCGGGCTGGATGTCCACGAAAAAGAAGCTCGGCGCGGTTTGCGGCAAATCCCCGGCAACCTGTACCGAAACGGTGTGATCCACCAGCGAAACGGCCACAAGCAACGTCAGCCCAAGGCCCAGCGCCACCACCACCCCGGTCGTGGCCGCGCCCGGCCGCGTGAGATTGGCGAGCACGAGGCGCAACTGCGCGCGGCGGGGCCGCGGCAACCGCTTCAGCAAAAAGCGCAAGGCTTCCGCGATCAGCCGCAACGCCAGCAAGCCGCCGGCGATGGCAGCAAGGAACTCGCCTGCAAAGATCGGCGAAGGCGCAAGGGCCATCGCCAATCCCACGACCAATGCGGCGGCGAGCGCCGCGGCCAGAAGATAAGGCCAGCGGCCCCATTTGCTCGCGGGCTGAACGATGTCGCGAAACAGGCTCGCGGGCGCAATTTCCCGCGCGCGCGCGAGCGGCGGAGTGGCGAAGGCGGCTGCCGCAAGCGCACCAAACAGCGCGGCAAACAGCAGGGCGGGAGGATAGACCGCGTAATTCGCCGGCAGCGGAATCTCGGCGCCATAGAACGCGCCCACCGCAAAGGGCAGGGCTGCGCCGGCGATCAATCCTGCCGCAATGGCCGCAGACGCAATCAGCATCACCTGAATGAAGAAAACCAGAAAGATGAATCCGCCGGTGGCGCCCAGCGACTTGAGCGTGGCGATCTCGTTGCGCTTGCGGTCAAGGAATGCGCTTACCGATTGGCCCGCGCCCACGCCGCCCACGGCGAGCGCCGTCAACCCCACCAGCGTCAGGAACATGGTGAGCTCGTTGACGAAGCGGTTGAGGCCGGGGGCCGCGTTGTCGCGATCGCCGATCTGCCAGCCGGAGTCGGGGAAAGCCTTCAGCGCGTCGGCCTTGAACGCGGCGATGGAACCGCCCGGCGGCATCGCGACGCGATAGGTGTAGTTGACGAGGCTGCCAAGCGTCACAAGCCCGGTGCGATCGAGCGCCGCGCGCGAAATCAGCACGTGCGGCCCCAGGCTGAATCCGCCGGACAGCCGGTCCGGTTCGCTTGCCAGCACGCCGGCGATGCGGAATTCCTGCGCGCCGATCAGGATGGTGCTGCCGACCTTTTCCTGCAGGCGATAAAGCAGCGTCTGCTCGACAAGCGCCCCGCATGCTTGCGCCGTGCAACGCAACGCGCGCGAAAGCCCTTGCGCGGGCGAAATCTTCACGCTGCCGTAAAGCGGATGGGCCGCGTCCACGGCCTTCAGCTCGATCAGCTGGCGCTCGGCTTGCGCGCCGTTCTTCAGCGCATAGGCCATCGCCCGCATATTGGCGATTTCCGAAACGCGGCCATGGCGCGCAATGAACGCCCGTTCGTTTGCCGCCATCGGCCGGTTCACAAGCCCCACCGCCACATCGCCGCCCAGAATCACCCGGCCCTGTTCGGCCAAGCCGGTGAGGAACGCCTGCGACAGCGAACCCACGCCGGCGATGGCGGCAACCCCGAGCAGAAGGCAGGCAAGGAAAATGCGGAAACCGGAAAAGCCGCTGCGCAATTCGCGCCGCGCGAAGCGGAAGGCAAGCGCAACCGCGCTCATGCGTCCTCATGCTTCGGCAAGCTCAGCGTGGGGACATTACTCATCTTCCTCACCCTGAGCTTGTCGAAGGGTGAGGGGAACCGGTTCGTCGCTGGTGATGCGCCCGCTGTCCAGCCGCACGATGCGGCCGCAGCGCCGCGCCAGGGCCTCTTCGTGCGTCACGAGGAACAGCGTCGTTCGCGCGCGCATGCAGCGCGAACAGAAGGTCGGCCACTTCCGCGCCGGTTGCGCCGTCGAGATTGCCGGTTGGTTCGTCGGCAAACAGAACCTTCGGCTGCGGCGCACTGGCGCGCGCCAGCGCCACGCGCTGCTGCTCGCCGCCGGAAAGCTGCGCGGGATAATGATCGAGGCGCGTGCCCAGACCCACCGCCTCCAGCTCCGCCCTTGCGCGGCCGAACGCATCGCCGCAGCCGAGCAGTTCCAGCGGCACGGCAACATTTTCGAGCGCCGTCATGGTGGGAATCAGGTGAAAGGACTGAAAGACGATTCCGATCTGCCCGCGCCGGAAGCGCGCCAGCGAATCTTCGCCCATCTCCGTAAGGTCATGGCCTGCGATCCGCACGTGGCCGGAGGTGGGCGACTCAAGCCCGGCCGCCACCATTAACAGGGATGACTTGCCCGAACCGGATGGCCCCAGAAGCGCCACGGTCTCGCCCGCATCCACATTCAGGCTGATGCCTGCGAGGATGTTGACCGGACCGGCCGCGCTCGCCAAGGTCAGGCGCACGTCTTCAAGCGCAATGGCCGGCGCGGCGCGGTGCATAAATGAATCCAATTCCCTCATGCTTCGACGGGCTCAGCATGAGGACCGTGTTAAAAAGCCTCATCCTGAGCTTGTCCAATTCCCTCATGCTTCGACGGGCTCAGCA
>Ga0209581_1003306_pt1 | contig 14046 bp, 6 predicted proteins | sample Coa_R2_FD_187160 | JGI IMG/M metagenome (GOLD analysis project Ga0209581, IMG submission 187160) | Surface soil microbial communities from Centralia Pennsylvania, which are recovering from an underground coalmine fire - Coalmine... | ecosystem: Environmental > Terrestrial > Soil > Unclassified ...
GCACTCCGCGCAGTAGCCGGGCCCGCAGAGCCGCTCGCACTCCAGCGACCAGCCGGAACCCGCGTTGAGCTGGTTGTTCGCCGACAGCAGCAGCGCTGCGACCGGCTGGTCGACCAGCCGCCCCTGGGTGACCTCGATCATCGCTCGTGGAAGTCGGAGTCGAGCCTGAACCGCAGCACTCGCCCGTTCTCGCGGACGGTTCGGACGACCGACTCGGGGACGCCCTGGGGCAGGTCGGCGGCGATCTCGAGCGTGACGGCGACCTTCGCGCCGGGCACGCCGAGCAGGTGCTGGATCACCTCCTCGGCGATGCGGGCGGCTTCGGTCCCCATGCGCACCGGGGTCAGGTCGACCGATCCCTGGTATCGGGTGTAGGTGGGGCCGGTCGCCGGCGCGGTCGCGCCGTCCGTGGCGTAGCTGGCCGAGCCGTTCTTGACCGGGTGCGCGTTGCCGGCGGGGTTCGGGGCGTAGATGGTGCTCGTGGCGCCAGCGGCCCGCGCCGCCTGGGCCGCGGCCGCGTCGGCATCGAGCTGGCGCCGCGCCGCCTCAGGCTTGACGACCAGGCCGGTCTCGAGCCGGACGCCGACCAGCTCGCCCGCGCGCAGGGCGTGGTAGCGGCCGGTGGCGTCGTCGCGTCCCTCGGCGTAGGCGAACGTCTCCTGCTCCCAGGTCATCGAAGCGACACCGTTCTCGATCGCGCGCACCAGCACCGCGCTGTCGCGCAGGCGCGGCAGGTAGAGGTACTGCGCGAAGTACGACCAGAGCTGTTGGGTGGAGACGTGGTCTCCTTGCCAGAGCGGAACCTCGTCGAGGTTCATCCGTAGCCGGACGCCCGAGTACTCGACGATCAGCGCCTCCTCGGAGCGGAGCTTCCGCGATACGCGCACCGGAATCGGGTCGGGGCCCGTGACGCGGATCGCCTCCCATTCGACCTCGGGCGATCCGGCCTTCTGCGTCGGCACGAGCGCCCAGACGAAGGTCTCGTCGATCCGCTGGGCGACCGTGAGGTCGAAGTGCTCGACCTGGCCGGCGGCCTGGCGGCGGCCGAGCTCGTCGAGGTTGAGCTCGGCGGCCTCGTCGCTCACCGACTTCCAGGCGAGGTAGAAGCGGGCGGCTTGGCGCAGCTCCTCCAGGCGTGCCTTGTCCGGGGCGACGAAGACGAGCATGTTGCGGTTCGTCCGCGTCCCGCCGGCGCGCTCGGCGAGGATGCGTCCGGCGTGCTCGAGCGCCGCCGTCCGCTCGGTTCCCACGGCGTGCGGGAACTCCGGCCCGAGCACCACCAGGCGTGCGGCCGGCTCGTCGGGTACCTCGGTCGGCCCGCGCGGCGCCCAGTGGACGCCCGCGAAGTCGCCGCGCTCTCTGACCGCGCCCAGCCGCCGCCGGATCTCCTCGTCGGCGTGCTCTTCGAGGAAGCGGGACTGCGCGCGGTCGGTCGCAGTGCGGGTGACGGTCTGGCCGAGCGAGTACCAGTACTGTCCGTGATCCTCGACCAGGTACATGGCGCGGGTCGCGAGCCGCCGCAGCGCGTCCCCGAAGACGGCCGGCGACTCGCCCGGCTGGACGCAGCCGAGCTTGATCGTGCGGTCGTCGATCCCCTTGTTCTGGAGGTGGATGGTCGGCGCCGAGCCGAGGTAGATCGTCCGCGCGACCCGCCGCGCCGCGCTCACGCGCCCGAAGTTCGGGTTTTCGCGGTCGATCTGAAGCGGCAGCGCGTTCTCGCCGTCGACGTCGGCGGCGATCACCGGCGTCCAGCCCTCCTCCAGGTAGCGGGTCAGCTCCGCGACCACCGCCGGGGCGTCCATCGGCACCGAGGCGGGCAGGATCACGAGCGAGCTGTCGCCGCGCTCCCAGAGCTCGTGGATGACGGCCGCCATCAGCCGCAGCACCCCTCGCGTGCGCTGGAACTTCTCGAGCGTCGACCACTCGTCGAACAGCTTGTCGAAGAGCTCGGGGTGGATGGGGTAGGCGGAGGCGAGCCGGCGGCGGTAGTCGCCCTCCTTGACGTCGAACGGGAACTCGGCGCCGTGGCGCTGGTAGAGGTCGGCGAAGGCGTTGACGACGGCGTCCCGCTCGCGGGCGAGCTCGGCGGGGACCTCCTCGAACAGCCGGCGGCGGACGATCTCGAAGCCCTCCTCCGGCGAGGCCGGCTTCCACGAGGCCTCCTGGCGGAAGATGACGTTCGAGAGGCGGTCGAGGGCCGCCTTCCCCGCCTCGCCGCCCACCTCGATGTCCGAGGCGGGGATGGAGACGACGAGCATCGCGTTCTTCACGCTCTTCACGGCGTCCGAGAGCGCCTGGGCGAAGGTCATCTGCGTGTCGAAGCTGCCGGCGGGGAGGTCGTCGCGGCCGTAGAGCTGGCGAGCGTACGCCACCCACTCGTCGATCAAGATCAGGCAGGGAGCGTGCCGTTCGAGCAGCGCGATCAGCCGCTCGCCGGGGTTCGTACCCGCCTCGTCGGCCTGGGCGACGAGCGCGTAGCCTTCGGCGCCGCCGAGCTGCCAGCCGAGCTCGCCCCAGAGCGTGCGGACGACCGTGCCGTCGTCGGTGCGCCTGGGCGTGCCGGGGTCGAGCATCGTGCCGACGAGGACCGCGACGCGGGCGGCAGGGGGCGGGCCGACACCGGTCTGAGCGAGCATCTCCTCGACGCCGGGCAGCGTCGCCGGCTGGTAGCCGCCGGCGAGGTGGAGGAGCGCGATCAGCGAGTGCGTCTTGCCGCCGCCGAAGTTCGTCTGCAGCTGGACGACGGGGTCGCCGCCCTCGCCGCGCAGCCGGCGGGTGGCGTTCAGGAGCAGGTCGCGCAGGCCCTCGGTGAGGAACGTGCGGCGGAAGAACTCCTCCGGCTTTCCGTACTCGTCTTCTGCCTCGTCGCGCCAGACCTGGTGCAGGTCGGCTGCGAACTCGGCCTGCTGGTAGCGACCGCTCGCGACGTCGGGGTGCGGCGTGACGACCTCGCGCCACGGCTTGAGGTTCGCGCTCGGCATCCCTTCGAGCGGCTGCGCCGCCTTGCGCCGGACGACGCGCCGCGCCTCTTCTGCGTAGCGGCGCCGCTGCAGCTCGTGCTTCATGCGCCCGATCTCGCTCGCCTGCTCGCCCGCGTTCACCGCGTGCAGCAACCGCTCCGCCGTGTCGAGCGCTCGGTAGGCGTCGTCCGAGGTGAACGTCTCCTGGTGCGCCCAGCGGTTGCGCGCGTCGATCAGCTCGGAGACGAAGTTGCGCTCCATGCGCCCGAGCGTCCGCTCGAAGACCTCGCGCCAGGTGCTCGCCATCGTGCGCAGCAGGAACTGGACGTCGGTCTTCGACCGCGCGCCGTCGCCGGGCACCGCGTTTTCCCAGTCTGCCCAGTCTGGCCCGTACCTGAGCCCGCACTCGCGGTCGACGAAGGGCGCGAGCCCCTGCGCGAGGAGCGCGAGCGCCGTGCCGACCCGCTCGTTGTTCGTCGTCGCCACGTCAGACCTCGAGCCTTCCCTGCGCCGGCCTCTCGCCGGAAGCGGCGAGGCGGGCGATCTCCGGCCAGGCGACGACGAGGGCGTTGTAGGCGAGCGCCTCCTGCGCGAAGTCCTTGCGCTCGGCCGTCGTGTACAGGCGGTAGGCGAGCTCGCGTGCAACCTCGCCGAGCCCGCCGAGCCGGCGCAGGAGCTCCGCCGCCGCCGCCTCGCCGCCCGTCTCCAGCCGGCGGGCGAGATGGTGCGTCGCCTCCCACACGGTCGGGCGGCGGTCGGCGGCCGGGTCCCAGCCCTCGTCGAGCTCGTCGCGGCGCAGGAGGCGGACCTTGCCCGCGCGGGCGATGAGGATGCCCGCCTGCTCGAGCCCGCCCGTGGACGTGTCCTTGGCGCGCGCGAGCACGTCCGCCTCCCCGTACGGCCCCTCCGCAAAGCCGCGCTGCTCGAACCAGGCGACGGCGAAGCGCGTGTCGGCGTCGAAGTCGCCCTCCTGCTCGGAGAGGATCTCGTCGGTCGCCTGGTTGATGAGCGCGAGCGCGCTTCTGACGGTCATCTGCGAGCCGTCCGCCTCCAGCACCTTCGCGTAGCGGGAGAAGACCGCCATCCCCGGCCCGATCGCCGCCTGGGCGAGGTCGACGGGGGCGATGTTGCCGTGCTGGAGCTGGCGGAGCGCGTCGAGCAGCTCGGCGCGCAGGGCGTTGACCAGCTCGCGGCGGGTGGCGATCGGCGCGTCCGCGGGCCGCGGGCGGCAGGCGAGCACGATCGAGGAGGCGAGCGCATTAGTTCCCTGCCCAACCATCCGGGAACCCATCTCGGTGCGCATCGGCCACGTCCCCGTCACCGTGAAACCGGTCTCGATCAGTCCGGTCAGCATCGTCTCCCAGCCCGTCGACGTCAGTCCTCCGTCGCGGGATTCCGCCTGCTTGAAGGCGTAGAAGAGCGTCAGCGGGTACGCGGGATGGTGCGCCTCGCGCATCCGCTCAAACGCACGGCGGAGACCTTCCTCGAAGAACTCGTCCGCGCGCGCCACATCGTCTCCGAATCTGTAAGGCGTTGCCACCACTTCGCGCTCCTTGGGGGTGAGAAGAGTGCTGAAGAGGTCGGGGTAGATCGAGCCGAGCGAGCGGCGCAGCCAGACGTAGAAGAAGTCGGCAAGGTCCGCGTAGCCGATGTTGTCGTAGTACGGGGGATCCGTGGCGACGATCGTCTGGCGTTCGGCAGCCAGCTGCGTAGCGTCCAGCTGAGAAGCGGTTCCTGAGGCCGCCCGCGCGAAGTCCATCAGCGGCGAGCCGAGGCTTCTCAGCAGGTTGCCTAGAAGAATGGTCCAGGACCCCGAGCTTTCTCCAAGTGGGTTGCCCTCAGCGAAGTCCCAAACCATCGGGATCGCCTGCCTCGCAAATAGGTGACGCGGGCACTGCGCTATGGGCTCCCATACGCAAAGTGAGTTCGCAAGATCCGCGAGCTTGCTGAGTACGCAGCCGAGGAGGGTGGCGACCGCGTCCGCGTACGCCTCGTCGCCGCCGTCGGCGAGCACGCGCTCGCGGGCCTCACCGACGAGGTCGCTGAACGTCGTTAGCGCCACGAGCTGCCGCGGCGTGAAGAGGTCGCGATAGGTCTTGAGCCCGTAGCCGGGCGGTGAGAACCAACGCGCGTTGTCCGGAAGCGGCTGCTCTAACCATGCTGTCCCTGGCGGTTGGACCGCAACACGCTCATCGGAGGGGCTCAGGTAGAGGCGCTGACGATCGCCCTCGGCGACGATGGCCATGAGCGCCTCGCCGATGCCATCGTCTGTCGCCTGTCTGCGGAGCGTCGCGTCGTCCATCGTCGTCCCGCAGACGAGGCACTCGCTCGAGCCGCGCTGTTTCGTCCCCTCCCGTGTGGCCGCACCTCGCCGCACCTCGAATCGCACTGCCTTGCCCTCCACCACCGGCTGCACGTGCCACTCCTTGCCCTTCTTCGTCGAGAGCACGAACGAGCGCACGAGCGGCATCTCGGCGCCGCAGGCCGGGTTCGGACAGGTGACCGTGCGTGCCCAGAGCCAGGCGATTACGGTCGCCTCCCGCCCGTCCGGGAGCGTCGCCTTCGGGTACAGGTGGCCGATGCGTTCGAACGCCTCGTCGCGCATCCACGTTCCGTAGTAGCGGACGTCCTCGGCCAGGCCCTGCGCGCCCGTCCACGTCGCCCCGTGCCCGAGCTTCGCCCGCGCCTCCGGGTTGACCGGCGGCTTGCCGGCGAAGCGGGGCGGGAGCTCGATCAGCGCCTTCGTGATCAGCACCGCGACCGGGTTCAAGTCCGACGCGTGCGCCTCCAGCCCGAGCCGCTGCGCCTCCAGGGGAATCGAGCCGCCGCCGCAGAAGGGGTCGAGCACGGGCGGCGGATTGCCGTCCGTGGCCTTCATGATCTCCTCGCGCGCCGCCTCGAGCACCGTCTCGTTGGTCGTGCTCTCCCACTTCACGAGCTCCTCGAGCAGCCGGAAGAGCCGCTGCCGCTCTCGCTCCTGCTCCGCCTCGGTCGGGAACAGGTCGGGCCGCGACGAGGGGTCGTCGACGATCGAGGCGAAGAGCACCGCCCGGCAGGCGGCGAGCGGCCGCCGCGCCCACCACAGGTGGAGCGTCGAGGGATGCCCGTGCCGGATCGACTTCTCCCGCGCCGACTCGCGGTTGATCGCCTCCAGCGGCAGCGCCACCTCGATCAGCTTCTTGCGGTATGGCTGGTTCACGCACCAGCTCCCGGTCGGCGAACAGGTGTATGGACCGCGATTGACACCGAGTTCAAAGTTTTTGACACTCGCTTCGGTCGATTGACATTGATGTCATAAGTTAGGACATGCGCTCATAGAATGCAGCCCGTCGCTGGCCCACGAGCCGGAGCTCTCCGCGATCGACCAACCGCTTCAGCACTGCCCGAGCCTGCCGCGCCTCGAGCTGGCAGAGCTCGGCAGCCTGGCTGCGAGTGATGCGCCCGTGGGCATCGACGAACTGGAGGATCATCTGCTCCTGCTGGAGCGGCTCCACCCCGTGGACGCGAATGTAGGCGGCCTCCTCGCCGAGCGCCCGATAGGAAGCTGCCGACAGATGGTAGGTTCGACCGCGGGCCTCCCCACGGGCCTCGAGCAGCCCTCGGTCGACCATCTGGTTGAGGAGCTGCCGGGTCGCGCTCTCGTCGCGCTGGAGAAGCTGCGCCGCACGCGCTGTGCTCATGCGGCGCTCCCGCACGAACTCGTTGACGATGATCAACGCCTCCAGCGAAAGAGGGCGCCCCGCATGGGCTTGATCGACCACGAAGCGTGCGAGCGACAGGTTTGCCTCTCCGCCGGAGAGCACGACGACAACATCGTCCGAGGTGGATCGCGAGTAGTCGGGGGCAGCGCGGCCATACCGAAGCTGTCCCTCGAAGATCCGATTGACGCCTCGCCCCGTGCGCTCGACGAGACCCGCGCGCTTGAACGCGTCGGCGAGCATGGGGTTCCGCGGCCTGGGACGAGCGACGAGGATGTTCTCGCTGGTGATCCCGGCAGGCAGCCCGCCGGGGTTGCTGATCTCGAGCCGGTCGACGAGCCACTGGACGTGAACCGCGCCGAGCCGGGTGTAGTCGCGATGGACGAGGGCGTTGGCGACAGCTTCCCGGAACGACTCCTCCGGATACTGGGGGATGCCCACCCGAAGCAAGCCGACCTGGATCTCCTGCTCCTGGCTTCGTGCGCGGAACCGCGCCAGGAGCTCATCCGCAACACGAAAGAGCGGCCACCGGAAGAAGTCGTTGACCTCGACCTCGGTACCACGCAGGAGCTGAAACGCAACCTCATGGGTCGGCACCAAGCGCCGCAGGGAGCGCTCGCGCCCGAAGAGGAGCAGAGCCCCCACCCGTATGGAGCGGATCTCGCCGTTGGCGGTGACGACGCCGAGCGCCTTGGCGATCTCGAGGTCCGAGAGCTCTGCTAGCGCTCGGTCGCCCCTGACCTCGCTCTCGGCGATCAGGCGCCGGAGGCGCTCGAACTCGAGAGAATCGAGGTCGTCCCAGGAGGCGTCGGGAACCTCGAGTGCGGCATAGTCGACCGCCCCACGCTCGATCTCTCGTGCGAGCATCTCGTGGGCGTGAAACGGGATGCAGGCCGGCTTGCCGTCTCCTCCCAGCGCACGGCGTAGGTAGCGAGCGTCGCGTGTGCCGACAACCCGAGCCTCGTTCGGCACGCTGATCACGAGCACCGGCAGCCCGGCGAGTTCGAGCGCGTCGACGTCGACACGAACGGGCGGCTCGGTGTTGTTGGCGATCAGCGCTTTCAAGCGATCCAGGTCGGTCGTCCCGACCTCGTGCCGGGGTCGTGCCCCCGTGACTCGGCGATCGTCCTCCACGCCCACGACGAGGTAGCCTCCATCGCCGTTCGCCAGGCAGACGACCATCTCGATCAGCTCGCGATCGTTGAGGGGATCCCGCTCCTCGCCTTTGAACTCGACGGAGAACGACTCGCCGGCTTCGACCAGCTCTCGCAGCTCCTCCTCGGTCATACCGGCTCCCGTGCGAGCGCACAGAGCGGGGGCCAGCCCGAGCGCCTCCCGTGCCGGATCGACTTCCCGCATGCCGACTCGCCGTTGATCGCCTCGAGCGGCAGAGCGGCCTCGATCAGCTTCTTCCGGTATGGCTCAGCCATCGCACCCGATGAGTCGTCGAATCTCGCGCACGCACTTATCGAACGAGTCGGCCCGGCGCGCGAGCTCGAGGTCGAGGTGATGCGTCAACGCGGGCTGATCGATCGACGGCGAGTAGGTGGCGCCATCCGTCATCCTCGCTTGCAGCCACGCCTTCGCGTCGCGGATCGCCTCTGGGTCCTCGGGCGGGTCGGCGTCCTCGCTCACACCTCTGTGACCACGGAGTGAGACGAGACCGGCCAGGAACCACGCCTCGTACTCGCGCTTCGCGAGCACGATCCCGACGCTCACGTCCGCGCGATCGCCGACCGTCTGGAGAAGTCCAGGAGCGAGCTCCGCCGGACAGTCGTCGTCCGCGTCCATGAGGACGAGAACCGAGCCGCCTGCTCCTGCCCTCGACGCCGCAAGCTGGACGGCCCGGCGAAGCTCGTCCGGCTTGCGGAGCTTCGAGGCGGGGATCCGGATCGGGCGCTCGACCTCCGGGTAGACGGGCGGGTTGCAGCGCTCGCCGCCCACACGCCGGATAAGGAGCGGAACGGACTCCACTTCGCCCTTTCCTTCGACGATGGGGACGATCCGCATCAGCCCCGTGCGTCGTCGAAGAGACGGAGCTGAGTTGCCGTCAGCTTCTCGATCGCGACTGGATTGGGCACGAGCTGGTTTAGGCGCAGGAGCTCGCCAGCCGTGTAGAGGTGCTCGCGCAGCGCCTGCCGGCCGACTTCGTCCAGAGGGGCGATCAAGGTCTCCCCTTCGCGAGCCATCACCGCGAGAATCGAGTCCGTGTCGAGACGCTCGTCGTCGAGGAGATCGGGGCTGTGGCTCGTGACGACGACCTGCGTCCAGCGGCTCGCCTCTAGAAGCGCGTCGAGAACGACTGCGGCCGCCGCTGGATGAAGGGCGACCTCCGGCTCCTCGATCGCCACGAGCGACACGTCGGAGCGGTCGCCGTTCCGAGATTGCAGAAGAGCGACGAGGATGCCGAGCGCCCTCAGGGTTCCGTCCGACATGCTGGCTGCGGGAAAGCGCCAGGGCGCCTTCGCGCCGGGGACGACCTGGCGGAACTCGAGCGTCTCCATCCCGCCCACGTCCTTGTGGGCGACCCCCTGCACGCCGGGAACGACCTTCTCCAGGTACTCCTGGATCCGCGCCTTGGCAGGATCCTTGCGCTTCTCCATCTGGTCGATGACGCTCGCGATGTTCCCGCCGTCGCGCGCGAGAAGATCCCCCTGGTCGGGCTTCTGAAGGGCTCGTAGATGGTCCGGGTTCAGGTTGTAGAAGCCCATCCGCGAGAGCGCGTCGTACACGCCCCGGAACTCCGAGAGGCCAGATGCCGTGACGAGGTAGAGCCGATCGGCTTGCGCCGCCGGCGGCGCCTGCACCGTCGAGCTGACCCTTCCGCTCCGCACGTGGAAGCTCGCGCCGGGAACAAGCGGCTCCGCCGGACGGACGACGCACTCTTCGTTCTGGACCTCGTAGCCGCCGTGCTCGCGAGCGCCGATCCGGAACGCGTAGTGGCCGGACTCGCCTGAGCGCAGCTCGAACTCGAGCCGGATGCCGAAGTGCCTGGGGTGGCCGGTCGAGCGACGGCGCACCTCCTTGATGCCACCCCGCTCGCGCATCGCGTGGTCGAGCGACGTGCGGAGCGCATCGGCGACGAAGCGGAGGGCATCGACGAAGTTACTCTTTCCCGAGCCGTTCGGGCCGACGAGGAACACGAGCGACCCGAGCTGGACGTCGCACGCGCCGATGCTCTTGTAGTCCTTGAGCACGACGCGCTTGAGGAAGGGTTTACTCATCGAGTCGAGCGTACTCGTCGCGCTCTCCGGCCCGGTGCGAGGAGCGTGGCATCGCGCCCATCAATCGACCGCCTCGGCCAGCTCGAGCACGTCCTCGATGTCCGCGAGCTCCTCTTCCTCTTCGGCAGCGATGCCCTCCTGCTCCTCGGCGATCAGCGACATGCCCATCGCAGTCGCGATGCGCTCGAGGAGCTCTCGCCGCCGTGCCTCGAAGAACGTCTCGAAGTCGTCGGCTCGGAGCGCTTCCGGATCGATGACATGCGTCCGGAGGTCGATACGCTCGTCGTCGGCGCCGCCCTTCTTCTTCACGGTCTCGAGGTAGGCGCTCGGCGCGCGCCCGCCAATCGCGCGGTTTGTCTCGGTTGAGAGCGGCGTCTTGTTGACGATGCTGTCGTAGCGATCGCGGTCTATGCCGTTCTTCGTGCACCACGCCCTGGGGAAGATGTGGTGGATGTCGACCCGGTCGTTGAAGTACCGGTGGATGTCGGACCGCTCGCCCGAGACGAAGTCACGGGCGCCGTCCCGCATGAGAATCGCGTGCAGTCCCTTGTACGCGGCGCTGAGCCTCGTGCGGAGCGTCAGCAGCCGGTCGGGAGAGAAGTTCGCCGCGCGCACCGTGTCGGGCTCGTCGCCGCCGTCGATCCAGGCAAGCACCTCGGGAACATCACGGGCGAAGCGTGTCTCCGTCGTCCCGCCGTACATCTCGCCGAAGGCGCCGCACCAGTACCACCGGGTCAGCTTTTGGCGTACCGCGTCGCTCTTCCACCCGTCGCCGAGTCTCGCAAGGATGGCCGCGAGAGGAACGAGTTGCGTGCGATAGGGGACATCGCGAGCGTCGAAGACGTTCTCGGCCATCAGCACCCGCGCTGCGTCCACGTACCCGCGTAGAGCCACGTCGGCCCACGTCACGTAGTCGTGTTTCGTTAGGTTGAGGATGTCGCGCCGTTTGCAGCTCACCGCCGAGTCGGGGCTCGAGCTCGTCTTCAGCAGGGCGATCGTCTGGAGGAAGTCCGTGCTCTGAACCTCACGCAGTGCGGGATGCTGGAGGAGCGTCTTGCGGCGCTCCGCCCAGTCGTCCCGGAGGTTAAAGTTCTCGGCAGCGTAGGTCGCGGTCAAGAGTTCGAAGACGTTCAGGACGACGCCTCCGGTGTTGACCTTCTCGAAGACCTGGCAGACCGCGTCCTTCGGCGTCTCCTTGACAAGCACGATCCCGGGAATCTCGTACTGCTCGAAGCGCTTGATCACATGCGCTTCGAACTGATCGAAGAGCCTCGCCTTGTGGCGGTCGTATCCCCAATATTCGTTGAAGCCGAGCCTCCACTCGGACGAGTCGAGCGCCTGCGCGAGCGGGAACATCAGCTGCTCGTACTCCCTTTCGGGCGTCGACAGGTCAAGCTCGATGCCGTGCTTGATCGAGCGGTGGACGCGATCGGGGCCGATGCTGAAGACGGCTTCGTCTCGATCCCCGTTGGGATCGAGCGCTTTCGCCATGTCGATGTAGTACCAGCGCTCGACGACCTGCTTCTTTCGATCCTTCGTCTTGATGGGCTTCCCGGAGCGGAGAGCCCCGTAGAGCGACGTCAGCCGTTGTTGTCCGTCGAGGATCAGGAGCTCGGGGCGCGGCGGGTCGGACAGCTCGACCGATTCGACCAGGCGAGGCTTGAAGACGGTCGTGTCAGCTCCGGTCGCCAAGAGCATCACGGCGCCGATTGGGTATGACAGCGACACGCTCGCGAGCAGGCCTACGACGTGGTCATCGTCCCAGACCCAGTCCCGCTGGAAGTCGGGCAACTGCACCTTGTCCGCCCGGATGTCGTCGAGGATCTCGCGAAGCGGTAGGTCTGGGCTCAGCGGTAGGTCTGGGCTCTGGAACGTCTTCGTGATCGTCATGCGCCTCCCTCGTTCCCAGGATCCTGGCAGGGACGGCCCGCGTTAGCTCGGCGGGGATCCACGGGCAAAGAGCTCGTCCCAGTTGTAGTTCGCGCTCGTCATGTCGAAGTAGGTCTCCTCGGGGCCGTGAAACGGCTGGCGTAGGTAGCGAACCTCGGTGTCGCCATCCTCGCCGACGCTCACGAGCGCGAGGATGAAGTGCTCCGGCTTGTTGAGCGCGGTGAGGATCTCGCTCTTCGTGATCGTGAACTCCTTCGCGCCCACGATGCGGCCCTTGACCTCGATGAAGAGAAGAGGGCCGCCGTCGCGGGGGCGGGAGAGGATGTCGTAGCCGGGGTTGTTGCGCGGCATCTCCCTCGGCTCCCGGCCGAGGCGGCGCTCGGCTGCGATGACAGCATCGACGGCGAGGCGCTCGACCCGTTCCGTCTCGCGGGCGTACACGCCCGGCTCGACCGTACGCTCGCCGCGCAGGCGCTCGAGTAGGCCGCGCGGGATGACGAGCGCGCCACCGACGACCACCGGAGGAAGCGGCGAGAGCTGGCGTTCCTGATCGAGCTCGATCATCCGGCGCTTGAGGCGCGCCTCGAGCTCATCGGCCCGCTGGCGGGCCCGGCCCGAGTTCAGTCCTCCGCGCGGCTGCTTGCCGGCAAGCTCCTGCTCCTTGAGCTCGAGCGCCCGGTGGTCCCAGTACTGGATCTCGTGTGTCAGCCGCCGGTGGACAGCCTCCTTGGTCAAATCGACCTGGGCCTCGACCTGGGCGCGGACCTCGGCGAGGTGCTCCGGGACGGCGTGGGTGATCGCGTAGTCGCGGCCTGCCTCTTCCACGCCCGAGGCCAGCCACTCCGCCGCGATCAGAGGCTGGACGAGGTCGAGCTCGGCGGACTCGATCGCCCGGTAGTCGAGGTAGGGGGCGTACCCAGCAAGACTCGGCTCCCAGTCCGGGGTGAGTTCGACGAACTGGAGGCGCTTGGAGACGACCTGCCGCTGCCCGTCCGAGATCTCGCGCGCGTTCTGGATCGCGTGCTCCACGTAGACGAGCGCCCGCGGGTCGTCCGTCTCGTCGGCGTCGGCGACGAGGATCGCGCCCTGCCTGAGCAGCGGCCGGTAGCGCTCGAGCACGAGGTCGACGGTGGCGTCGAGCAACGGGTGACCGGGCGCGAGCAGCTGCGCTTGCGCCTGCCCGGGCGGCGAGACGAGCGCCTTCTCGAAGGTGACCCTTGTGTAGCGTGGGACGACAGGGACGCCGGTGCCGAGCGTCTTGCCGCGATTGCGGATCTCCGCTGGTACGTGCGTGATTTCGTAGCGGCCCGGCTCGCGCTTCGACACCTGTCCGCCGAGCAGGCGGAAGGCTTCGAGGAAGAACGAGCGGATGTAGTACGGCTGGAGCTTGCGCGCCTCGGCCTCCTCCATCTGCCGGCGGATCGCCTCGACGTCGGTCAGGCGCAGCAGCTCCGAGAGGAGCGCCCGCTCCTTCAGCGCCTGCCGGAGTCGCTCGCCCACGGCGGCGTCCACGACCTGTTCCAGCTTGGCCCGCACCTCGGGCTGCGCGCCGTAGCGGACGGCCTCGATCAACAGGTCCCGCAGCGAGGTGTCCTCGAACAGGTCGTCGCCGAGGACGTCGAACACGCGACCGCCGAGCTCCTTCGACTGCTCGGAGAGTTTCTCCAAGAGCCGCTGGAAGACCAGACCCTCCCGCGTCTCGGACGCGACGAGGTTCCACATGTGGCAGACCTCGGTCTGGCCGATGCGGTGGATCCGGCCGAAGCGCTGCTCGATCCGGTTCGGGTTCCAGGGCAGGTCGTAGTTGACGAGGAGGTGGGCGCGCTGCAGGTTGACGCCCTCGCCCGCCGCGTCCGTCGCCACCAGCACGTACGCGTCCGGTTGCTGGAGGAACGACTCCTGGGCCTCTCGTCGCTCGTCGCGGCGCATGCCGCCGTGGATCTCGACCACCGCCTCGGGCCTACCGAGGAGAGTGCGGATTCGATCGGTCAGGTAGTTGAGCGTGTCGCGGTGCTCGGTGAAGACGATCAGTTTCCGGGGCTCTCCCGTCTCGTCGAACATCTCCGCCTGCCGGTCCTGGAGGAGCTCGGCCAGCCGCGTCCACTTCGCGTCGGTGCCGGCACGGCGCACCCGAGCAGCTAGCTCCTCGAGGGAGCGAAGGGTGGTGATTTCCGCCTCGAGCTCGGCGATCGTCTTCGCCGCCGAGGCCTGATCGACGACCCGCTCCTCCAACTCCTCGAGCTCCCCCTCGGCGAGGTCGTCGACATCCTCAGG
>Ga0209581_1003307_pt1 | contig 14046 bp, 12 predicted proteins | sample Coa_R2_FD_187160 | JGI IMG/M metagenome (GOLD analysis project Ga0209581, IMG submission 187160) | Surface soil microbial communities from Centralia Pennsylvania, which are recovering from an underground coalmine fire - Coalmine... | ecosystem: Environmental > Terrestrial > Soil > Unclassified ...
AATGGTGTCCAGCCCGTCCGGCAGCCGTTCGACCAGTTCGTGCAGTTGCGCGGCGTCGATGGCGGTCTGCAATGCGGTTTCCGAGACCTCCGGCGCGCCGTAGCACAGGTTCTCGCGCAGGCTGGTGTGGAAAAGAAACACGTCCTGCGTGACTACCGCGACGCGGCTGCGCAGGTCATCGTTGGCGATGTCGCGCAGATCGATGCCGTCGAGCTTCACGCAGCCGGTCGTCGGGTCATAGAAGCGCGCAGCCAGCGAGAGGATGGTGGATTTGCCCGCGCCGCTGGGGCCAACCAGGGCCGTGAGCTTGCCGACGGGCGCGACGAAAGAGATGTTGTGCAGCACCTCCGGTCCCTTGCCATAGGCGAACGAGACGTGTTCAAAAGCGATGCCCGCTGTCGGGTGCGAGGGCAGCGGCAGTGGCCGGTCGGTCTCCTTCACAGATTGCGGCAGATCAAGGAACTGGAAGACGCGGTCGAACAGGGCCAGGCCGCCCAGGATGGTCGCGTTGGCCCCGGCCAGCGAGGAAGCGGGACGATAGAGCTGGGCGAGGTAGGTGGCGAAGGCGACAACGGTGCCGAGGGCGACCTGATGCGAGATGACCAGATAGGCCCCATAGGTGTAGAGGACGGCGGGGCCAAGCGCGGCCAGCGATTGCACTACGACGGCAGCCCACTGCGTGACCAGCGCCTGGCCTAACTGTGTGGAGCGCACATCGCGGTTGGCTTTGCGAAAACGCAGGAATTCACGCAACTGCGTGCCAAAACTTTTGATGACCAGCGCCCCGGAGAGACCCATCGTCTCTTCCAGCACCACCGACATCTCGCCCAGCGCCCGCTGCGCCTGCTCGACAGCCCTGTAGCTGCGCTTGCCGAAGTACAGCACGGGGAAGGCGAAGGCGGGCAGGGCCAGCGTGGCGGCAATGGCAAGTTGCCAGTTGATCGCGAACATAATGATGAGCGTGCCTGCTACCGCCACAAGGTTGGAGAGTGTCCCCATGAACGACTGGGAGACGACGTTCTGGATGGCGCTGGCGTCGTTGACGAAGCGGGTCTGAATCTCCCCGGCTCGTGTCCACGTGAAGAAATCCAGCCCCAGCGACTGCACGTGCCGGTAGAGCTGCTCGCGCAGATCGGCAATCAGACCCTGCGAGACGAGGGCGCTGAGATAGTTCTGGGCAAGGTTGAGCAACGCCCCCAGCAGGGGAAAGAGCAACATGCCGAGGCCGAGCAGCAGCGCCATCTGGAAATTGCGCTCCGGGATGGCCGTATCGATCAGCGCGCGAATGAGCAGGGCGGGGAGCAGCCCTACGCCGGTTCCCAGCAGGATCACCGCCGTCGTCAGGACCATCTGCCAGCGATAGGAGCGCAGCAGGTTCCACACCCTGGCGAGCGTTCTGCGCGCATCAGGCGGCTTCCCCTCTTTCAAGTAGCTCAACGTCTGCCGCTGCTGCCACAGTCCCCCCATGCCCACCCCACCGAGACTTCTGCGACTATACATTGCCACCTTCTTTCACTGCATAGATGGAATGAACCCTTGCCCCATGTCATGCTGAGCGAGAGCGAAGCATGACATGGGGCGACCTTTCTATATACTTGCTTCCCGATTACATGTGTTGATTACTGCGCGACGCGCGGGTAGAGATAGGCGCCGATGGTGACCAGCACGATGGCGGTGAGCAGCATGACGGCAAAATCGACGAAGAGGCCGGAGGTGATGGCGCCCCCGGCAAGCATCATGGCGCGCAGGGCATCGACCTCGTAGCTCAGAGGGTTGCTGCGGGCAATGGCCTGCAACCAGCCGGGCATGATGGCGACGGGGTAGATGGCGTTGCTGGCGAAGAAAAGCGGCATGGTCAGCACCTGACCGATGCCCATGAAACGCTCGCGTGTCTTGACGAGACAGGCGATGATGAGCGAGAAGGTGGCAAAGCAGGTCGCACCGAGTATAACGATCGCCACCACGCCCAGCAGCGCCAGCGGATTCCAGTTCATACGCACGCCGAGCAGCAGGGCCAGCACGTAGACGATCAGCGCCTGGGCGAGGCCGCGCACGCCAGCCGCCAGCCCTTTACCCGGCACCAGCGCGCCGCGCGGCGTGGGGCTGGCGAGGAACTTGTGGATGATGCCCAGGTCACGCTCCCAGATGATGGCGATGCCGGAGAAGATGGCGATGAAGAGAACGCTCTGCGCCAGGATGCCGGGGGCCATGAAATCCAGGTAGCTGACGTGGCCGGTGGGAATAGCGCGGATGCGCGTGAACACTTCTCCGAAGATCAACAGCCAGAGTGCGGGCTGCACGGCCCTCGTGATAATATCGGTCGGGTCGTGCCTGATTTTGCGCGCCTCCAGCCAGACAATAGTAGACGTTTTCTCAATGAAGCTGATAACTGCCGCGATGGGATCGGGTCTATCCTGCACGGAAAGCACGCCAATCTGTGCGGCATGAGTCAGCTCGCCTTGCGATGCGATATTAGCCGAGTCGCCTTGCCGTGCGACGGGTACGCGCTGTGTCACGGTAACTTCCTCCAGATTCCAGCATATTGCCGGTATAATGGGTAAAGACATCATCCAACGTTTTGTCGCCGCCGCCGATGCTGGCCTTCAATTCGGCGGGCGAGCCAATAGCCATGATTTTGCCGAGGTGCATGATCGCCACGCGATCGCACAGGCTATCCGCCTCCTCCATATAGTGGGTGGTCAGCAAAATGGTCATGCCAGTTTGCTTGCGCAGTTGCTCAAGATGCTCCCAGACGGCTTTGCGCGCGACGGGATCAAGACCGACTGTCGGCTCGTCGAGGAAAAGCACCTCCGGCTGGTGCAGCATGGCCTGCGCTACCTCCAGCCTGCGAATCATACCGCCGGAATAGGTGCGCACGAGCCTATCTGCTGCCTCGTGCAAGCCCATAAATTGCAGCGCCTGCCGTGCCTTTGGCCCGCGTTCCTCTCGCGGCAGATCGTAGAGACGCGCGAAGACCAGCAGATTTTCATAGCCCGTGAGGTTGCCGTCGGCAGAAAGGGCCTGCGGCACGTAGCCAATGCGCCGCCGCACCGCCATCGGCTGCTTCGTGACATCGAAGCCGACGACGGCGGCATAGCCAGAGGTCGGCGGCAGCAGCGTCGTCAGTATCTTAATGGTCGTACTCTTGCCCGCGCCGTTGGGGCCGAGCAGCCCGAAGACCTCTCCCGGTTCCACCACGAAGCTTATATGGTCAACGGCGGCCTGTTCTCCGAAGCATTTGACGAGGTCTCTGACCTCAACTATTGCTGGCTTCTGCATATGCCTGCTCCTGTTCTTTCTTCTGCAACGCGGCTCTGCTCTGCCCCTCCGCCGTCTCCAGGACGCGCTCGATCAGCTGTTGTAACGTTGCCTGCTCGCCTTCGTCCAGTGGTGCCAGCAGATGCGCCAGCAGTTCGCGCCGCCGTTGCTGCCACGATTCCACCTTCGCGTTGCCCTGCTCCGTCAGCATGACGCGCACCATGCGTTCATCATCGCTCTGCCGCTCGCGCGTGACCAGCCCGGCCTTTTCCAGTCGCTTGCAGGCGGTTGTGGCCGAGCTTCCGGTGACATCCAGCGCCTCCGCCAGTTCACCGATGCTCAGCGACCCGCGCCGCCGCAGGATACGCAGCAGCCAGTACTGCTCCGGCGTCATCTCCGCCCGGTGAATCGGGTGCGTCATCCGCCGGATGAGGTGGTACAGCGAAAGGACATCATCCACCAGCCGTTCCGCTACCATACCGAAACCCTCCCTCGTTTCTCTGTCTGAGATAGACTTAGCTTTACATGTAATTATATTGACTGTCAAGGTAAACTGTCAAGGGTAACTTTTGAGAAGACTATGAGCGGATATTCGTTAGCGAGATGTTCAAAGTGTTAATCGGAGCTATCCCCTGGATCAGTAGTCTCGTTGGGACTGTATGCGCTTTCATATGCGTGGCGAAGTGCCAGAAACGCTATTTTCAGTTCCTGGCGCACAGCAGAATCTCCGGTTCCAGCACCGGTTCCTCCTGCGGCTGGCATGCAGTTTCCTCCTCAATAGCATAGTTAACCCAGAGAACTTCCTGATTATCTGGCAGTATTGAATGACACAATTTGGCCGGGGCATCGATGCGAACCCAATCGGAGTAGAGTCCATCCATCAGATCGCTGCGGTATCCTGATAAGGCTACCTTGCCCCTTACATGGTGAAGAATCTGTGCGAGTTGCCGGTGTTCGTTATTTGTCATTTCGTGGGCATAGGCATTGCTGTCTCCGCGAGAGTCGTGCAGATAAGGGGGATCGCAATAGAATAACGTTTCTGGGCTGTCATACCGCTGGATAACTTCAATGGCAGGGGCATGCTCAATCTGTACCCGCAGAAGTCTTTGCGCGATTTCCGGGAGATCTTCGACGCTACCCAGCCAGCGTGAGACCGCGCCAGCCATCCCTGCCCGGCTTGTCAAAATGCAATGCGCCCACCTGCCGCTACTCGCCTTTTGCGCAAGACCAGTTCTCACCTGACGAGCAAGAATATAGAAGCGTCTGGCCCGCTCTACATCTGATAAACCTGCCGGGGCCGGGCTACAGGCAATTTCAAACTCTTCACGAGAGAAGGGGGTCAGCCCAATAGCTTCGATCAGCGCCTCTTTCTGCTCTCTGAGGACGCGAAAGAAATTGACCACTTCGCTGTAAAGGTCGTTATAGGTTTCTACCGGTGAGGGTTCTCTATTAATAAGCACTGCTGCCGAGCCGCCAAACGGCTCACAAAAATGCGTTGTTTTCGGTAACAGGGGCAGAAGCCAGTTCAGATGACTGTATTTTCCGCCATACCATCCAAAGGCAATGAGCTTTCTTTTCCCTTCATTGTCCATTGCTCGTTTCTCCCCTGAAATATTTTCGTTTTGAGCGCCGTCAGCTTTCTCTTTATTATCTGGCAGTATACTCCGATGGTCATTTCTTTTGCAAGCGCCTGGGAAGTGTATTGTACCGCCTTCACGGCAAAACAACCAGGGAGCGACCGTATCACAGAGGTTGCTCCCCGGGTTGGAGAGAGGGCGCAGGTGGCTTATTCTGTGCGCAGCGCGACAATCGGGTCAAGCTTTGCGCCCTGGCGAGCGGGGTAGAAGCCGAAGACGATGCCGACGAGGGCGGAGAAGCCGAAGGCGAGCAGGACGGCGAACGGTGAAAGCACGAAGGCGGTTTTCGTGAAGAAAGAGTAGGCTACCGCGCCGCCGATACCGAGCAGGATGCCGACAATGCCGCCCAGCGCGCTGAGCATCAGAGCCTCGATGAGAAATTGCGTCATGACATCACGCGGACGCGCCCCGATGGCCATGCGAATGCCGATCTCGCGCGTTCGTTCGGTGACGGAGACGAGCATGATGTTCATGATGCCGATGCCGCCGACCAGCAGCGAGATCGAGGCCACACCGACCAGCAGGATGAATAGCGTCTGGCTGGTGCTTTGCACGGTTTGCAGGATTTGCGACTGGTTTTGAATCGTGAAATCGTCGTTCTGCGGGTTGGTGATGTGATGGCGCTGCTCCAGCAGTTGCTGCACTGCCGCCTGCACATTGTTGACCTGCGAGGTACTGCTGGCCTGCACGTCAATCGAACTGGCGTTTTTGCTGCCCGTGAGCTGCTGCTGCGCGGTGCTGAACGGGACGTAGACGATATCGTCGGCGTTGCCGAAGCCGGAACTGCCCTTTGTTGCGAGGACGCCGACGACGGTGAACGGCACGCTGCCAATGCGAATCTGCTGCCCTACAGGGTCGACGCCCACCGGCGTGAACAGGTTATCGGCCACCGTTTGCCCGATAACGGCGACCGGATTACTGTTCTGCTCATCCTGAGCGGTGAAGAACGCGCCTTCCTGCATCTGCCAGTTCGCGATTTGCTGGTAGTCGGGATAGACGCCCTGGATCGAGGTTGCCCAGTTCTGGTTGTCAAAGACGACCTGTCCGTTGGCGTTTACCACCGGGCTGACCGCCGCGACGTTGGGAACCTGCGAGGCGATGGCGTCGGCGTCGGCCTGCGTGAGCGAACTGAGGGTGCCTGCCCCCTGCCTGATGCCGCCGCTGCTGGCGCTGCCCGGCCTGACGATAATTTCGGTCGGACTCAGGCCCGAAAGGCGCTGGTTGATGGCGGCGGCGCTGCTCTCGCCAATGGAGATCATGACGATGACCGCGCTTACTCCTATGATGATGCCCAGCGAGGTGAGCAGGGAACGCATCTTGTTGGCGCGCAGGGCCTTTAACGCGCTGACGCAGTTCTGGTAGAGGGCTGGCATGCCGCCGCGCCGCCTGCGCAGTTTCTGTCTCCCGCTTGCAACCGCTTTTGTCGCTGTCGGCGTTCTCTTCCCCGTTTTCGTGGCAGGCGCTGGCTGACTGGTGACGAGCGACCTGTTCTCTGTCTCGGACTCAGGCTTTGAAACACTCATAGGACCACCTGCTTTTTCTGCTGGTTCTGTTGCAAAAGTTGCTCCCGCGCCATCACCTGGTTCTGATTCATGCTGTCCTGGATCACCATGCCGTCGCGGAACTTGATCTGGCGCTGGCAATAGCTGGCGATACCGGCATCGTGTGTCACCAGCACGACGGTGATGCCGCGCGCGTTGAGGCGTTGCAGGATCATCATAATTTCCAGGCTGGTGTGGCTGTCCAGGCTGCCGGTCGGCTCATCGGCCAGGACGATGGCTGGCTGCGTCACCAGGGCGCGAGCGATCGCCACGCGCTGCTGCTGCCCGCCGGAGAGTTCGGTTGGCCGGTGGCTGGCCCGGTTGCTCAGCCCCACCATTGCCAGGGCCTGCGTGGCGCGCTGCCGCCGCTCCGCTGAGGGGGTGCCACTGTAGACCAGCGGCAGTTCGACGTTTTCCAGCGCGGTCATGCGGGGCAACAGGTTGAAGCCCTGAAAGATGAAGCCGATTTTCTGGTTGCGAATATCGGCCAGTTCGTTCGTACTCATCTGGCTCACCGGAATGCCGTCGAGGATGTAGGACCCACTGGTCGGGCGATCCAGGCAGCCGAGCAGGTTCATCAGCGTCGATTTGCCGGAGCCGGATGGTCCCATGACCGCGACAAACTCGCCGCGCGCTACCTCTATATTGACATTGCGCAGCGCCGGGACGACATTGCGCCCCAGATAGTAATTCTTGCACAGGTTGTGCGTGCGGATGATCGCGGGTGCGGCAGCGCGCGCTGGCCGGGCCGCCGCGCTGCCATTTTCCCTGTTTTCCATAGCCTTAATTCCCGTTCCCGTTTCCAGTGCCGCGACCGCCGCCGCCGAAACCGCCGCCACCGAAGCCGCCAAAGCCGTTGCGCGCGCCCGTGCCGGTGCTACTGCTGGTCGTGATGCCCCCTGTCTGGCCGATGACAACCTGATCGCCCTCTTTCAGGCCGGAAAGGATCTCGGTAAACTGGCCGTTGCTCAGACCGGTTGTCACCAGCACCGGGACCAGTTTGCCGTTCTTCAACTCGACCACGATTCCGCGACTGCCCTGGGCGCCGGTGGTGGAAGGCGATGTAGACGAGCCGGTGATGAGCGATCTGAGGTCCGCGCGGGTCAGTTCGCCGTTTTCCAGCGCGGTCGTCGAGAACGAGAGGGCGGCGGCTGGCACCAGCAGCGTGCCGATGCGCTCGGCGGTGGTGATGTTGACGGTGGCCGTCATGCCGGGATAGACGTGAGCGCCCTGGATGCTGTTCTCATCGACGGTCAGCATCACCGTATATGTCACCACGTTCGAGGTGGTCTGGCCGTAGATATCGATGCTGGCAACGCTGGCGCGAAAGGTCTGGGACGGATAGGCCGAGACCGTGAAGGTAGCCGGTTGGCCGACCTGCACACCGCCGATATTTGCCTCGTTGACCTGGGCGGCGATACCCAGCTTGCTGGTATCGACCAGCACGATAAACGCGGTCGACGAACTGCCGCTGCCGACCGCCTGACCTATCGAGCCGCTGATCGAGGCGATGATGCCCGCATGTGGGGCGACCAGTTTCGCCTGCGCCAGGTTATCCTGCGCCGTCTGGAGCTGGGCCTGCGCGCTCTGCAATTGCAACCGGGCCGAAGTCACCTGCGCGGAGGCCGAGGCTTCCTGAGCCGCCGCCTGGTTCTGGGCCTGCGCGTACTGATCTTGCGCCAGTTGCGTGCATCTGGGCGACGGATTGGTGGCGGTGGAGCAGGCATTGAGCGCGTTTTGCTCGGTATCATAGGCCACTTTGAGCGCCTGGGCCTGCTGAGCGTAGGTATTGCCCAGATTCGTCTGTGCTGCGCTGACCGCCTGCTCGGCGGCATTCACGGATGCCTGCGCCTGGTTGATAGCGTCCTGCAAGGAGGTGCTGTTCAATGTTGCCAGCACCTGCCCCTTTTTGACCGTCTGACCGACGTGGACATTAATTGTCTGCACAGTGCCGGAGGCCGCAAAGTTCAGGTTGTAGACCGCGTTCGCCTGCACAGGCCCCGTCGCGGATACGGTAACGGCCAGATTGCCGACGGTGGCCGTTGCCTGGGTATATTGCACGGCAGGGGGACGATTGACCCGAAGATAGGCAAATACGCCGCCGCCAATCAGCAGAATAAGCAGGGCGACGACGATGGGAATAAGCCAGAGTCGCCGCTTTCTGGCCGGGTGGCGTAGCGGAACCCCTGCGGGTAAAGGCGCGATTTCGAAATCTTCTGTGTCAATATCAATCAAGGGCTGGAAATCCAGCGACGTTTCCGACTGTGTTTCAGACATCTTTTTTTGCTCCTCTCTGAAATCTCTCTAGCGCGAACGTGTCTGCCTACTGCGGCGTTGGCGTCCCGTTACCGGTGGGCGGCAGTTTCGCCACGATGGCGACGGTACGCGCGGTAATCGTGCCGTTGCTGCCCGGGGTGCCGGTGATGAGCAGCGCCATGCCAGTTTTCAACGCAGCAGGAGTGACCGCGCTGGTCTGTGTAATCTGCGTTTGAGAGGTAATGGTCACGGTATAATCGGTTCCGGTGGTGTCTGTAATTGTCAGAATATTGCCGTTCAACTGGCTGACGGTGCCGATCAGGCCGCGAAAATTGCTACTGGTTCCGTTTCCCGTCCCTGTGCCTCCGAAGCGTGGCCGGGCCGCGTTGAAGCAGGGATTGCTGGCTCTCGCAGTTCCTCGTGGAAACGGGCTATTCCCGGAGCCATTGAGGCCGCCGGTGAGGCTGATTCTGGTGGCGGCGTAGCCGTTATTGACGCTGGTCACGGCAATGGTGACGGCTGTGCCTTCTTTCAGCGCGCTGGCCGGGATGGTCTTCTGCTCGCTAAAGCGGGTCGAGCTTGAGTAGGTGACCGTCACATCGCTTCCCTGCCGTGTTGTCACCACCAGCGTCGTCGCGCTGCTGCTTTTCAGTGTCCCGCTGACGGTCTTAAAGGAGGCTGCCGGGCGGTTCTGCGCGCAGGCCGTCGCGGTCGCGTTTGCCGTTGTGGAGCTGGAGCCGCTCGCAGTAGACGCACCGGCTCCACAGCCTGCCACGACAAGGGCCAGCAGAAAGAGAAAGCTCGCTGGCAGGTTGTTGCGTATCCATCGCAATCGTATACCCATACAAAACAGTTTCCTTTCGTCCCTGTTGTTTTCAAAACAGGCATCCAGACCGGCATGTACGTACTATCAAAAGGGCATAGCAAATGACCAACCTGTCGGACACGCCAGGAATGGGTGCTAAGAGCAGTGTAGCAGGAAGGAGATAAAGTCTCTGTTAAGTTTATGGGCGAAGGCGGCAGAAACTGTAAGGAATCTGTAAGAAAACTCTCAAGCCGTCTCGGCGGCGCTGTGCAGCCGGGTACTCAATGCCATAAACAGGTTCGGGGGACGATGCTCATAATGACATGGCTGGTGCGTCTTTATATAGAATGGTTGCGCAGGGGCAGCAGGACGGTGAAGGTGCTGCCCTGCCCCGGCGCGCTTTCGACCTCTATCTCCCCATGATGCTGGCGTACAAGCGCGGAGACGATGGAGAGGCCCAGCCCGGCTCCTCCGCAGTGGCGCGAGCGCGAGGCATCGACGCGGTAGAAGCGTTCAAAAATGTGGGGCAGGTCTTCCGCCGCGATGCCGATGCCTGTGTCCGTGACTTTGATTACGGCCCACTGCTCTCGGCTTGTGACAGTGATGGTTACGCTGCCGCCTGCCGGGGTATAGTGGATGCCGTTCTCGATCAGGTTGTAAAAAACGCGGGAGAGCAGCCCTTCATCGCCCGGCACTACGAGATCGGTCTCATTGAGCAGGTGGAGCGCAACCCCTCGTGTGGCGGCGATGGGCTGAAGCTCACCGATGGCCTCTTCCAGCAGCGCGCCTGGCGAGACTTCGCCGGGGTTCAGAGGTTGCTGAGCGGTTGTGAGGACGAGCAGGTCGGAGACCAGGCGTTCCAGGCGTGTCAGGGCGCGTTCCTGTGTGGCAATCATGGCTTTGTAATCATCGAGCGAGGCGTTTTCGTTGGTGACCACTACCTCAAGGTTGGTGCGCAGAGAGGCGAGCGGGGTGCGCAGTTCGTGAGCTACATCACCCACAAAGCGGCCTTGCAGTTCAAAATTCTGCTGCAAGCGTTCGAGCATGGCGTCGAAGGTATCGGCTAGCTCCTTGACCTCATCTCTGGGGCCGGGCAGCGCCAGCCGCGTATCCAGCGTGTTCGCGCTGATCGAACGAGCCGCTTCGCTGACCTTACGCACCGGGCGCAGGGCGACCCCGGCCAGCCAGTAGGCCCCGGCACCGCCGAGGACGGCGACCATGCACAGGCCGACCAGGGAAATGCTGCGCAATTCCAGCAGTAGCGAAACCTCTGGCGGGTTGAGCGAGCGGTGCAACAGATCCTGCCGGAGTGGAGAGATGAATGCCGGGGGAACCGTGGAAACCCGGTTGCGGTCGGTAGTTGCAGTCGACGGGAAATTTTGTCGCACAATTCTGGGAAATGCGCTGAGCGCGACGGTATTGATGAAGAACAGCAGGGCGAAACTCAGCACCAGCACCAGCCCGGCTGACCACAGGGCCAGGCGCAGGCGCAGAGGCAGGCGCCGCTTTTTCCATCGCCACAGGCGCGGACGCCGGGTAGTGGGAAGGGGCTTCATGGCGAATCCTCCATCGGCTGCGGCGTATGTAGCCGGTATCCCTGGCCGATCACCGTTTCGATATAGCGCGGCGTCTCCGCGACATCGCCCAGTTTGCGGCGCAGCGAGTTCATATGCACGCGCACCGTGTTTGTCAGCGGGTTGGCCTGCATATCCCAGACATGTTCCAGCAGCGTTTCCTGGCTCACAATTTCTCTCTGGTGGCGCAGCAGATATTCGAGGATGCCAAACTCTTTATTGGTCAGTTCCAGCCTGCGATTGGCCTGCCAGACTGTGCGCGTCACGGGATCGAGTTTGATGTCCTGGTATTCCAGCAAAGGCGTGCGCGTGCGCACATCGCGCCGCAGCAGCGCCCGCAAACGGGCCACCAGTTCGGCGAAGTGAAACGGCTTGACCAGGTAGTCATCGGCCCCCGTGTCAAGGCCGATCACGCGCTCCTGCGGCTGGCTGCGGGCCGTCAGCATGAGAATGAGCAGAGAAGGGCAACTGGCGCGCAGGCGGCGACAGACCTCTAATCCATCCATATTCGGTAAATTGAGGTCCAGGATCAGTAAATCATAGTCGGTTACGCCTGCCAGTTCCAGGGCCTGCTGCCCATCCTCTGCGATATCTACGGCGTAGCCCTGGCGGCGCAGCCCTGCTGCCAGCGCGCTGGCAATATCGATTTCATCCTCAACAAGCAGCAGTCTCATAACGATCCTACCCTTCTCAGAAACACTACTGCTCAGATGTCATGAAAAAAGCAGAAAATTGTAAAAAATCTGTAAATTTTTTACCGGTTTTGCCCATTTTGCCGGGCAGGTGGCGCTCACGGGACACGTGGTATCGTGAAAGAGAAGGTGGTGCCGTGATCGATTTCGCTTTCAAAGGAGATTTCACCGCCGTGCTGCTCGACGATGAGCCGGGCAATGCTCAGACCGAGGCCGTAGCCGCCCACCTTCGATTGCTGTTTGTTGTTGGACTGGTAGAAACGCTCAAAGATGTGCGGACGGTCTTCCGGCGGGATGCCGCAGCCGGTATCTTCCACGAAAATTTTGACGAAACGTTCGTCGTGCGGGCGCGCGCGAATGGTGACCGTACCGCCGGGGGGCGTGAACTTGATGGCATTGGCCACCAGATTGTTTAAGACCTGCTTCAGACGCCCTGGGTCGGCGTAGAGCAGAGGCGAAGGCGTGGGAATATCTTTATAGATGATGACTCCGGCTTTGAGCGCCAGTGGCTTCATGCTGTTCACCACCTGCCGTGCCAGCACGCGGAAGTTGACTTCCTGCGGCTTTATTTCAAACTGGCCCGAATCGGAGCGCGTCATGAAGAGAATATCTTCGACAATGGAGATCAGTTGCTGCACGCCTTCCTGGGCATAGCTGAGGTAGAGGTGCTGCTCTTCATTCAACTCGCCCATGTGGCCCTGTAGTAGCAGGTCGATGAAGCCGTGAACGGAATTCAGCGGGGTGCGCAGTTCGTGCGAGACCATCGAGACAAAATTGGCGCGTACCTGGCTGGCAACTTTCACCACCGCCGTGTCGCGGGCGATGAAGAAGACATGCGGCTCCCCGCTGATCTCAACCGGTGTTACGCTGCTGAATACCTCGCTGGCACAGTCTGGCTCAGCCCCGATAATTAACTCCTCGTTGAGCAGAGGTTTTCCCTGTTCCAGGGCTTTGACCAGTGGGCAATGCACAGTTCCACAGAGTACCTTATGGCTGAGATTTTTGCACCTGAGAACTTCTGTACAGGGGCGTCCAACCGCCTGCTCTGCCGTCCAGTTGATGGCTCTGCTACAGGCGGGATTGAGGTAGCGCACGCGAAAGTAGCGGTCGATAGCGATTACCGCGTCTGCCGTTTTCGTGATTAACTGTTCCAGTGCGTGCTGCTGCGTCGCCTCGGCCACAGGCTCCCCCTCCGCAGCGAGCCTGGTCTTTTGCGGTTCATGCTGAAAATATTCAGGCACCGTTTCCCCCTCTTATGGAATCACAGCACATCGTCTGTCTCTTCCTGCGTGCCTTTCCTCGTAGAGGGGTGGAGAGTATGGCCCGTATATTTTTCCGACCCGTTTTGAGTGTGCTGCGCAACAAACTTATAGCCAATGCCTCGTACAGAGAGAATGTGCGTTGGCCTGTCGGCGTCCTCTTCCAGTTTCATGCGCAGGCGGCGAATGTAGACATCGACGATGTTACTGCTGCTGTCGCGCTCATTCCAGATTTCTGTCAGCAACTGGTCGCGTTTGACCACCTGGCCGGGGCTTGCCATCAACAGGCGCAGCACCTGCATCTCCTTCGGCGTCAGCAGGACGGGCGCGCGACCGGGTATGACGATCTTCAGTTCGGCGGGGAGCAATTCGACCTGCCCCACGCGCAGGCTCTGGCCATTCTCTCTGCCCATCTTTTTGACCCTGCGCATGACAGCCTGTACGCGCGCCACCAGTTCCTGGTGATTGAAGGGCTTACAAATATAATCGTCCGCGCCCACCTCAAAGCCCTGCAGCTTATCCTCAATAGCGTCTTTGGCCGTCATGAAGATGATGGGCATCTCATAGCCCTCGTCGCGCAGCTTCTGGGATAACTCGAACCCGCTGATGTGAGGCATGCTCACGTCAAGAATGAGCAGGTCTGGCTCTCTGCGCTCAATCATCTGCATGGCAGCGCGCGGGCTATCCAGTACTTCAACCTCATAGCCCACTTTGTGCAGGACAAACTGCACTAATGTATTGGCGAAACGGTCGTCGTCAACGACAAGTATATACACGACTCTTCCCCTCTCTTCGGAATGTTGCCACATCTTCCACCACATCCCCTCATCCATAAGGTATCTGTATTGCGACGGCATCCTTACCGTCGGTGAAATCGCTTCTGCCAGCCAGCGCAGACGGGGGGGATTTCTGCGGCTGGCGCTAGCGAGAGCGCGAAGTGGCGCGCTGTTTTTCCAGAAAGATGATGAGAATCGCCACGTCAGCCGGGGTGACTCCCTCTACTCGCGAAGCCTGACCGACCGTG
>Ga0209581_1003312_pt1 | contig 14038 bp, 9 predicted proteins | sample Coa_R2_FD_187160 | JGI IMG/M metagenome (GOLD analysis project Ga0209581, IMG submission 187160) | Surface soil microbial communities from Centralia Pennsylvania, which are recovering from an underground coalmine fire - Coalmine... | ecosystem: Environmental > Terrestrial > Soil > Unclassified ...
CGGCTTGAGGATCGCCCAGCCGGCGTAGACGCTGCCGTCGCCGCGGCGATTGCGCAGCAGGAGCGGCGCCTGCACCTCGGCGCCGCCGGCGACGGCGGCAAACTGCTTCGGCACTTTGGTCAGGTCGCCCTCGGTCCACACCACGATAGCGCCCTGGCGCTTGAGGTCGGCAGGATCGATCCACGGCGCCCGCGCCGGATTGCCGTCGACCAGAACGCGCGGCTGTGCCGGCGAATAATGTGCGAGGTTGCCGCCGTCCCACATGGTGCCGACGACATAGGCCGGCGGCTTGCCGGTCGCCTTCTCGTAGAGCTGGGTGATCTGGCCGCCGAGCTCGCCGCCGGGGAAAAACACCGCGCGGTAGCGATGATCGAAGCGCGGCAGCACGTCGTAGTTGACGACGAACGCAAGCGCGAGACAGGCGAACACGATCGCCCAGGCGGTCACGATGCGTGCCAGGCGCACCGCATCGAGCGCGCCGCGCGCGGTCATCACCAGCCAGGTGCCGAGGAACAGCCAGAGCGGGTAGCCCCACATCGCCACCACCAGACGGCCGCTCACCGCCGACATCGCCAGCACCGTCGCCAGCGGGCCGAAGGCGAGCCAGGTGACGATGCGGTAGTCGAAGGCGTCGGCGCCATAGCCCGTTCGTCCCCGCGAAAGCGGGGACCCAGGGCCACCATTGCCGGCGCCTCGACTCAGATCCTGGATTCCCGCTTCCGCGGCAATGAGCGGAGATTGGGTCGCACGCCGCCGCCAGAACAGCGGCGCCGCAATCAGCAGCGAAGGGATGAGGAAGAACAATTGGCCGGCCGCGAATTCGAAAGGCCGCCACAGGTGATCGTACCAGCCGCGCGGCAGCACGGCGCGGTGCTCGGCATAGGCGAGCGGCAGGAAATCGGTTTTCACCAGCCAGACCAGATGCGGCGCCGCCACGATCAGCGCCACGGCGGCGGCGATGTAGGGGCCGGGCGTGGCGAGCAGCTTGCGGGCGTCACGGTCGAGGAGCGCAAAGACGATGATCGGCGCCGCCAGCACCACGACGAAATATTTGGCCCACAGCGCCAGCCCGAGCGCCAGCCCAAGCAGCAGCCAGTCGGCGACCTGCCGCTCGCGCAGCGCCCGGTGCAGCGCAAGGCCGGCGAGCGCCCAGAACGGCAGCTGGATGACGTCGTGGTTGAACTTGGCAGCCGTGTAGTTGAAGTAGTGCAGGCCGTCGATGATCAAGACCGAGACGAGCGCGCCGAGCCTGCCGACAAGCGGCCGCGCCGCCAAATAAATGAGCGCGAAGGCGGCGATCACCGCGGCTTCCGCGAGCAGGTAATAGGCAAAATCGTGGCCGGCCAGCCGGTAGGCGATCTCCACAAGCCACCACGGCAGCGGCGGCAGCTTGTCGTAGCCGAGCTGCCATTCGCGGCCGTACATCAAGGCCTCGATCAGATCGAGCGGCAGATTGAGGTACAGCAGGGCCGGCAGCACCGTCCACACCGCGGCGTGCAGCGCCAGCACGGCCGCCAGCGCCCGGCCCGGATAGGCCGCGATGCCGGCGATCAGGCCCGACCGGGCCAAGGCCGCCATTGCCGGGACGCCAGGTTCCACCCGCCTCAACTCCCTGCCTAACGGGACGAATTCGCGATACCATAGCAGGTGTTCGAGGTTGCGCGGGCACGGCGTCTCGGGAACATTGGGGCCCGGCGGCGCGAATCAGATCGCCCGCCGGCGGGGGCTCAGGGAAAGCCGCATGGTTCGTATCGGCGCCATCTTCGTCGCCATCTGCATGGTGCTCATCGCCGGCTCGATCGGCGCGGTGCTCTACCTCGCCTTCCGGCTCGACGTCCGCAGCGCCGGGCTGATCGCGCTCGCCGCCCTCGTCGCCATGGCGCTCTACAACACCGTCAGCAACCGCCTCGCCGACCGCCGCACGCTCGGCGACCAGATCGCCGATCTGTCGCGCGGCACCGCCGATCTTGCCCGCCAGGTCGGCGAGATGGCGCGCAAGCTCAGCGCCATGGAGGCCAAGGTCGACAAGACGGTCGACCGCGCCCGCGCCGTCACCGAGCCGATCGCCGCCGAGATGGGCGAGCTGGGCACGCTGGTGCGCCAGATTGCCGAGACGGTCGCGGCCCACGCCGCCGCCTTGCAGAAGCAGGGCGCGGTGACGGCGCCGGCGCCGCCGCCGATGCCGGCCGGCGCGCCCGACGGCGCGCTGACGCTCACCGAGCGCGAGGCGGTCGGCGGCCCGCCGCCGTTCAAGGGCCTGACGCGCGAAGCCATCGCCGAGCTCGTCGGCAGCGCCGTCGGCGGCGACCGCATCGACCTTTACCTGCAGCCGGTCGTCACTCTGCCGCAGCGCAAGGTGCGCTACTACGAGGCGGTGTCGCGCCTGCGCACCGAGGCGGGCGACGTCGTGCCGGCCGGCGACTTCATCGACATCGCCGAAAGCGTCGGGCTGATGCCGAAGATCGACAATCTGCTGCTGTTCCGCTGCGTGCAGGTGGTGCGCCGCCTGCAATTGAAGAGCCGCGACGTCGGCCTGTTCTGCAACATCAGCGGCACCACGCTCACCGACGCGACCTTCTTCAAGCAGTTCCTCGACTTCATGGACGCCAACCGCGCGCTCAACAATGCGCTGATGTTCGAGTTCAGCCAGGGCGCCTACCGCGGCTTCGGCCCGCTCGAGCACGAGGCGCTGGCGGCGCTCGCCGAGCGCGGCTTCCGCTTCTCCATGGACCACGTCACCGACCTGCGCATGGAGCCCAAGGAGCTCGCCGACCACTGGTTCCGCTTCCTCAAGGTTCCCGCCAGCCTGCTGCTCGACAAGGCGACCGGCGCCCAGACCGACATCCATCCCGAGGACCTCGCCGACCTGCTGGCGCGGTCCGGTATCGACCTGATCGCCGAGCGCATCGAAAGCGAGGGCGTGGTGGTCGATCTGCTCGACTACGACGTGCGGTTCGGCCAGGGCTTCCTGTTCTCGCCGCCGCGCCCGGTGCGCGCCGAGGCTTTGCAATCGGCGGGCTCCGACGCCGCCAAGCCGGAAGGCGAAACGCTGGCGGCCGCGGGTTGACCGCTCGCCATCCGCCATTCCGGGACGCCGCGCGGCGGCGGGCCCGGAAATCCGGGACACAAGGAAGGCTGATGAATTTGGCCCTGGAGTGCGGACCCGCTCGCCGGAGGGCTCGCGCCCGGAACTGACACGTGAAGACAATGACCGCCGCCCCGCCGCCGCTGATCCCGCATTTTGCCGAGCTGGCGCCGCACTACGACGTCTTGCTGTGCGACGTCTGGGGCGTCGTGCACAACGGCGTCGCGGCCTTTGCCGCGGCCTGCGACGCCTTGATGCGGGCGCGGGCGCGCGGCTCCGCCGTGGTCTTCATCACCAACTCGCCGCGGCCGAGCGAGCAGGTCGGCCGCCAGCTCGAGCGGCTGCATGTGCCGCGCCAGACCTACGACGCCATGGTGTCGTCCGGCGACGTCACCCGCGGCGTCATCGAGCAGCGCCGCGGGCAGAGCCTGTGTCACATCGGGCCGGAGCGCGACCGCTCGATCTTCACCGGCCTCGACGTGCGCTTCGCGCCGCTCGACAGCGCGGACTATGTCGTCTGCTCCGGCCTCGACGACGACGATGTCGAAGAGCCCGGGGATTATCGCGCCCGGCTGGAGGTCATGCTCAAGCGCCGCCTGTTCATGGTCTGCGGCAATCCGGACGTCGTGGTCGAGCGCGGCGACCGGCTGGTCTACTGCGCCGGCGCGATCGCCGATCTCTACGCCACCATGGGCGGCGAGGTGCTCTACGCCGGCAAGCCGTACCGGCCGATCTACGACATGGCGCTGGCCAAGGCGGCAGCCGTGCGCGGCGCAGCGCCGGCGCTGACGCGCGTGCTGGCGATCGGCGATTCGATCCGCACCGATCTCAAGGGCGCGCGCACGCTCGGCATCGATTTTCTGTTCGTCACCTCGGGCATCCACGCCGAGGAACTCGGCGGCCGCGAGCGGCCCGACGCCGGCGCGCTGAAAAATGTCTTCGCCGCCGCCGGCGACATGCCGAAGGCGGTGATGCGGCAATTGGTGTGGTAGATGCCTGTCATGGCCGGGCTTGTCCCGGCCATCCCGATTCAAGAGGCACGGCGGTGCCTTGCTAAGCGAGATCACCGGGACAAGCCCGGTGATGACAGCAACAGAGGACGGAGAAGATAACCTACGCCGCCGGCTTGTCGGCGTCGGGGAACAGCGCTTCGATCTTGCTCTTGAGCGTCTGCGCGTTGAACGGCTTGACGATGTAGTTCGACACGCCGGCCTTCTTGGCGGCGATGACGTTCTCGGTCTTGGATTCGGCCGTCACCATGATGAACGGCGTCGCCGTCAGTTCCGGGTCGGAGCGGACCTGCTGCAGCAGGTCGTAGCCGGTCATCGGCTCCATGTTCCAGTCGGAGATGACGAGGCCGTAGCGGCGCTGGCGCATCTTCTCCAGCGCCTCGCTGCCGTCATTGGCGTCGTCGATGTGCTCGAAGCCGAGCTGGCGCAGCAGGTTGCGGATGATCCGCACCATCGTGTTGTAGTCGTCCACGACCAGAACCGGCGTGGTGAGATCGACGGCCATGCGCGTTTCCCCAGAATAGTCGCGGACGCTAGCAAGGCGGCTTGAATATCCGGTTAATTTGAAAGTTTGTTAACCGCGCGCTAACCAATCCGGGGCCGAAAGGGTTGTCGTGCCTTAAAAGTGAGCAGCGCTTGAGCGAAGCCGAGACATCACGAGCCGCCTTCCACGTCGCGCGCGGCCCCGGCCACGATATCGAGGTCGGGCCGTTGCGCGGCGCCGTGGTCGCGATCGGCAATTTCGACGGCGTGCATCGCGGTCACCGGGCCGTCATCGCGGCGGCGCGCCGACGCGCCGCGGCGCTCGGCCGCAAGACCGCGGCGCTCACCTTCACGCCGCACCCGCGCCTGTTTCTGCGGCCGCAGGACGCGCTGTTCCAGCTCTCCAGCGACCGCGACAAGCTGCGCCTGCTCGCCGCCACCGGCCTCGACGGCGCCATCGTCATGACCTTCGACGCCGCGCTCGCCGGCACGTCGGCCGACGACTTCATCGCCCGCATCCTGGTCGGCCGGCTCGGCATCGGCGGCGCGGCGATCGGCTTCGACTTCCATTTCGGCAAGAACCGCGCCGGCTCGCCGGCGTTTCTTGCCGACGAGGGCGCAAGGCGCGGCTTTGCCGTCGACATCGTGCCGCCGCTCGAGGACGAGGGCCGCCCGGTGTCGTCCGGCGCGATCCGCACCGCGCTCGCCCAGGGCAAGGTGGTGGAGGCCGCCGAACTGCTCGGCGCGCCCTGGTTCACCTCGGGCACGGTGATCCACGGCGACAAGCGCGGCCGCGAGCTCGGCTTCCCGACCGCCAATGTCCGGCTCGATCCGGCCTGCGGCCTCAAGCACGGCATCTATGCGGTGCGCGTGGCAGTCCCCAACTCCGTTCGCTCCCGCGCAAGCGGGAGCCCGGGGGCCGCGGGCGCAAGTGGCTCTGGGTCCCCGCTGGAGCCTGTACTCGGGCCCGCCGACGGCGGGACCCGGGTGCGGGGACGAACGGTGGAACTGATTGACGGCGTGGCGAGCTTCGGCGTGCGGCCGATGTTCGACAATGGCGGGCCGCTGCTCGAGGTCAACCTGTTCGATTTCGCCGGCGACCTTTACGGGCAGACGATCGACGTCGCCTTCATCGGCTGGATCAGGCACGAGCAGAGCTTCGACTCGGTCGACACGCTCAAGCGCGTGATGGCGGCCGACGCCGCGCAGGCGCGCGACGCGCTCAAGCGGGCCGGCGACGCCTTCCCGGTGCTGGGGCAAGTATAAGGCGGGGACGAGCGGCATTCTCTCTTGCCCTCTCCCCTTGAGGGAGAGGGTGCCCGAGCGGAGGCGAAGCCGAGCGAGGGCGGGTGAGGGGTCCTGCCTGTCGTTTGACGCCGACCCCTCTCCCTCAAGGGAGAGGGGAAGTGAGCGTGGCGCACGGCCTTTCCGATGCCCGAACCGCCTGCTAGTAAGCGCCCCATGTCGAAGACCGAGCGCGATTATTCCGAGACGCTGTTCCTGCCGCAGACGGATTTCCCGATGCGCGCCGGCCTGCCGCAGAAGGAGCCGGAGCTGCTCAAGCGCTGGGAGGCGGGCGATCTCTACACGCAGCTGCGCGCGGCGGCCAAGGGCCGCGACAAGTTCATCCTGCACGACGGCCCGCCTTACGCCAACGGCAACATCCATATCGGCCACGCGCTCAACAAGATCCTCAAGGACGTGGTGACGCGCAGCCAGCAGATGCTCGGCTACGATTCCAATTACGTGCCGGGCTGGGACTGCCACGGCCTGCCGATCGAGTGGAAGATCGAGGAGGAGAACTACCGCTCCAAGAACAAGAAGAAGCCGGACCTCACCGATCCCAAGGCGATGGTCGCGTTCCGCCAGGAGTGCCGCGCCTATGCCGAGCACTGGCTGAACGTTCAACGCGACGAGTTCAAGCGCCTCGGCGTGACCGGCGACTGGGATCATCCCTACACGACGATGGATTTTTTCGCCGAGGCGCAGATCGCGCGCGAGCTGATGAAGTTCGCCGCCAACGGCTTGCTCTATCGCGGCAGTAAGCCGGTGATGTGGAGCGTGGTGGAAAAGACGGCGCTGGCGGAAGCGGAGGTCGAGTACGAGGATTACACCAGCGATACGGTGTGGGTGAAGTTTCCGGTTGCGAGCTTTGGAGGCGCGGTCGACAAAAGCACAGGGGAGCCGGACGATCTTTCCAATGCAAGTATCGTGATCTGGACAACAACGCCGTGGACGATTCCGGGCAATCGCGCGATCAGCTTCTCGCCGAAAATTACTTATGGACTCTACGAAGTAACCAATGCAGTTGCCGACAATTGGGCTAAGAGCGGTGACAAGTTTATTCTCGCCGATAAACTCGTCGATGAGGTGATGAAACAGGCTCGCGTCGCCGAGTTTAAGCGGTTGCGGGGAGTCAATCCGAAATCGATCACCTCAGCTTTTCATCCCTTGCGCGGCCGGGGATACGATTTCGAGGTGCCACTGCTCGCGGGCGAGCATGTAACCGACGACGCCGGGACCGGTTTCGTTCACACGGCTCCCGGACATGGACGCGAAGATTTTGACGTTTGGACCTCAAGTACTTCTCATATCGTCTCTTTGGGCATCAATCCCGCGATCCCCTACACCGTCGACGAAAACGGCGCCTTCACCGAGGCCGCGCCGGGCTTCACGGGAAAACGTGTCATCAACGACAAAGGCGAGAAGGGCGATGCCAACGAGGCGGTGATCAAGGCGCTGTTCGACGCCAAGATGATCATCGCGCGGAGCCGCTTGAAGCACCAATACCCGCACTCCTGGCGCTCGAAGAAGCCGATCATCTTCCGCAACACGCCGCAGTGGTTCATCGCCATGGATAAAGCGATCGAGGCGCTGCCTCCTTCTTTACCCTCCCCACAAGGGGGAGGGGAGAAGACGCTGCGCGCCCGCGCGCTTGCCGCCATCAAAGTCACCCGCTGGGTGCCGGAGCAGGGCGAGAACCGCATCACCGGCATGATCGAGGGCCGCCCCGATTGGGTGATCTCGCGCCAGCGCGCCTGGGGCGTGCCGATCGCCGTCTTCATCAAGGAAAAGCCGGACGGCTCGGTCGAGATTTTGCAGGACCCGGAGGTCGAACTGCGCATCGTCGAGGCTTTCGAGAAGGAGGGCGCCGACGCCTGGTACAAGGAGGGCGCGCGCGAGCGTTTCCTCGGCAAGCGGGCGAACGAAGGCTGGCAGAAGGTCGACGACATCTGCGACGTCTGGTTCGATTCGGGCTCGACCCACGCCTTTGTGCTGGAGGACCCCAAGCATTTCCCGACGCTCGCCGGCATCAAGCGCAAGGTCGACGGCGGGCGCGACACCGTGATGTATCTCGAAGGCTCCGACCAGCACCGCGGCTGGTTCCACTCCTCGCTGCTGGAGTCCTGCGGCACGCGCGGCCGCGCGCCGTTCGACGTCGTGCTCACCCACGGCTTCGTGCTCGACGAGGACGGCCGCAAGATGTCGAAGTCGCTCGGCAACGTCACCGCACCGCAGGACGTCATCAAGCAGTCCGGCGCCGACATCCTGCGCATGTGGGTCTGCGCCTCCGATTACGCCGACGACCTGCGCATCGGGCCGGAGATCCTCAAGACCACGGTCGAGACCTACCGCAAGCTGCGCAACACCGTGCGCTGGATGCTCGGCAATCTCGCGCATTTCCACGAGGAGGACCGCGTCGCGCCGGCCAAGATGCCGGAGCTGGAGCGGCTGATGCTGCATCGCCTCGCCGAGCTCGACGTTCTGGTGCGCAAGGCCTACGCCGAGTTCGACTACAAGCGCATCTTCGCCGCGCTCAACGCCTTCATGACCGCGGACCTGTCGGCGTTCTATTTCGACATCCGCAAGGACACGCTGTACTGCGACCCGATCTCGTCGGGCAAGCGCAAGGCCTGCCTCACCGTGCTCGATCACCTGTTCCGCTGCACGGTGGTGTGGCTGGCGCCGATGCTGTGCTTCACCGCCGAGGAGGCCTGGGCCGCGCGCTACGGCGCCGCCGCCAAGTCGGTGCATCTGGAAACCTTCCCCGAGGTGCCGGCGGCCTGGCGCGACGAGGCGCTCGCCGAGAAGTGGCGCAGGATCCGCATCGTGCGCCGCGTCGTCACCGGGGCGCTGGAGATCGAGCGCGCCGGCAAGCGCATCGGCTCCTCGCTCGAGGCGCATCCGATCGTGCACGTGTCGAACGGCGAGCTCTACGAGGCGGTGATCGATTGCGACCTCGCCGAAATCTGCATCACCTCGGCGGCGACCCTGGTCGAGGACGCAGGCCCGGCCAACGCCTTCCGGCTGGCAGACGTGGCAGGCGTGGCAGTGGTGCCCAACCTCGCCGAGGGCCGCAAATGCGCCCGCTCCTGGAAGATCCTCAACACCGTCGGCGCCGATCCCGACTATCCCGACGTCAGCCCGCGCGACGCCCAGGCGCTGCGCGAATGGGACGCCGTGCGCAAGGCGGCGGAGTGATGGCGAGGCTGACCCGCTTCGGGCTTGCGGTGGCGGCGGTCACCTGCCTGATCGATCAGGCGAGCAAGCTTTACCTGCTCCGGGCAATGGACCTCGACAATCATCCGATCCGGCTCGGGCCGTTTTTCGACTTCGTGCTCACCCGCAACCCCGGCATCAGCTACGGCCTGTTCCAGACGCAGAGCGCGCTCGGACAGTGGGTGCTGCTGGCGGTGAAGGCGCTCGCCGTGGTGCTGCTCGGGGTCTGGCTGACGCGGGCGCACAGCCGGCTCACCGCCCTGTCGCTCGGCCTCATCATCGGCGGCGCCATCGGCAATGCCATCGACCGGCTGGCCTATGGCTGGGTGGCGGATTTCGTGTTTTTCCACATCGCCACGGCCACTTGGCGCTTCGACTGGTACGTTTTTAACCTCGCCGATGTCGCCATCGTTGCCGGGGTCATCGGCCTGCTGTATGAATCCCTGATCGGGGAGCGCGCCGCAAAAGCGCCCTGATCCGCAGCCATAGATCGAGCCTAACCGAACGGATTCCTTGGGGATTTAAGGGTTCTGCCGCTCATGGGCCGCACCACCAGCCGTATCCGCAGCGCCACCGGGTTGACCGGGCCTCTGGCCGCGCTCGCACTGGCAGCCGGCATCGCGATTCTGGCGACCCCCGGGCCGGCACGGGCCGAGGACAGCGACTCCTCCAAATTCTACGACCTCACCTTCGGCCGCCTGATGGAGGGCTTCGGCTTCCAGAGGTCGGACCGCAAGGACGAGATCAACTACACCGAGCGCCCGCCTTTGGTGCTCCCGGGCAGCCGCGATCTGCCGCCGCCGGAAAAGTCCTCCGCCATCAACAACCCGGCCTGGCCGAAGGACCCCGACGTCAAGCGCCGCAAGCTGATGGAGCAGATGGAAAAGAACCGCATCGTCAGCGACGAACGCGAGCGCGAGCAGAACCCGCTGCGCCAGAGCGAGCTGACGCCGGGGCCGGCGCCGAAGGGCGGCATGAGGATCAACACCGGACCGGGCCGCAACGGCGCCACCGACTACGGCGAGGTGCTGTCGCCGTCCGCGCTCGGCTTCAACGGCGGGCTGCTCGGCAAGATGTTCCGCGGCAAGGACGAGGACACCGCGCAGTTCACCGGCGAGCCGCCGCGCACCGAACTCACCGCCCCGCCGCCGGGCTATCAGACGCCGTCGCCCAACCAGCCCTACGGGGTCGGCCAGGCCAAGACCAAGGCCGAGGACGATTACATGCATCGCGGCGAATTGAAGAGCGGCTCTGAGCGTTGAGCGTAGAATTTGCGTCGCCGGCAGGCGCCGGATGCGCGCGGGGCGCATAACCTGAATTTGCAAGGTTTCAACACGTGATCTCCAAAAAAGCGGTCCTCTCTACCGCCGCGGCGGCCCTGCTCGCGGCGCTTGGCGCGTCTGCGGCCGGTGGCGCCGACGAGCCGGCGGCCAAGGTTTCCGACTTCACGCTGCCCAACGGCCTCGAACTCGTCGTCATCCCCGATCATCGCGCGCCGGTGGTCACCCACATGATCTGGTACAAGGTCGGCGCCGCCGACGAGACGCCCGGCAAGTCGGGGCTCGCGCATTTCCTCGAGCATCTGATGTTCAAGGGCACCGCCCGGCATCCGGCCGGGCAGTTCTCGCAGGTCGTCTCGCGCATCGGCGGACAGGAGAACGCCTTCACCTCCTACGACTACACCGCGTTCTTCCAGCGCGTGCCGGCCGACCAGCTCAAGACCGTGATGGACTTCGAGGCCGACCGTATGACCGGCCTGCAGCTGACCGACGAGGTCGTGCTGCCGGAACGCGACGTCATCCTCGAGGAGCAGAACCAGCGCGTCGCCAACAATCCGTCGGCGCGGCTCGGCGAGCAGATCGACGCCGCGCTCTTTCTCAACAGCCCCTACGGCAAGCCGGTGATCGGCTGGCGCCACGAAATGGAAGGCCTGACCCGCGACGATGCCATCGGCTTCTACCGCCGCTTCTACGGGCCGAACGACGCGGTCGTGGTGATCGCCGGCGATGTCGATCCGCCGGCCGCGCTCAAGCTCGCGCAGGACACCTACGGCAAGGTGGCCCGCCACAACGCCATCCCGCCGCGCCGCCGTCCGCAGGAGCCGCCGCCGGTGGCGGTGCGCTCGCTCACGCTTGCCGATCCGCGCGTCGAGCAGCCGGTCATGCAGCGCGCCTATCTCGTGCCGTCCTTCAGCACCGGCAAGAAGGGCGAGTCGAACACCCTGGAGGTGCTCGCGCATATCCTTGGCTCGGGTTCCAACAGCCGGCTCTATAACGCGCTGGTGGTCGACCAGCACGTCGCCGTTTCGGCGGGCGCCTGGTACGACGCCTCCGCCATCGACATGTCGAAGTTCGGCGTCTACGGCTCGCCGCGGCCCGGCGTGACGCTGCCGCAGCTCGAGGCCGCAATCGATGCGGTGATCGCCCAGGTCGCCGAGCATGGCGTCACGCCCGAGGAACTCGCGCGCAGCAAGACCAAGCTGATCGCCGACGCCGTCTACGCCAACGACAGTCAGGCCAGCATGGCGCGCTGGTACGGCACCTCGCTCACCACCGGCGGTTCGGTCAGCGACGTGCAGCACTGGCCGGACCGCATCCGCGCCGTCACCGCCGAGCAGGTGCAGCAGGCGGCGCGCGAGTGGCTCGACAAGCGCCGCTCGGTCACCGGCTTCCTCGTCAAGGATACCAGCCCGCAGGTGGAGAAGCGATCATGAGGCGTTTGACGGCATCGATCGCGCTGGCCCTGCTGGCGCTTTGCACCGGGTGCGGCGCAGCCTCTGCGATGACCATCGAGCAGATCGTCAGCCCGTCGGGCATCCATGCCTGGCTGGTGCGCGAGCACGCCGTGCCGCTGGTCGCGCTCAACTATTCGTTCCACGGCGGCTCCACCCAGGACGATCCGCTCAAGGCCGGCACCGCCCATCTCACCGCCGACATGCTCGACGAGGGCGCCGGCGATCTCGACAGCAAGGCCTATCATCAGCGCCTGGAAGACCACGCCATCGAGCTCAGCTTCCAGGTCGGCCGCGACTATTTTCGCGGCTCGATGCGCACGCTCAACGAGCACCGCGACGAGGCCTTCGGCCTGCTCGGCCTTGCCCTCACCAAGCCGCATTTCGACGCCGACGCGCTCGAGCGCGTGCGCGGACAGGAGCTGTCCGAATTGCGGCGCGAGACCACCAATCCCAACGACCTCGCCAGCCGGCAATGGTGGAGCGCCGCGTTCCCCGACCACCCGTACGGCCGCGAGAGCCGCGGCACGCTGGAGTCGATGGCGCGCATCACCGCCGACGACCTGCGCGACTACGTGCGCCGCGTATTCGCGCGCAACGACCTCGTGATCTCGATCGTCGGCGACATCGACGCCGACACCGCCGGCAAGCTGATCGACCGCGCCTTCGGCGCGCTGCCGGCGAAGAACGACCTCAAGCCGGTGGCGGCGGCCAAGCCGAGCAACCTCGGACGCCGCATCGTCATCGACGTCAACGTGCCGCAGGCGGTGGTGACGTTCGGCGGCGAAGGCATCGCCCGGCACGATCCCGATTTCATGGCGGGCTATATCGTCAACCACATTCTCGGCGGCGGCAGCTTCTCCTCGCGGCTCTATCGCGAGGTGCGCGAGAAGCGCGGGCTTGCCTACGGCGTGTCCGATCAGCTGGTCTGGTTCCGCAGGGCGGCGGTGGTGCTCGGCGGCACTGCCACCCGTGCCGACCGCGCCGCCGATGCCCTCAAGGTGATCGAGCAGGAGATCAAGCGCATGGCCGACAGCGGCCCGACGCAAGGCGAACTCGACGAGGCCAAGGCCTTCCTCAAGGGCTCCTACGCGCTGTCGCTCGACACCTCGAGCAAGATCGCCGCGCAATTGACGCAGATCCAGATCGACGATCTCGGCGTCGACTATATCCAGCGCCGCAACGGCCTGATCGACGCCATCACCATCGCCGACGCCAAGCGCGTGGCCAAGCGGCTCTACGGCGGCGGCCTCTTGGTGACGGTCGCCGGCCGGCCCAAGGGCCTGACCTCGGGCACCGAATAATTCAAGCTGTCATGCCCCGCGAAAGCGGGGCATCCAGTATTCCGGAAACTTGCAGTAGGCTCAGTCGTTCAAACGTTCGCCGGCGGATACTGGATCGCCCGCTTGCGCGGGCGATGACAGCCCTTAAGGTTCTCCCATGCCATTGATTCAAATCATCGACAGGGCGCTGGAGAAGAACGTCGGCAAGCACGGCGTTTCGGACAAGGCGCTCGCCGACGCGCTCGCCCGCGCCGAAGGCGCGCTCGATCACCTGCGCAAGCGTCATGCCGACGGCTCGCTGCCGCTGCTCAAGTTGCCGCAAACGCATGCCGATCTGCGTGACATCCGCGAGACCGCCAAGCGCCTCGCGCTCAATGCGACCGACATCGTCATTCTCGGCACCGGCGGTTCCTCGCTCGGCGGCCAGACCCTGGCGCAGCTTGCCCATCACGGCGTGCCGGGCGCCGGCGCCTTGCGCGAGCCGCCGCGCCTGCATTTCATCGACAACCTCGATGCCGACACGTTCGGCGCGCTGCTCGCGCGCCTGCCGCACCAGACCACGCGCTTCGTCGCCATCTCGAAGTCGGGCGGCACCGCCGAAACCCTGATGCAGACCATCGCCGCGCTGGAGGCGATGCAGGCCGAAGGCCTGGCGCAGCGCATTCCGGACAATGTCCTCGGCCTCACCGAGCCCGCCGCGCCCGGCAGGCGCAACGGGCTGCGCGAGCTGCTCGGCAAATTTCACGTGCCGATGCTCGACCATGATCCCGGTATCGGCGGGCGTTATTCGGCGCTGACCAATGTCGGCCTGCTGCCGGCGGCGCTGCTCGGGCTCGACATCGCCGCGCTGCGCGCAGGCGCCGGGCTTGCGCTTGCGCCGGTGCTCGCCGGGAAGAAGGCGTCGGAGGTGCCGGCGGCGGTCGGCGCCGCGCTGGCCGTCGCGCTC
>Ga0209581_1003315_pt1 | contig 14026 bp, 10 predicted proteins | sample Coa_R2_FD_187160 | JGI IMG/M metagenome (GOLD analysis project Ga0209581, IMG submission 187160) | Surface soil microbial communities from Centralia Pennsylvania, which are recovering from an underground coalmine fire - Coalmine... | ecosystem: Environmental > Terrestrial > Soil > Unclassified ...
GGCGCAGAGCGGCGTACCGCTCGCCGTCAGCATCAGCGGCGGCGCCAACACGAACTGCCAATCGTTTGGCGAAATCAATTGCAGCTCGGGCAACACCAACGGGCATGAAAACGCTCCGCTGGTGGTTCCGTTCACGGGCGGCAATTCGGCCAACTACAACGTAACCGTCGCGAGCGGCGCCGGCGTCAACGGCAACGCGTCCAAGGGCGGCTCCGGGATCAACATGTTCGCCGATCCCAATGCCATCTACGGCGAGTTCCGCCGCCTGATCCTCGGCTACGATACCAGCGGCGGCGGCAACGGCAATCTCCGCGGCTTCCCGACGTGGAACGTGGATGCCCAGATTACGAAAGACTTCAGCTTCAAGGAGCGCTACGGCGCCACCTTCAGCGTTCAGATCACGAACGTGCTGAACCACTTCCAGCCGTCCAATCCCACGCTGAACCTGGACAGCCCGGCGACCTTCGGTGTCATCACGAACCAGTCGAATACGCCGCGCCAAATGGAGTTCGGCCTGAGGCTGCACTTCTAACCTCAGCTAACCAGCGATCCATCTCCTGCCGGGCTCCTTCGGGAGCCCGGTTTTTTTTTCCGCTAGCGCTGCACGCGGCCCGATCCCCCGCCCTTCAGAGCGCTTTGGCTTCCTGCGCCGTGGAGCGGCTAATCAAACCCAGCACGAAGGCCGTCGCCTTCGCTGCCGGCGCGCTCCGGGCTTCGTGGGGGGCGCGGGTTTTACGCGCGGATGCCGCCGCCCAGGCCTGCCGCTGCACGCGCCCGATCCCCCGCCCTTCAACAGCGCGTTCATTTCCTCCGCCGCTACTCCCTCAGGCAGCTCGCCGTAACGCGCGAACGCCGGCCCTCGGCGAAGGCGTCGCCTCCGGCGCGCTCCGGAGCGCGGGTTTCATTCGCGGATGGCTCCGCCCAGCCTACCTCTGCACGCGCCCCGATCCCCCGCCCTTCAGCAGCGCGTTCACTTCCTCCACCGTGACCCGGTTGAAATCGCCCGGCACCGAGTGCTTCAGACAGCTCGCCGCCACCGCGAACTCCAGCGCCTCCTGGTGCGTCTTCAGATTCAGGAGGCCGTAAATCAAACCCGCGGCGAAGCTGTCGCCGCCGCCGACGCGGTCCACAATATGGGTGATCTCGTAGCGGCGGCTGGTGAGGAATTGCTGCCGGTCGTTCAGGCATGCCGCCCAGCCGTTGTGCGACGCGCTGTGCGATTCCCGCAGGGTGATGGCAATCGCGCGGAGCTGCGGGAAGTCCGCGAGCACGCGGGCCGTCAGCTTCTCGTATTGCGCGCGGTCGAGCGCGCCGGCTTCCACATCGACCTCCGCCTGGATGCCGAGCGACATCTGCACGTCCTCCTCATTGGCGATCGCGATATCGACCGACCGTACCAGCTCTCGCATGACGTCGGCCGCGGGCTTGCCCCACTTCCACAGGTTCTTGCGGTAATTGAGGTCGCAGGAGACGGTCAGCCCCTGCTCCTTGGCGCACCGCACGGCTTCGAGCGCGAGATCCGCGGCGGATGCGCTGATCGCCGGCGTGATGCCGGTGATGTGGAACCAGCCGGCGCCCGCGAGCGCGTCGCCCCAGGCGATCGCGCCCGGCTTCGCGAGTGCGATGGCGCTGCCTTCGCGATCGTAGACCACCTTGGATGGGCGCTGGTTGGCGCCGGCTTCCAGGTAGTAGATGCCGAGCCGTCCTTTGCCCCGCGCGATGCGCGAGGTGTCCACGCCGAAGCGGCGCAACTCGGCGACGCAGGCATCGGCAATCGGATTCGCCGCCGGCAGCACCGTGACGAACGCCGCCGGCATGCCGAACTGCGCGAGCGCCACCGCCACATTGGCCTCGCCGCCGCCGAATGTCGCGACGAATTGCGGCGTCTGCAGGAATCGTTCCAGGCCGGGCGGCGCGAGCCGTAGCATGATCTCACCGAAAGTGACAATCGTCTGCATAGAAACGTTAGCTTAACGTGATTCGGCGCGGTGATTTGCCGGACAAACCGAAGAATTTACCGCACGCGGCAGCACCTTTTTTCATCACCATTCGGGCCCGCCGCCGCCAGGCTTTGTACCTCCTGCCGCAAAGCGCTCAAAACAGACAAGTGGCACCCTGTGTGCTTTCTCCGGGGCCTGTTACCAGCGCCATTTCGACATATCCAATCCGAAAGGACCAAGACAAGAATATGCGAAAAGCAATGACCGTATGCGCCATGTTGGGAGCCTTCGCCGCTCTGGGTCTCGCGGAGACCTGGACCGGAACGCTAGTAGATGCCACCTGCTACGAGAAGAACAAGGATGCCGCTGCATGCGGCGCGAAAGTCGAAAGCACTGCCTTCCTGCTCACCTCCGGGGACAAGATCTACAAGCTCGACGAGGCCAGTAATCAGAGGGCTCTCCAGGCGATGAAGAGCCGCGCCGATCGCGCCAACAATCCGGACGCGACCAAGGCGGAGCCCGTCAACGCCAAGATCACGGGCGAGTTGAAGGGCGAGCACATCCACGCGGAAACGATCGAGATCCAGCAGTAACGGACCGCCTCCGTCCGGGCATGGTGCAGGCTTAACGCCTGCGCGCCGGCCATCGGCCCGCGCCACCGCCCGTGCCCGGACGATTTCGTCTTAACTTTTCTTTATTTAATTTCTGTGGAAAATTGCTAATCCAAACGGGTGGGTCGCTCGTCTATATGGATAAGCAGGCAGCTATGACGACGACCCAGACTTCCAAGCTGACCGAATTGCGGTCAAAAACGGACCGCGAGCTTTACCTACTGGTGATGCGCCGGCTGGATCGCGCCCCCGGTGCGCGCGCCCGTGAGGAAGCACGCCGGTTTCTGCCGTATCTTTCGCCTGCCGACCGGCGGCGCATCGAGCGCCGGCTGCAGGATCTGGATGCCGGGGTCGAAGCTCCCGCTCCGCTGCGCGCGGCCTGCTGCGGCTAAGCTGCGCCGCTCCTCCTCCGCCACTGGCATTTCCGCGGCCTTCCGTTGGATCATAGATTGCATGATCAGCCGCCTGCGACCTGCATGCATTGCCGTTGTGTGCCTGGCGGCGTCCGGCAGCGGATTCCTTCGCGCCGCGGATAAATGCGTGATTCGCGGGCGCGTGCTGAGTGCCGCCACCGGCGCGCCGCTCAAAAAGGCCGCGGTATGGGTGGAAGCCTTTTCGCCTACGCGAGGTGTGAACGGGACGCCCGCTGTGTCGGGCCCGGCCACGGTCACCGATGCCGAGGGCCGCTTCACGCTGGACAATATCGACCCTGGAAGCTACCTGCTTTCCGCGCGCCGCACCGGGTATCTCGACCAGGGCTTCGGCGCTCCAGAGCCCGAGGTGGTCGGCCCGCCGGTGAAGCTCGCGCCCGGCGATACGCTCGGCGATGTGACCCTCAAGCTCACGCCGCAATCGCTGCTTTACGGAAAAGTCATCGACGAAGACGGCGACCCGGTGCCGGACGCTGAAGTCATGGTCTACAAGCTGTCCTACGCAGGCGGACGGAAGCAGTTCGCCAACGTCACCAATACGGTCTCGCAGGCGGACGGCAGCTTGATCGTCGGCAACCTGCGGCCGGGGCGCTATTTTTTAAGCGCGTTCATCCGGCGCGGCGAGCAAGACCCGGACGCGCGCGAAGTCTACGTGCCCACGTATTATCCGAGCACGGCGGATGCGGCCGAGGCCGCGCCGATCGACGTGAACGCCGGGGCGGAAGTACGCGGCCTCGCCATTCGACTGCGCAAGAGCCGCGTGTTCCATATCCGCGGGAAGGTGGCGGCCGGCAGCCCCGATGTGCCGCTCCCGCCAGTGAGCCTCAAGCTGGTTCCGCGGGAGCCATCGCTGGTCGAGCCGGAGAACATCGGCGCCACCACCGGCCGCGATGGCCGCTTCGAATTCGACGGCGTGCTCCCGGGCAGCTACCGGATTCAAACCGACCGCTCCGAGGCGGTCCTGCTGGATGGGCCGCCGGCCGGCGGGGCGCTGTTCGGGCGAGCCATCGTCGGGGTCGGCGACAGCGACGTAGAAGAGGTGACCGTGCTGTTGAGCAAGGGCGCCGAACTCGCCGGCACGATTGCGGGGGCGGCGCCGAATCCCAAGCCGCCTACAGTCGCGCTGATGGCCGCCTGGGGGCCGCTCTACGCGAAAGCGGACGCGCAAGGCGGATTCCGCTTCCATGACGTCCCGCCCGATCGCTACGAGCTCGCCGTCAGCGGCATGCCCGAAGGCGCCTACATCAAGTCCGTGACCTTCGGCGGACAGGACGTGACCAACCAGAACCTCGACCTCACCAGCGGCGCGGGCGGCCGGCTCGAAATCACGCTGGCCTCCGATGGCGGCGAAGTGAACGGCATCGCGCGCAACGCCAAGGGCGATCCGCTGCCGGGCGCGCTGGTGCAGATCTGGCCCGAAGGCGGCGAAACGGCCCGCTCCGTCAAGGCCGATGAAACCGGCGCCTTCCGCTTCCACAGCCTCCCGCCCGCCGCGTACCGCGTCGCCGCGTGGGAGGATCTCGAGGACGACCTCGCCGCCTACCCCGCCTTCCGCGCCCGCTTCCAGGCGCAGACAACGGCCGTCGAGATCGCGCCGAAGGCCCGCGAGCGCCTCGAACTCACCGCCATTTCGCGCGCTGCAGCGGCGGCTGAAGCTGCCAAACTGAACTGATTTCCAACCGGCCGCGGCTCAAAATGAGCCGTTTGGCAAAAATTCCCCGTTAAGAATCAAGCAGATAGAGATTCAGGCGGCTCATTTTGCGCCGAGGCCGGGAAAAAGCCGGTCCGGAATTGCCTCGGCGCCTCCGCGTCCCGGCGGTTCATTTAGCGGTGAATTGACCAGCGGCTGCCGGACTATAAGCCGGTTTCTGTACCCTTGCGGGCGGTAGTCATTCCTCTGGGCCGGATATTGCTATCCGGCTCTAGCGACCTACCCGGAAGTAGTAGCGGGACGGGCCGTCCCTCCTCCCCTATTTGGTCTTGCTCCGCGTGGGGTTTACCCTGCCACCCGGATTGCTCCGGGCGCGGTGCGCTCTTACCGCACCATTTCACCCTTACCCCTTGCGGGGCGGTATCTTTTCTGTGGCACTTTCCGTAGCCCGTTGCCGGACCCCCGGCCGTTAGCCGGCACGCTGCCCTGTGGAGACCGGACTTTCCTCCCCCGCGAACGGGAGCGACTACCCGTCCGGCAGCCAGCTTCATTTTCGCACGAACGCGTGGTGCAATGTACTACTCCGCACCCGCCACCCCATCATAAGCCGCAGAAAGGATGGCAGATAACGGAAGTTTTTGGTGTATCCTAGTGTTAATTGCGCGGTACGTATCGGGCCGCTCGTTGCCCGGAAAGGCACCGCAAAGCACACGCGCCGCAGGACAGGCGCCGCGAACCGTATCGGTGAAGTTTCGGTTTTCCAGCACATGTGGAGCACGTTGAGGAGAGTACGAAAACATGAAAAAAGTAGCAGCGATAGGTGCGCTCGGGCTCTTGGCTTCCGCCCTGTTTGCGCAGGGGCTGAACACGGGCGGACAGACTAAAGACGATTGGGAGGAGATCAATTTCGAGTTCAATTCCGCCATTCTGTCGGACGGCTACCCCAGCCTGTTGCGCCTCGCAGATCTGCTGAAGGAACATCCCGATTACCGCGTACAGGTAACGGGGAACACGGACTACGTCGGGTCGGCCAGGTATAACGACCGGCTGGCTCTGCAGCGAGCCGAAGCAGTCAAGGCATTCCTGGTGCATTACGGCGCCGCAGCCAGCCAGATTACGACGAGCGGCGAAGGCAAGAGCGCCCCCGAGGTTTCCAATTCGACCAAGGAAGGGCGTTTCATGAACCGGCGCGTGGTCATCAAGGTGACCAACGCCAGCGGGCAGCTCATCAAGGAGGGCGGCATTAGCGACGTCCTCAAGAGCCTCCAGGATTTTATGAAGCAGCAGCAGGAGTGCTGCGCGCAGATTCTGAAGCGGCTCGATAAGCTCGACGACATTCTGGCCGAGCTGAAGAATCTCAGGGGCGAAAACGACAAGCTGCAATCGGAGCTGAACGACCTCCGCAACCAGCACAACGCGCTGCGCGAGCAGGTGGCCGGCCTTCCCAAGCCCCTCAGCGCGGAGCAGACGCAGAATATCGCACATACGGAGGCGATCGGCGCCGTGGATGAGGCCCAGCGCCGCAACAAGAAGTTCTCCAACATCGGGATCGACATGGGCCCCACGTTCGGCGAGCCCCGCTCCGGCGATTTCACCCTCCAGGCTCACGGCCAGTTCTTCTCGCCGTTCGGCGGCGACGGCCAGCGGGCGGTGCAGGCCCAGGGCGAGTTCCTCTACTACCCGGACCGCAAGGAAGGACAGTTCGATATCGGTCTCGTCAACCGCTGGAAGTCCATCCAGGCCGGCGCCTTCGGCAGCTTCAAATTTCTGGAGCTGAAACAGTACCAGAACGGCGGGTCGCTCGCCCAGGCAGACCTGCTGGTCGACTACATCTTCAAGCGGGGGCGCATCGGCGCGTTCCTGACCCGCGGCTTCAAGAACTACGCCATCCTCAACAGCGTCACGCTGGCGCCAGGAGCGTACCTCCAGACCTTCGCCCGCGTGGTCAACCAGCAGGGCGTGGACTTCCTGGTGGGAGCCTGGGGCAACGCCTACATTTCGGGTAATGCGGCTTATCTGCAGCTCCGCGAGACCCGCGATGCGCGGCCGGGCGGCGAAATCAAGCTGACCCAGCCTCTCAACGAGCACTTCTCCCTGACCGCGGCGGCGCGTTACAACACCAGCCTGGTGGCTCCCGCGGGCAGCGGCGAGGTGGTGTTCGGCGTCGAGATGGGGAACTACATCCATCCCTCGGATTACGCCAAGATCACCACGCCGGTGCCGATGGATGTGCCGCGCATCCGCTACGAAATCGGCACGCGGCGCGTCGGCGCCAGCCCGCCGGTGGCGGACGCGGGTCCGAACCAGCTCGGCATTTCGCCCGGCGTGGTCACGCTCAACGGCTGCAATTCGTACGACCCGCTCAACGAGCCCCTCACCTTTATGTGGCAGCAGGTGGCGGGCCCGGCGGTCACGCTCTCGAATCCGAATATCTGCAACCCGACGTTCACCGCCGCGGCCGGCCAGTCCTACAGCTTCCGGCTGACGGTAAGGAACACGGATAACCTGAGCAGCACCGCGACCACCACGGTTTCGACCGTGTCGCCGTCGCAGGTCCAGATCACCTCGTTCACGGCGAACCCGGCCACCATCACCGCGGGCCAGTGCTCGACGCTGAGCTGGCAGGTTTCCAACGCGACCTCCGTGGCGATCGCGCCGGGCATCGGCAACGTCGACGCGCGCACGGGATCGGTTTCGGTGTGCCCGACCTCGACCACCACGTACACCCTGACCGCGACCAACGCCAACGGCAGCACGACCGCGACACAGGTCGTGACGGTCGGCGCGTCCGCCGGCCCGCAGATCGTGCGGTTCGAGGCGAGCCCGGTCACCATTCAGCCTGGCCAGTCGAGCACGCTGAGCTGGGCCACCAACGGTGCGTCCACGGTCACCATCAGCCCGAACGTCGGCAACGTTCCGGTGAACGGCAGCGTCACCGTGACGCCGGCTTCGACGACGACCTACACCCTGACGGCCACGAGCTCGGACGGCAAGAGCGTCACCTCGCCGGTAACCGTGATCGTGGCGGCCGGACAGATCCCGCAGGTCGTGGCCTTCACGGCCAACCCGGCGGCGATCAATGCCGGCCAGTCCACCAAGCTGTGCTGGCAGGTGACCAACGCCACCAACATCAGCATCACTCCGGGCGTCGGCTCGGGTCTGAACGCGAACGATTGCGCGACCGTCAGCCCGAGCGCGACGACCACCTACACCCTGACAGCCACCAACGCCAGCGGCCAGATCCAGGCCAACGTGACGGTGACGGTCGGGACCACGCAAATCCTCTCGTTCACGGCCGACCCGCCGTACTCGCTGAAGAACGGCTCGCCGGTTACGCTGTCGTGGACGACGAGCAACGCCACTTCCGTCGTAATCGTCGGCCAGGGCGTGCAGCCGCAGACGCTGCCGGCGAACGGCTCGACGGTGGTGAATCCGGAAGTGACCACGGCGTACACGCTCACCGCCTATGGCCCAGGAGGCCAGACGGTCAGCGTCACCATATCGGTGGTTGTGAGGTAACCGGTTGGGCAGGCCCATGGCCTGCCCCATCGAAACCATCGAAGCTCCCAGGGGCAGCCGGCAACGGCTGCCCCTTTTTTCTTTTGCGGTGCGCCGGGCGTGTTGCTATAAATTGGGCATGGCCCGGACCGGCGCACCTCTGATCGACGTCCTCAGGCGGGCGCCGCTGTTTGCGGCGCTGTCGCCCGCGGAATTGGAAGCGCTTGCCAGGCGCGCCGCCAGCCGGTCCTATGAGACCGGCGAGACGCTGTTCTCGGAGGGCGAGCCGTGCTCGGGATTGTACGTGGTGGCGAGCGGCCGGGTGCGCATCTTCAAAACATCGCCGAGCGGCCGCGAGCAGGTGCTGGCCATCGAAAGCGCCGGCAGCTCTGTGGCGGAACTGCCCGTGTTCGATGGCGGCCCGTACCCGGCTTCAGCGGCCGCGATCGAGCCATCGGAGCTGGTGTTTCTTTCACGGAAGGACTTCCAGAGCTTTTGCCTTGAGCACCCGGAGGTGGGCCTGAAGGTCTTGCAGGTGGTCGGAGCCCGTTTGCGGCGGCTGGTGGGCATCATCGAAGAGCTGTCCTTCACCACCGTGCGCCATCGCCTGATTTCCTGGATTCTGCGGCGGTCCCGTACCCACGGCACGACATTCACGCTCGGCGCAAGCCAGCAGGAACTGGCGGCCGAAATCGGCACCGTCCGCGAGCTGGTTTCGAGGAACCTCACCCGGTTACAGGCTCAAGGGTTCATCGCGGTCGACGGCCGGGAGCTCACGGTGCTCGATGCAGCGGGCCTTGAGACCGAACTGGCATCGGTCGTTTAGCGCGTGTGACAGAAGTCATTGGCCGGCGGAAGTGACGCCATTAGGCTCGTATCAGAGGCCAAAATGACACTGGAAACCGGCAAAACCGTCCGCGAAATCGCCATCTCCCATCCCGCCACCGTGAGAGTTTTCGAGTCGCTCGGCATCGACTACTGCTGCGGCGGAAAGAGACCGCTGGAGGAGGCGTGCCAACGCGCCAACGTTCCTCTGGAAGAAGCGCTGCGTCTGCTGGCTCAAGCCCAGGAGGAACCGGCGCCGGAGCGCGCCTGGACCGGGACCGGACTCGGCGAGCTGGCCGCGCACATCGTCGACAGGCATCACGGCTATGTCCGGCGCGAGGCGGCGCGATTGATCCCGATGCTCGAAAAGGTCGTCTCCAAGCACGGCCCCGCGCACCCGGAGCTGCAGCAGATCCAGGAGCTCTTCGGGGCGATGGTACAGGAGCTGTTCGCGCACATGATGAAGGAAGAGCATGTGCTCTTTCCCTGCCTGGTCCAGATGGAGACGGCGGTTCGGGAAGGCAACGCACCGCCGCGGGCGATGTTCGGTTCCATCGAAATGCCGATCAGCCGCATGCTCGCGGAGCACGACGATGCCGGCGACCTGGCGAAGCGCATCCGGACGGCAGCATCGGACTTCCATCCGCCCGAGAGCGCCTGCCCGACGTATCGCGCGCTCTATCAGGGGCTGGACGAATTCGAGCGCGATCTTCACCAGCACGTACACCTCGAAAACAACATCCTTTTCCCGCGCGCCCTGGAGATGGAGCGCCAAGGGACCGCCAATGTCCGGCAATAGCCGTCCGATCGCGAATACGATTCCGGTCGTGCCGGGGCAGAGCGCGGAACGGGAGCTGCGGCTGCAGCGGGCGCTGATCGGTTACATCGTTGCGGGCCTGTTTTTCATGCTGCTGCCGGGGACGTTCCTCGGCGTGTGGAACCTGATTTCGATCAGCAGCCGCCATGCGCTGGAGACGCTCTCGCCCGGCTGGCTCCAGGCCCATGGGCACGCGCAGATTTTCGGCTGGATTGGCACGTTCGTCATCGGAATCGGGTTCTATTCCCTGTCGAAAATGGGCCGCCTGCCCGCGTTTGCGGTTTCCCGCGCGTGGGCCGCCCTGGTGCTGTGGACGGCGGGCGTCGCGTTGCGCTGGGCGGCCGGTGTTGTCGAGTGGCACTGGCGGGTGCTTCTGCCCGTGGGGGCGCTCCTCGAACTCGCCGGATTTCTGATCTTCTTCCGGACGGTGTCGGGGCACCGCCCCGGCGCGGATCGCGCGGGCCAGAAACGCGAGCCATGGATGCTGCTCGTCATGGCATCCACGGCCGGATTCCTGGCATCGCTGGTTCTGAATGCTTACGCCGCATTTCGCATGGCATGGGAGGGCGGCCAGGCCGCCCTCCCGCACGTGTTCGACCAGCGATTGGTCGCGCTCGAAGTCTGGTGCTTCCTGATTCCGGCGATCTGGGGATTCAACGCGCGATGGCTGCCGGTATTTCTCGGACTTCCGGCGCCGAATGGACGGTTCCTGTTGACGGCTTTGGCCGTCGCATGGGCCGGCGTTTTCGCGATCTTTGCGGGGGCTAACCGGGTGGGCGCGTGGTTGCTGCCGGTTGCCGCGCTCGCGGCGCTGTATGCGCTGAATGTGTGGCGCAGACCTCTCCGGCCGCCTAAAATCGACGGAATTCACCGCAGTTTCCCGTTATTTATCCGCGCCGCTTACGGATGGCTGCTGGTGGGATCGGGGCTATGGCTGATCGCGGCACTCGCCGATCGTAGCGGCGGAATCTGGGGAGCGGCGCGGCACGCTTTGACCGTCGGGTATGTCTCAACGATGGTGTTCGCCATCGGACAGCGCGTGCTGCCCGCCTTCGGAGGAATGCGGCGGCTTTACAGCCCGCGGTTGATGTTCGCCTCGCTCGCGGCGTTGACGATCGGCTGTTCGCTGCGCGTCGCTTCGGAGATCCCGGCATACGAGGGGTATTCGCGCGCGGCCTGGCGCGTACTGCCGTGCTCGGCAGCGATCGAGCTGCTCGCGGTTTCGCTGTTCGCGATCAACCTGGTGGCGACCTTCCTGCGACCGCCCGCTCACCGGCAAAACGCCGCGAATTGACCCTGGCGCTATCGATTACCGCTGCGGCGCGTCTCACGTCTATGCGATACGCCCTGGCTCTGCTCGCTCTTTGTCTGCCGGCGCTGGCCCAATCGCCCGCCGGGAAGTGGATTTCCGATACCCGGTGGTTCGACCAGGACCGCTACAGCCGGCTGGAACTGGCGCTGGACGGCGAAACGCTTTCGGGCAAGCTCGGCCGCCAGACGCTGACGGGCACGTTCCGCGGCGGCGCGGTCGAGGTGAGCGTTCACCAGGGCGATGGGTCATCGATCGAACTCCATGGCCGTCTGGAAGGCGACCGCATCACCGGGACGGGCAAAGCCACGATGGGCAGCCAGAGCGTCGACCTCACGTGGGACGCCCGGCGCCTGCCACCGCCCGCCGCGCCCCGGACCCACACGTTCGAGCCCACGCAGTTCCAGCATTTCTTCTCAGCCGCGATCGAACCCGTGCTGCATCTCAACCCGGGCGATACGGTGGACACATGGTCGGTCGATGCGGGCGGCACCGATCCCAAGGGCGTGCGGCGCACCTCGGGAGGCAACCCGCTGACGGGGCCCTTCTACATCGAAGGCGCCGTTCCCGGCGACACCCTGGCCGTCCACTTCACGCGCATCCGCCTCAATCGCGACACCGCGGAGAGCGGCCGCATGATCGTTCCGAGCGCGCTGAATCCAGGCTATGCCGCGCAGCGCAAGCCCGTTCCGGATTACGACACGAACTGGAAGCTCGACCGCGCCGCCGGTTTTGCCATGCTCGCCAAGCCAACGGAGCGCATGAAGGAATACCGCTTGCCGCTGGCGCCGATGCTGGGCTGCGCCGGCGTGGCGCCCGGCGGCGGGAACCAGTATCGCTCCGGCGCGCTCGGCGATTATGGCGGCAATATGGATTACAACCAGCTCCGCGAGGGCGTGACCGTTTATCTGCCCGTCAACGTGCCGGGCGCGCTGCTGTTCGTGGGTGACGGGCACGCGGCGCAGGGCGCGGGGGAGCTGACCGGCGACGCGCTCGAAACTTCGATGGACATCGAGTTCACCGTGGAGCTCGAGGCCGGCTCGGCGCCTCCGGGGCCGAGATTCGAGAACGGCGAATTCCTGATGGCCAGCGGCATCGCGGGAAGCCTGGATGATGCCTTTCGCGGCGCTACGACTAACCTCGCGCGCTGGCTCGAGGGGAAATATGGCTTAAATGCTGCGGAGGTCTCCTCCGTGTTGGGCACCGCTGTGATCTATGACGTGGCAGAAGTGGTCGATGGGTCGCTGCACGTGGTGGCACGGATTCCGAAGAGCGCGCTCGCGGGCTTTCGCCCGGTACAGCTCTAAGCGGTCATTCCCGAGCGCGCTACACGGTGCATGTCCCTATGGGTGCGGTATGCCGCGGTGCGGCGCTCGCGCTCGGCGCGGGTTTCCCGCACCACGATGGCCAGCGCTTCGGCGAGTTCGATCTCCTGATTGATGGCCGCGCTCTGCAATCTGCTGAGCGCCTCGATATGCCGTTGGGTGGCGTGCCTGACGGCATCTAGCAAATCCGAGCACGTGGCACATCCGTCGAAGCCGGGCAATCGGTTAATCTCCTGTGCCCCATTCTACACCTGTAACGCTGATGAGTTTTGCACGGAATCGCACGGAGGCCAGAAAATATACACTAAGGCCAGCTATATTGTCTGAAAGATAGCTATGGAGCGCCGGGGCTGAGCGAGGCGGCGGCTCAAAAGCTGAGCCGCGCCCCCAATTCGATGCTGCGCGCCTGGTTCTGCTGTGACGGCGTGACCCGGCCGAAGGTGGAACTGCCCGGGTTGGTGTCCGGCGCTGCGAAGCGCGGATGATTCAACGCGTTAAACGCATCGAAACGCAACTGCAACCGCATCCGCTCGACGATCTGGAAATTTTTGCGGAGCCCGATATCGGCGTTGTTGACGCGGCTCGCCCGCACATCCCCCCAGCGGGTGGGGCTGGTCTGGACGTAGTTGGCGAAGTCCTGATAGACGCCGTTCTTGATGGTGTCGCCCGGCTGCGGGACGTAGTTGTAGCCGGGCATGCTCTGGATGCCGGTCCACCACGGATAGGCCGCGAGCTGTGCGGTCGTGGTGTTGGCGTTGGGGAACGGGTAGAAGCAGCTCGTATCGAACCACTCGTTGAGGGACTGCTTGCCGCCCTTCAGGGCGAAGTCGTGGCCGCAGAAGAATGATGCCGTGCTAAACACCACCGGCACGCCGGATTGGATGTTGTACGTGCCGGAGAGCTCCCAACCGCCCACCACGGCATCCGCCCATCGCGGCATGTTGCCGCCGAAGCGCTGCTTGCGCCCGACCGGGATCTGCCAGATGGGCGACACGGTCAGGTGCAGCGGGCGGTCCTCGCCGCCGAGCTTGTGCTCAACGTGGTAGCCCGCGATCTGCGGTCCCAGGAACGAGGTGTCCTCGAACAGCTTCGACCAGGTGAACGCTCCGAGGATGCTGAAGCCTTTGCTGAAGCGCCGCTCGATCTTGGCCGTGCCCGCATCGAACTGGTTCGTGCCGCTCGGTTTGTATTCGCCGATTCCACTGGAGCTGAACATCGGGTTGGGCGAGAGAAAATTGCTGAAATTGAGCGTCGAATTGCTGCCGAGCGAAGTGCCCGCGAGCGCGGGAATTCCCTTGAACGGATTGGGCACCGGCTGGTTCCACATCAGCGTCGCGACGGGCTTGCCGTTCGCGTCGAAGGTCGGGGTCTGGTATTGCTTCCAGAGGGCGAACGGCTGTTCGTTCTCGTACCAGGTGCCGAAATTCCAGATGCCGTATGTCTTATTGTGTGAGTAGCCCGCCTCGAAGAGCCAGCCCTTCAACTGATGCTGCAGGTGCAAGCTGTACTCCCAGGAATACAGGCGGCCGAGGTTGGGATCGTACCACGTCGGCGAGGCCGTGGGATTGGTGAGCGCGCCGAGCGAGGAGCCGGTGGGCGGCAGAATGCCGCTGTGGAAC
>Ga0209581_1003319_pt1 | contig 14003 bp, 12 predicted proteins | sample Coa_R2_FD_187160 | JGI IMG/M metagenome (GOLD analysis project Ga0209581, IMG submission 187160) | Surface soil microbial communities from Centralia Pennsylvania, which are recovering from an underground coalmine fire - Coalmine... | ecosystem: Environmental > Terrestrial > Soil > Unclassified ...
GCTCTATATCGGAAACAACGAAAACTACGACCCTCGCCGCGTGGTCTGGCCTCCGCCAGTCACGTATCAACGCGAACTCGTGCGCTACATTCATATGGGCGAAATGCCGTTCATGGACGAGGAGAAGCGCAAAGCGCTCGCGTTCATCGCGGCCCATCCGCGGGTAACGTGCGCGTTGATTGGGAAGCGCGTGACTGAATTCTGGTCGGGAACAGCCGCACCGCTCGCCGCTTTCCAGAGACATGAATCGGCGCTCGAGCGCTTCCTTCTGATTTGCAACGTGTTGCTGCCCGCTTTGGTCGCGCTGGGCGCGGTCTTCTTGCTTTTGAGGCGGCGCGAACTGGGCGTACCGCTGCTGGCGTTCCCCACGCTATATCCCGTGATCTACTACGTCACTCACGCCTCGCTCCGCTATCGTCACGCTATCGATGCCAACCTCTGCGTTCTTGGAGCGCTGGCTATCGCGGGATTGGCGCCTCGCGTTCGGCGGCCGGAGCGCGCTGTTTTGCCGCAAGAAGTTGCATAAAACCAAAACTTCTCCGCCGTATCCAACAGATGACGGAACTGGAGGACCTGTGACAAAAAGACTCGAAGGCAAGGTCGCGGCCATTACCGGCGGTAACGAAGGGATAGGGCTAGGCATTGCGCGGCGTTTCGCGGAGGAAGGTGCCGCCGTTTCGTTTTGCTATTTGTCGGGCAAGGCGCAAGCCGATGCGGCGCAAACCAGCCTGAAGGCTATGGGGGTCCGCACCTTCGCGATGCAGTGCGATTTGACCCAAGTGAGCGAGGGCCGGAGATTCGTCGCAGAAACGATTCAGGAGCTTGGGCCGATCGATATTCTTGTAAACAACGCCGGAATCGAAAAGCGCGCGGAGTTCTGGGAAGTGGGCGAAGCCGATTTCGATGCGGTACTGAACGTGAATTTGAAAGCGGTTTTCTTCGTAACCCAGGCCTTCGTAAAGCATCGGATGCAAGTGAAGCAGCCCGGGAGAGTGATCAACATCAGCTCGGTACACGAAGAACTGCCGTTTCCGCACTTCGCGTCATACTGCGCCAGCAAAGGCGGGCTGAAAATGCTGGCGCGCGATCTCTCGATCGAGCTCGCACCGCTCGGGATCACCGTCAACAACATCGCGCCCGGCGCTATCGAGACGCCCATCAACAGGGCGCTGCTGAACGATCCTTCGAAGCTTGGTCCGCTCCTGAAAAACATTCCGCTGAACCGGCTCGGCAAGCCGGAGGATGTGGCGGGAGTCGCGGCTTTTCTCGCGTCGCCGGACGCCGCCTATGTTACTGGCGCCAGCTTCTTCGTTGACGGCGGCTTAACGTGGAACTACACGGAACAGTAGTGGCGCGCCGGTTCAGATCCGCGTAAGAAGCGATTCGCGGGCGGCCTGCAAGAGCTTTCTCGCGTTTTCGCGAATATCGCCGTGGCCGAAGACGGCGTTGCCCGCCACCAGGATCTCAGCCCCGGCGCGGACCACATCCCCGACTGTATCAAGCGCCACGCCGCCGTCCACCTCGATCCGAAAGTCCAGCCGCCGCGACTCGCGAATGCGCGCCAACTCCTCCATTTTTTTCAGCGAGCCACGAATGAATTCCTGACCGCCAAATCCCGGGTTTACGGACATCACCAGGACGTGATGGACGATTTCGAGCACTTCGTCGAGCATGTGAACCGGGGTCGCCGGATTAATAACCACCGCCGGCCGGCAGCCGTGATCGGCAATGTGATGCAGGGTACGGTCCAGGTGCACGCAGGCTTCCTGGTGCACCGAAATCCAAGTCGCGCCGGCTTCGGCGAATGCCGGAATAAACTCGTCCGGATTTTCGATCATCAAGTGGCAATCAAAGGTCGCTTCAGGAATCGCTTTCCGCAGCCACTTCACTACCGGCGGTCCGATGGTGATATTCGGCACAAAGTGTCCGTCCATGATGTCGATATGCAAAAGCGAGCCGCCGCCTTCGAGAGCAGCTTTGGCATCGACGGCCAGTTGCGCGAAATTCGCGGACAAAATGGAAGGCGCAAGCTCGATTCTCGGGGCCAAGCAGCATGACTCCTTCGTCGTTCTTTCGATTATACGCAGAGCGCCGCCGCAACTCAGCGAATTTGTGAGTTAGGGGCAGAGCGGCGCTCGCCAAGATACTGTGGTATGGGTTTCGCTACTCTCGCGAGCCAGCATCATTACTTGCATTACGTCAAGCGCCCATTCCGGAGAAACGGCCGGCTCGGCATGGCCCAGCAACGCATCTCGCAGATTCGCGTAATAGTCACGATAGTCACACGCAACGGGCGCAACTCGCGTTTGTCTCGGCTCGCCGCCTTCAACGCGAGTCAGAATGCCCCAGTTTTCCTCCGGCTCAGGGCCCCATGCTCCGCTGACCGGTGTACGGTCGTGGCGCAAGTTGTCCTCTTGCGGATCGAAAGTACGCTTGATAAAGGCGCCCGCCGTCCCCTGCAGCACGAACCTCGGACGAATCGCCGCTGCCAGCATGGTGGAGCGCAGCACGGCGCGCAATCCCCGCGGATAGTGAAGCATTACATCGAAGGCATCATCCACAACGGCTTGTTCGCGTTCGATGCGGATATCCGCGGTAACCGCTTCCGGCAATCCGAAGAGCAGCAGAGCGTGGTCAACAAGGTGGGGAGCCAGGTCAAAGAAGAGTCCTGATCCAGGCCCAACACGTTCGCGCCAAACTCCGTCCGGCTTTAGTTTGGGCCGGTACCGGTCATAACTCGTCTCGAAGCGCACAACCCGTCCCAGCCTGCCGGTCCCAACGAGATTCCGAATCGTCTGAAAATCTCCGTCGTAGCGCCGATTCTGATACACCGTCAGCAATCGCCCGCGTTCCTTCGCGAGCCGCACCAGCGCAATCGCTTCCTCGATCGTTGGCGTGAACGGCTTGTCGACCAGGACATTTTTGCCCGCCTCCAATGCCTGGCGTGCCAACTGATAGTGAGTGGCATTCGGCGTTGCCACAACGACCAGTTGCACGTCATCTCTTGCCAAAAGCTCGTCCACGCTATGCAGGAGCGGCACGTCCGGGTATCGCTCCGCGGCTTGGCGTCCGGTGCGTTGCACAATCGCGGCAAGCCGCAGCCCCGGCACGGCGCGAATCACCGGCGCATGAAAAGCCCGCCCGGCCAGCCCGAACCCGATCAGACCCACACCAATCATTGCTGCTCCGTAATGGCGGCGAAGAGAGTAGCAAGTTTTCCGCCGAAGAGAGAAACGCGGCTCTTCGCGAGTTGCTTACGCGTCGTGTGTCCTTCAGAATGGCAACGAGCGCATGAACGCCCCGATGGCCGCCACCCAGCCGCGCAGTTCGCAAACGACGCTGTTTGGGCTTTTGTGTGCGGGCTTTGTGCTTACCGGCATTGGCACGGTGATCGCCGGCCCTATCCTGCCAACCTTCATCGCACGCTTTTCGCTCACCGATTCGCAAGCCAGCGTCTTTTTCACCGTGCAGTTCACGGGCTCGCTCGTTGGTGTTCTGGCGTCGAGCGCGATCACGAGTTCCCGCGGTTACAAGCTTCCCATCGTGCTTGGTTACGTGACCATGGGCGCGGGCTTCGCGTTGCTGTACGCGGGTTCGCATGTCTGGGCATTGATTGGCACGGCCGGCTTGGGACTCGGCTATGGCCTGGTTGTCCCTGGAACGAACCTTTCGATGGCGGAAACGGGAGGAGCGGCGCTTCTTAACATCGGCAATTTCGCATGGGGTGCTGGAGCTGTCGCATGCGCACCTCTCATCGCATTCTCACTGCGACATGACTTCCTGCCGGCCGTTCTGGACGTCTGCGCCGCGTTTTGCGCCGTGCTGGCCGTCGCGTTTCTCTTGACGCGATTCAGCCATGCGCAGGCAGCGGAGCCGCGCCGAAGCGCATCCACTCCTTCCATCCAAACGAGTGGCGCGTTGACGATCGCGATTGCCACTCTCTTCTTTATTTATGTCGGCGTGGAAACGAGTTTGGGGGGATGGTCCGCGGCCCACACCGCGCGTCTGGCCCACGGCCCCGCGAATTTCGCGACCATCGCGCCGATGTTTTTCTATGGTGGGATCATGACCGGGCGCGCTGTGGCGCCGCTAATTCTGCCGCGAGTGAAGGAAGCGCGGCTGATTTTCACCGCCCTTGGCACGATTTTTCTTGGCACCGCGATTGTGCTCCTCGCAAAGACCCAAGGAGCAGCGATTGCAGGATTTTGTATCGCCGGACTCGGCTGCGCGACGGTGTATCCGAACTACATCGCCTGGTTTTCGAGGTGGTATGGCGTTCGGGCAAAGGCGCTCAGCGCGCTCATGTTTTCCGTGGCCAGTGTGGGCGCCGCCCTCGTTCCGCGCATTGTTGGCGCGGTGTCCACGCTTGCCGGCAGCCTGCGCGTTGCGCTTACCATTCCCCTCGGGGGCACGGCAGCCATGATCTGCATCTTGCTCGCGTTGCGCCGCCGCGCGGTGTTTTGAGGGCGTTTGTGCATCGTTCCGCGCCAACCCCTGCTTTGCAAAAGAGTCCGACGACGGCGCTGCTCTTTGGACTCGTCATAACCCTTGGGGCCGTGCTGGCGTTCGCCGCATACATGACCGTGCAGCTTTCCGGTCTGCGCCGCCTGCAAAGCGAGCTCGTCGAACGCAACCGCCGCGATTCACTGCAGCTCTTGCGCGTCCAGAACGACTTGAACTCACTCTCGCTAGCGATGCGCGACATGCTCGACGCCCAAGAGCCTTACCCGCTCACCGCATGGACCGCGCAGTTCGAGCGCATTCGGGAAGACCTCGACGCCGGCTTGCGGCTCGAAGAGAAGTTGGCCGCAAGCAGCCGCACGCAAGAGCAGCGGCGGTTTCTCTCGCAGTCGCTCGCGCAATTCTGGGATGCCGTGGACCGGATGTTCGCTCAAGCCGGAAACGGACGCGAGGCCGAGGCGCGGGACCAGATTCGGCTCTCCTTGCAGTCGCGCGCGCAAGCACTCAGCACGGCGGTATCGCGGTTGCTCGTCGAAAACAACGAAGGCGAACAGCAAGCCGCGGCAAGAATCGCGGATATCTATAACGGCGTGCAGCGCCAACTGTACTTTTTCCTGTGCGCGACCCTGGTTGCTATTGTTCTCACGAGCCTCTACCTCATCCGCAGCAACCGGCTGATTTTCGCGCGGCTTGCCGAGCTTTCCGCTCAGCGCAGCGATTTAGCGCAAAAGCTCATTGCCACACAGGAGTCCACGCTTCGCCATATCTCGCGCGAACTGCACGACGAATTCGGCCAAATCCTGACGGCCATCGGCTCAATGCTTACCCGCGCCCGCAAACAAGTCCCGGAAGATTCCGCTCTGCGGGAGGATTTGCAAGAGGTTCGCGATATCGCACAATCCACGCTGAACAACATTCGCAGGCTTTCCCAGGCGCTTCATCCTGTTTTGCTCGAAGAAGCTGGACTAGAAAGCACGCTCGACTGGTATATTCCCACGGTGGAGCGCCAGACTGATTTGCGTATTCACTATCTCAAGTCCGGAACTTCGTTTGCCGTCGAAACCTCGGCGGGGGTTCATATCTACAGGATCGTTCAGGAGGCGCTAAATAACGTCAGCCGCCACTCCGGCGCTCGCGAAGCCTGGCTCCGCATGAATTTTTCGGCGGAAGCTCTCGAATTCGAAGTTGAAGACCACGGCAAGGGCCTGCATCCCGAAAAAGGGCAGCGCGGCATCGGTCTTGTCGCCATGCGTGAGCGCGCCGAAATTCTTGGCGGGGTGCTTTCCATCTCGCAGCCGCCTCAGGGTGGAACCTTGCTATCGCTGAAAATTCCACGGGAAAGGGTGGAGGCGCATGCCGTCGCGTAAACTCACGGTGCTCCTGGTGGACGATCATGCGCTGGTCCGCCGGGGGTTTCGACGGTTGCTTGAAGACGACCCGGAGATTTCGGTCGTCGGCGAGGCTGGCGACGGCAAGCAGGCCGTGCGGCTCGCTCTTGAACTTGAACCGGCTGTCACCGTCATGGATTGCGCGCTTCCGGAAATCAGCGGCATTGAGGCGACGCGCCGCATTCGGGAAAGATTGCCGCAAGCCCAAATCCTAATGCTCAGCATGCATGGGGAAGAAACGCTCGTCCGCCAGGCGCTGGACGCCGGTGCTCAGGGGTACATCCTGAAAAAAGCCGCTGACCTCGACCTCGTTCGCGCGATCAAAGCAATTGCCGCCGGAAAACAGGTCCTTGATCCCACTCTCGCCAAGCCAGCCGCGCTAAAGGGGGAGCGTGCGGCCGGGCTTACACCGCGGGAACTGGAAATCCTGCAGCATATCGTCGCCGGCAAATCCAACAAGGAAATTGCCGGTGATCTCCATCTCAGCGTCAACACCGTTGCCGTCCATCGCGCCAACATTATGGACAGTCTCGGCATTCACAAAACCGCGGAGCTTGTCGTCTATGCCATCCGCAACGGTCTGGTCAGTTTGCCATGAGCGGGCCTCTCCTGAATCGCCGCGATTTTCTCTCGGGCGCCGCGGCCCTCTCTTTGCTCTCTTCTCCTCGCCTCTTCGCGGCAATGCCGAACCTCTCGCTCGGATTCCGCCTGGTTGATGTCACCGCGGGCGCCGGCATCGATTTTCGCCACAATAGCGGGGCATTCGGCGGGAAACTTCTTCCTGAGACACTCGGCTCCGGTTGCGCCTTTCTTGATTACGACTCCGACGGCTGGCAGGACATTCTGCTCATCAACGGCATGGACTGGCCCGGCCACAAGCGCCAGCGCAGCACTCTGCGCCTCTATCGCAACAATCGCAACGGCACTTTCACTGATGTCACGAAGGCGGCCGGCCTCGACATGGAGTTGTATGGGATGGGCGTCGCCGTCGGCGATTACGATAACGACGGCTTCGCCGATATTTTCATCTCGTGCGTCGGCCAGAGCCGCCTCTTCCGCAACACCGGCAAGGGCTCGTTTGTCGATGTCACCTCGAAGAGCGGCCTCCGCCATCATCTTGGCTTCAGCACTTCCGCGCTGTGGTTTGACTACGACCGCGACGGCTTGCTGGATCTCTTCGTATGCAATTACGTGCGCTGGTCGCCGGAACACGACGTGTTCTGCAGCCTCGATGGCACCCACAAATCGTATTGCACCCCCGAAGCCTACCGCGGCGATACTTGCTGGCTTTTCCGTAATCGCGGCGACGGCACGTTCGAGGACGTCACCGCTACCAGCGGCATCTTCGACAGCAGCTCGAAGTCGCTGGGTGTTGCCATGCTCGACTACGACCAGGATGGCTGGCCCGATCTTCTTGTCGCCAACGACACACAGCCCAACAAGCTCTACCGGAATTTGCGCAATGGCAAATTCAAGGACATTGCCATCGATGCCGGACTCGCCTTCAGCACCGAAGGCAAGGCACGCGCGGGCATGGGTGTGGCTTCCGCTGATTTCGAGAATTCGGGCCAGCCTGGCATAGCCATCACCAACTTCGACAACGAAATGATCGGCCTGTATCGCCGCTCGAGCCCAGCCTCCTACGACGATATCGCCATGCTCGCCGGGGTTGGCGCTGCTTCGCGGAGCACACTCGGCTTCGGCTGTGTCTTCTTCGACGCCAATCTCGATGGCTTACTCGATCTAGCCGTAGCCAACGGCCACATCGACGAGACGGTCCGTAACATTCGCGGCAACGTGGGCTATGCGCAGCCGCCTCACCTCTTTCTGAACCTTGGGCCTGGCGGAAGCGGTTCGCGGTTCCGCGACATTGCCGCCGAAGTGGGCGGCGCCTTCGATACTCCGAAAGTGGCTCGCGGATTGGCCGTTGCCGATTTCGATCGCGACGGCGACGTCGACCTGCTTCTCACCACGAATGGCGGCCCTGCGTTTCTGTTTCGCAACGATCAGCTTGCAGCCAACCATAGCATCCGCTTCTGCCTCACTGGCACCAAATCCAATCGCGACGCGATTGGCGCAAGCCTGCGCATTTACCTCGAAAATCAGGTGCAATCCCGCATGGTGCATTCCGGAGGCAGCTATCTCTCCCAATCCGAACTCCCCATTACGTTCGGCCTTGGCCCTCGTAACAACGTCGATCGGCTCGTGATTGACTGGCCTTCCGGCCGCTCAGAGGAATTTAAGAATCTCACCGGCGGCCGCGCCTACCGCATCGTCGAGTCCCAGGGCATCTCGCCGCTCGACCGCTTCTGACTCGCTAACTTCGGTTGTTCTCCCCTCTTTTGCCCCTTCCTGGCATTCGGTCGCGGCTAGTTCTTTTGCATTATTGTGGCGAATCCGGGCTTTGCGTATAAAGCGCACAACAGGACCTCAGCTTCCGCCAGTCCCCCTGGCGGGAAGCACCCCAAACACGAGAATGGCGGCCGGGTGCAGCATCACCCGGCCGCAAGTTCTTGTAGGATAGGAGTCTTCTCAGGTCCTCGAGTATGGTGACCCAGACCGACGTGTCGCGCGCGAACCGCTGGTTGAGCGGCGGTGTTCTCTTCCTCACAGCCAGCGCTGTCTACCTCTACGCCTGGCCAACACCTACTCTCTTCTACGCGGCCGTCGTTTTGCTGCACGTTTTTGCCGGCGCCGGCGTAGCCGTCCTGCTCGCATGGCGATTCGGGCGCCTTCTCCGCTCCGCCGCGCTTCTCGGCCGCCTCGGTTGGATCTTCCTCTCTATGGGCACGATTCTCGGCCTCGTCCTCATCCGCCTCGGCACGCCCAACCATCTGCGGGGCTGGCTCTACGCGCATATTGGCCTGTGCGCGCTTGGCGTCGTCTTCTTGATCGGCGCGTGGCTCAACCACCGTGGCTGGGTGGCGAACGCTGCGCCGCAGCGCGCCGTTGCCTTGCTTCTACTCGCGCTCTTGACCGCAGCTATCGCCTACGGCGCCTGGTGGTCGCGCACCGTTGCGTGGGACCGCGCATTCCGCATCGCCAACCCTCCTGAGGCGCCCGCCGCGATGGACGGCGAAGGCGACGGCCCATCCGGTGACTTTTTCCCGAGTTCCGCCCAAACCAGGCACCACGGCAAGATCCCCGCCAGCTATTTCATGGAGTCCGATGCCTGCCAGCGCTGCCACGCCGATATCTACAAGCAGTGGGACAGCTCGATGCACCACTTCTCGTCCTTCAACAATCAGTGGTACCGCAAGAGCATCGAGTACATGCAGGACGTCGCCGGAGTTCGCTCTTCAAAATGGTGCGCGGGCTGTCACGACCCCGCTCTGCTTTACAGCGGAATGTTCGATACCCCCATCAAGCAAATCGTCAATCATCCCGCCGCGCGCGCGGGACTCGGCTGCATGATGTGTCACAGCATTGCCCAGGTGAAAAGCACGATGGGCCAGGCCGACTTCTATCTCGAATATCCCCGGCTGCACCAGCTCGCCGCCAGCAAGAATCCTCTCATGCGTTCTCTGCACGATTTCATGGTTCGCCTCAATCCCGAGCCGCACCGTCGCACCTTCCTCAAGCCGTTCATGCGCACACAAACCGCCGAGTTTTGCTCTTCCTGCCACAAAGTTCACCTCGACATCCCCGTGAACCGGTATCGCTGGGTGCGCGGCTTCAACGAATACGACAACTGGCAAGGCAGCGGCGTCTCCGGCCAGGGGGCGCGCTCGTTCTACTATCCTAAGACGCCTATGAACTGCGCCGATTGCCACATGCCCCAGGTTCGCTCGAACGACGACGGCAACATCAACGGTTTCGTTCACTCGCATCGCTTCCCCGGCGCCAACACGGCTGTTCCCACGGCCAATCAGGACCAATCTCAGCTGGAATTCGCGCAGCATTTCCTAAAAGACGGCCAGCTCAGCGTCGATATCTTTGCCGTGTCGCCTGCGGGCAAGGAATTCTCCGCCGCTCACAATCAGCCCGCTGGACCCGAAATCGCAACCACTTTCGCCGTGGGCGAAGAAGCGGACATTTCGGGGCCAAAGGGACCCGCCGGCGAAGAACGCCCCATTACTGCCCCGATTGACCTGACCGACGCCGCCGTCCGCCGAGGTGATGACGCATTGGTGGACGTCGTGGTCCGCACGCGCAAAGTCGGCCACTTTTTTCCCGGCGGCACCGTGGATGCCTTTGACGTTTGGCTTGAGTTGCAGGCCGTCGATGACAAAGGCCAGATCATTTTCTGGAGCGGCAAGGTCGAAGACAACGGCAAGGGCCCGGTCGAACCCGGCGCCCACTTTTATCGCTCGCTGCAAATCGACGCGCATGGCAATCAAATCAATAAGCGCAATGCCTGGTCCACTCGCGCCACCGTTTACGCTCACTTGATTCCGCCGGGCGCCGCCGATACTGTCCATTTCCGCCTGCACATCCCCGAGGACGCCGGAGATAAAGTCACGCTGCACGCCAAGCTGAACTACCGCAAGTTCAGTTGGTTCAACACGCAGTTTTCTTTCGCCGGCGTCGAACAGCCGGCTGCTCAGGAAGCCCCCAATGTCCTGGCAACCACGCCGTCTTATGACGACCGCAAATGGGCCTTCACCGGCGACACCTCACAAGTTTCGGGAAATCTGAAGTCCATTCCCGACCTTCCCATCACCGTACTCGCCGAAGACACCAAGACCCTTCGCGTTCTGCCGCGTGGCGCGCCTGCTCCCCGGCCGCAAACCGTTGCCACCAAGGACATTTGGACTCGTTGGAATGACTACGGCATCGGCCTGTTTCTGCAGGGCGATCTCAAAGCTGCCGCCGCTGCGTTCCAGAAGATTGCCGACGCTGACCCGCAGAATCCCGACGGCTGGACCAACATCGGCCGCGTTCTGCTGCAGGAAGGCGATACCTCTGGCGCCCGCAGAGTCCTCGAGAAAGCGCTCGCCATCTCTCCCGAACTCGCCCGCACCAACTATTTCTATGCACGCGTCCTAAAGGACGAAGGCGACTACGACGGCGCGTCCTCACGTCTCAACCTCGTCCTCGCGCAGTATCCGCGCGATCGCGTTGTCCACAATGAGCTGGGGCGCATCCTCTTCCTGCAAAAGCGTTATGCCGATGCGGTGAAGGAATTCCAGCAAACACTCGCCATTGACCCCGAAGATCTTCAGGCCAACTACAACCTCATGCTTTGCTATAACGGCCTCGGCGACGACGCCAAAGCCAACGAGCACAAGGTCCGCTATCTGCGCTTCAAGGCTGATGAAGCCTCGCAGGCCATCACGGGCCCTTATCGCCAAAATCATCCCGAGGACAATAACGAGCGCCAGCCTATCCACGAGCACGTCAGTGTCGCGCTCGATGCGCCATCGCACTCCGTATCGGCGCCTCAGGCTTCGGCTCGCCTGACCTCCGGCGCGCCTTCCCAAGGCTCCCGTGCTCGTGCTCTCCGCGCCGGTTCACTCCGCGAAAGTAAGCCACTGGTCGTCCCCTCAACACAAGGAACCTCGTCCGGTGGCAAAGATTAGGCTCAGCCGTTGCAGCGCGCTTGGCAAAGAGGCGGCTCTGCCGCGCCTCGTTCGCCGCGGATTTTCCAATTTTCCCGAGGAGACCGGCGCATGACGTGGATCAAAACTTTCCGCATGGATCAGGATGAAAACGTTAAGCGGGCCATCGAAGCCGAGCGCAGATTCTATCCACAGGAGTACCGCACGCCCGTTCCCGCCGTTGACCGCGGCGAGGAAAACAGCATTACCGCTTCGCATTCCCTTATCCCCGACGCGCTTTACCACTCCTTCTCGGCTTTCGGCGCCATGATGGCTTCGGACCTCCCGTTGACCCGCACCCAGCACGAAATGATCGCCACCATGGTCTCGGTCACCAACCGGTGCCACTATTGAATAGAATCGCACGCAGAGTTTCTGCGCAGGGTCACATTGGATGAAAAAATGGTGGAAGCGCTGCGACGCGACTATCGCAGCGCGCCCATCAGCGAGCAGGATAAAACCATGCTGGACTATGTTGTGAAGGTCACCAAGGACGCCACGCTTTGCAGCCCCGCCGACATCGATAAACTGCGCTCGGTCGGCTTCGACGACAAGGGCATTCTGCAAATCACCCTCATCGCGGCGTGGTTCAACTATATCAATCGCGTCGCGGATGCTCTCGGCGTTGGCCGCGATCCCGTCACAGCCCCTGCTACCCCGCCGGCGAGGACCGCGTGAGATTCCTCGTCCTCGGGTCGCTCGTCGCCGTGGGTTGCAGTCTTTTTTTTCTGCATCGCTCTGTTGCCGCGCGTCCGGCAAGCTCCGGCTCCTCCGCCACTTTCCGCGACATCACCAAACAAGCCGGCATTCGGTTCATGCACAACAACGGCGCCTTCGGCAAGAAATATCTCCCCGAGACCATGGGCCCGGGCGTCGCCTTCATCGACTACGACAACGATGGCTATCCGGACATCTTCCTGGCCAACGGCATGGACTGGCCTGGTCACTTCAAGGCCCGCTCCACACCCAAGCTCTACCACAATAATCACGACGGCACCTTCACTGACGTCACCCGCAGAGCTGGTCTTGACATCGAACTATACGGTCTCGGTGTCGCCGCCGGCGATTACGACAACGATGGTTTCGACGACCTCTTCCTCACGGCCTACGGCCAGAATCGCCTCTTCCACAACAATGGCAACGGCACGTTCACCGATGTCACCCAGAAAGCCGGTCTCCTCGGCCCCAAGGACTTCAGCACCAGTGCCGCCTGGGTCGATTACGACAAGGACGGCCACCTCGACCTCGTCGTGGCGAACTATGTCCAGTGGTCGCCGCAAACCGATCTTTACTGCACGCTCGACGGCAAGACCAAATCGTACTGCACACCCGAATCCTACAAGGGTGCTTCCGTCCGCCTATGGCACAATCGCGGGAACGGCACGTTCGAGGACGCCACGCAAAAAGCCGGCCTTGCCGACTCCACTTCCAAGACGCTTGGCATCGCCGTTCTTGATTACGACAACCATGGCTGGCCCGACCTGCTCTTCTCCAACGACACTCAGCCAAACAAGCTGTACCACAACAACGGCAACGGTACGTTTAGTGAAAAGGCCGTCGTTGCCGGAGTCGCCTTCAGCGAAGACGGCGTCGCTCGCGCGGGCATGGGCGTTGACGCAGCCGATTACGATCACTCCGGCCTGCCCAGCATCATCATCACCAATTTCGCCAACCAAATGCTCTCGCTCTACCACAATGAAGGCCGCGGCCTCTTTGTCGATGAGGCGCCGCGCTCCGAAATCGGACGCGATTCGCTCCTCACCCTCGGCTTCGGTGTTTTTTTCTTCGATTACGACCTGGACGGCTGGCCCGACGTTTTCGTCGCCAACGGCCACATCGACCCGGATATCCAGCGCGTCCAGGCCAACGTGAAATACGCCATGCCGCCGCATCTCTTTCGAAATGCCGGCAAGGGAAAATTTCAGGAAGTCACGCAGTCCATGGGCGCTGCGTTCAATTCACCGCGCGTGGCCCGCGGCGCAGCCTACGCGGATATCAACAACAGCGGCCGGCTGAGCATAGCGATAACCACGAATGGCGGCCCTGCCTGGCTTTTTCTCAACGAACCCGCTCCCGGTTCGCGCCCGAATCGCAGCTTGCGCATTAAACTCGCCGGCACGAAATCGAACCGTGACGGCATTGGCGCCATGGTCAAGCTCTCCGCGGGCGGTGAAACGCAGGACCAGATGCTCCGCAGCGGCTCGAGCTATCTCTCCGCCAGCGAACTCGTCCTGACCTTTGGCCTCGCTCAGCAGGAAAAGGCCGACTCTGTCGAAATTCGCTGGCCGAGTGGCCAAATCGACCGTCTCCAAAACGTCGCCGCGGGCCAAACCATCACCGTCACGGAAGGCAAGGGCATCACCTCCGCCCGCCCCTTCTCCAAGTAAGCTCCTCTTCCCCATTCCATTTTTGCGATTTCATTTCGACGAATCGTCTGCCTCGTCCATCAACAGCGTCTTGACCAGAATGCTGCCGTCCGCCAGCTTTGCCTGTTCCCGCAGCAACACTTGCGTCGATTTCGCGAACCAATATCGCGCCGCAGGCACTGCGGGGTTTTCCGGTTCGCTCGACAACACCCAGCAGGGCACCTCGCGGCCGTCCGCCGCCTTGATCG
>Ga0209581_1003324_pt1 | contig 13979 bp, 12 predicted proteins | sample Coa_R2_FD_187160 | JGI IMG/M metagenome (GOLD analysis project Ga0209581, IMG submission 187160) | Surface soil microbial communities from Centralia Pennsylvania, which are recovering from an underground coalmine fire - Coalmine... | ecosystem: Environmental > Terrestrial > Soil > Unclassified ...
GAGCCTTGGGGGCGGGGTTGTCGTCGGATAAAGTGCCCGGGAACAAGGTGCCCGAGAATAAGGCGGAAAAACCGCTGGCGGGCATCATCATGGGGTCGTCGTCGGATTGGGAGACGATGGAGCACGCGTCGAAAATGCTGGCGGATCTGGGAGTGCCGCACGAGACGCGCGTGGTTTCCGCACATCGCACACCGGATTTGCTCTTCGAGTATGCGGCGGGAGCGGAAGCGCGCGGAATCGAAGTGATCATAGCGGGAGCCGGAGGAGCGGCGCATCTGCCGGGTATGACTGCGGCGAAAACGGTGTTGCCGGTCCTGGGCGTGCCGGTTGAATCGAAGGCTCTGAAGGGGCTGGATTCGCTCCTTTCGATTGCGCAGATGCCGAGCGGGATTCCGGTGGGGACGCTGGCGATCGGCAAGGCGGGCGCAACGAATGCGGCCCTGCTTGCGGCGGCGATTCTGGGAGCGAAGCATCCGGAGATTCGCGAAGCGGTGCGGAAGTTTCGCGCCGCGCAAACGGCGAAGGTGCTGGCGAATCCAAATCCGGCGGCTGGCGGAGTTGTGCTCAGCGCACAACGGCGCGAAGACGGCCTGGCGAGGGACGAAAAGCAAATTCCGCGGTCACGCGCCACCCGCGGAATGGCAAGAGCCAAATCGAACAAACCGAAACTTCGCGACTGAGCGGGAGCGACGGGAAGTGACGACAATTGGGATTTTGGGCGGAGGGCAGCTCGGCTACATGCTGGCGCTGGCTGGCTATCCGCTAGGCTTGCACTTCAAGTTTCTGGACCCTTCGCCGGAAGCGCCGGTGGGACGCATCGCGCATCGCGTGACGGCCCAATTTGACGACAGGAAGGCGCTGGAAAAACTGGCCGCGGGAATCGAACTCGTGACCTACGAGTTTGAAAACGTTCCGGTGGATAGCGCGCGATTCCTGGAGAAGCTGCTGCCCGTGCTGCCGGCGCCCGTGGCGCTCGAGGTGGCGCAAGACCGGCTTTCGGAAAAGCAAACATTTCAGAAGCTTGGCATTGCGACGACGGAATACGCGGCGCCAAAGGTGGGAGAGGATCCGGCCGTCGCATTGAAGACGGTAGGTTACCCTGCGGTGATCAAGACACGCCGGATGGGCTACGACGGCAAAGGCCAATGGAAGGTGGAGAACCCGGAAGAGTTCGCGGCCGTGCGCGGCGAATTGCCGAAGGTCCCGCTGATCGTAGAGCATTTTGTCAAGTTCCGAAGGGAACTTTCCGTGCTGGCCGTGCGGTCGCGGACGGGGGAAATCGCGATTTATCCGCTGGTGGAGAATCACCATCGCGCGGGGATTTTGCGGCTGTCTTTAGCGCCCGCGGCGCGCGTGGCAGAGTCAACGAGACACGCAGCGGAGGAGGCGGCACGCCAGGTGCTCGAAGCGCTCGAGTACGTGGGCGTGCTGGCGATTGAATTTTTTGAGTGCGATGGGAAATTGCTGGCCAACGAGATGGCGCCGCGCGTTCACAATTCGGGCCACTGGACGATTGAAGGCGCGGTGACAAGTCAGTTCGAGAATCATCTGCGCGCGGTGATGGGATGGCCGCTGGGATCCACGGCGGCGACGGGACATAGCGCGATGATCAATTTGATCGGAGAGGTGCCGGAAACGGCATCAGTGCTTGGCGTCGAGGCTGGCCACTTGCATCTTTATGGGAAAGCGCCACGGCCCGGGCGCAAGCTGGGGCACTTTACGGTAAGGGAGGAGTCGGCAGAGTTGCTTGTCGAGCGGCTGCAAAGATTGCCGCCATTCTTCCAGAAACCGGAGTATTGTCTTTCCGCAGCGACCAGAATGGCTTCGGAGAGGCGGACATAGCCGGCCGCAACCGGTGGCTCGGGTTGCTGGGGCGACGCTCGGATGCTAGGATTTTGAGGCTTCCGATGCGCCCCGAAATCAAGGAAAAACCAAGAGTGGGGATTCCCTGGCGGACACTGGCCGAGGAGCAGACCCGGAACCGCCGCAAGCTTGAATACTATTTTGATGCGGTACGAAAGGCCGGGGGCGAGCCGGAAGAGATTTCCCTCCTGGCTGGCGAAGCGGCCCTTGCTGCGCAAGTTGCAGAACTGGACGGGTTTATCTTGCCAGGCAGCCCCGCCGACGTGCAGCCGGAACGATTTGGGCAGAAACGCCATCCCAGGACGAACGCGGCGGATACGGCCCGGGAAGCGGCGGATAGCGCCATCCTGAAGCACGCGCTCGAAACTGGGAAGCCGGTGCTGGGCATCTGCTTTGGCTGCCAGATGCTGAACGTCTACCTGGGCGGCAGCTTGGTGCAAGACATCCGCTCAAAGCAGCCCGGAGCGCTCGCTCACGGAGTGACGGACCTGCCGGACGCAGCGGCTCAGGGAGACTTGCGGCACCGCGCGCGACTCGAAGCGGGCAGCCGGTTGGCGGAGCTGGCTGGCAGAGGCGAGGCCACGGTCAACAGCAGTCATCATCAGGCGATTGAGCGGCCGGGTGAGGGGTTGAAAGTGACCGCGATTTCGCCGGAGGACGGAGTCATTGAGGGCGTAGAACGAATTGACACCGACCGGTGGGTTGTGGGAGTGCAGTGGCATCCGGAGCGAATGGCGGGCGACGCGTTTGCCGAGAGGCTGTTTGAGGGGTTCGTGGGCGCAGCGAGGGTTGCCGCATTCCGGGAAGCCGATGCCCAGGAAATCGCGGAAGGGCGAAAATGAAGTTCAGGGGCGAACAGGCGGTACAAGCTGACGGAAGCGGCGACGCGAGTTGCCGTGGCATGCACAGGCCGGCCGGGGAATCTGGCGCCTGCACGAGGATGGGATGATCTCACTGGCGGGGAAGGCGGCACTCATCACAGGCGGGTCGCGCGGCATTGGCGCGGCAGCGGTCAAGCTGTTTGCCCAAGCCGGGGCGGACGTGATCTTTAATTACAACAAAGCCAAAGACGCGGCCGCGCAAGTGGAACAGGAAGCGCGAAAACACGGGACCCGCGTCGAGGCGTTCAAAGCGGACGTGAGCAAGCACCGGGACAACGAAAAGCTGGTGCAGCAGACCATTGCGAGGCTCGGGCGGCTGGATATTCTGGTGGCAAACGCGGGCGTGTGGAATCAGGACGATCTGCCGATTGAAAAAATGACCGAGAAGCAATGGGACGAAATGATGCGAGTGAACCTCAAGAGCGTGTACTCGATCATTCATTTCGCCGTGCCGCAGATGATCAGGCAGAAGTCCGGGAAGATTATCCCCATCAGTTCCACGGCTGGGCAGCGCGGCGAAGCGTTGCATACGCACTACGGGGCGTCCAAGGGCGCTATCATCAGCTTCACCAAAGGCCTCGCCACGGAATTGGCGCGGCACAACATTCTGGTGAATTGCGTGGCGCCGGGCTGGGTGGCCACGGATATGTCGAATCCCGTGCTTGAAACCAAGGCGGGGCAGAAAATGGCGCAAACGGTGATTCCATTGGGGCGCGCGGGAACCGCCGAGGAGATTGCCGGCCCAATTCTGTTCGCCGCGTCGGACTTGGCCAACTTCATGACCGGAGAGATCATCAATGTAAATGGAGGCGCGGTCTTGTGCGGTTGAAGTTTGTCCCTGTTTTCTTGATGTTGACGGGTGCGCTGGCGGGCTTCGCCTGGCCGCCGCGAGCAGCGGCGCAAAATCCCGACGCGATGATGCCGGAGGCGAACGAAGCGAAAGCGCGGCAGATCCTGAAGGATTTGATCGATACGATGGGCGGTCCCGCGTATCTGAGCGTGACTCAACGCTACTGCGAAGGGCGCCGCGCCCAGTTTGGCCACGCCGGAGACCTGACCGGCTACATTCCGTTCAAGGACTATTGGAATTATCCAGACAAGGACCGAACGGAATATATCGCCAAGAGCCACAACACCCTGCTCGGATACATGATCGGCGTAACGGACCTCGACCTGTCGCACGGCGGTACGATCATCACGCTCTATAACGGCGATCAAGGCTGGACGATGGATCGCGCCGGAGTCGAGGAGATGCCCGCGACTTCAATCGCTGATTTCCGGGAAGCGGTAAAGAAAAACATCGATAATCTGCTGCGCTACCGCCTGAAGGAAAACGGCATTTCCGTTCGCTGGGCCGGCGGCGACATCGTGGACCTGAAGCCGGTGGACTGGGTGGAAATTCAGGATAAAGACCAGCGCGTCTTCCGTCTTGCGGTCGAGCGCTCGACGCACTTGTTGATCCGCAGCGTGGTGACCACGTCCGACCAAGATATGGGCGAAAAGGTGGATGATTCCACCATTTACTCGAACTATCAGCGCGTCGGCGGTTTGTACGTGCCCATGCAAATCACGCGCGAGCGCAATGGCCGGAAGTATTACCAGGCCTTTTTCGATGCGTGCGACTTCAATCCGAATTTGCCGCCCGATTTCTTCACGAAGGCTTCGCTTGATCAGCGCTTCCAAAAGTCCGGCAACAAGAAGGAAAAAGACAAGTACAAAAACGCGAAGGATTGAGCGCCCCTAACTTTGCCGCGCCATCCGCATCGCCTTAAAGACGAGAGGAACCCCCCGGTCCTTTGCTGCAACGGCGCCTGCCTTCCCCTGCAAGCTGACAAGGCTTGGCTGCCAAACGGTTCTCCATTTTGGATTCGCAGCCCTGCTGTATTAAAATTGAATTCCTGCGCTTTGCGGTTCCCCGGTAGCTCAACGGTAGAGCATTCGGCTGTTAACAAACCTTAAAACCGTTGCATCGGCACCGCTTAATACCGAGAAAACCTGGTTTAACGGCCCTTCGTTGGAACCAAGTTGGAACCAAAGTTCAAGCCGCAGCTCTCTTCTCCTGCATTGCACACGTTCGACATCCGAACGCTTGCAAACTTACAGCTCGCTTCTCGCAGATTCGCGCGCGAGTAAGGCGCCAACTTCCCCGCGACTGACCTCCTAGTCCCGAACCAGCAAGTACAATTTCCATAAGCCATCGTCCTGGCGTCAGATTTAGAACGACCGAGACTCTCCCTCAAGTTCACAACTATTCGCAACCGGCACCAAAATGGATACTCAAAGAACCTTCCTCATTCACCCCGAATCGCCGCCAAATAAGAAAAACGGTGCGTACTCCGTCGCCCCAGCTGCGCTTCTACTACAAGCCGTCCCAGGAATGCATGTGGATGGTTCCCTTCGATCGGCCGATTGCGCTAGGTCTCGATCTGCTCGTAGATCAATCTTTTGGCTCAGCTCACCGGCGGTCTCACCCCCAAAGACGCAATAGGACCGCAAGAATGGGCAACAATTTCCGCTTCCGCGCGATCTCCCCGGGTTGCGCCTTCAGGCCGCCGAGCGGAATGGACCGCCGAAACCTACCCATCCTTCGCGCTGCGGAGCGACGCGAAGAATGGGCGTTCAGGTAATCGTCGACACAAAAATTGGGCCATCAGTGGCGATGGCCGAACAGGGCTCCGCGCGCCTTTGCCGGCAGCACCGGCGGCTTGCCGATGCACCTGCCGGCGGCATGCTCGGAGATGGGAGTCGCCAAGAATGCGTGGATTTCGCCATTGATGAGGCCCACGCCGGTAATCTGTCCCGCGGTGTTGATTGACAGCGCCTGGAGGAGAAACCACGGTGAGCCAGCGGGAAGAAGCGTATTCAAATCGACCATGGTGTTGTTCTTCCAATGGAAGGCACTGATGTTGAAATTGGTGTCAACGTAGAAGCCGACTACCTCGCCTTCGTCGTTGAGAGTGTGGCAGCAGGGAGCGATGGTTGCCACGGCGCCGGGGAAGGCTCCGAGGTCCTGCATTCCAGTGGAACGCCTCCAAAGAAAAGGATGGATGGTGCCGTCGCTGGACAGCGAGTTTCCGACGACTTCTCCCGCATTGTTGATCCCAGTGGCGACATTATTGGTATCGCCGCCGAGATTTCCCAGATCGATGATCGATCCGTCGGGTTGCCAGAGCACAGCGTGGGTACCGTTGGGTGCGACGGGCGGGATGGAGGTATCGGCGCAGAGACCGGAGGAACCAACCGCCTGGCCAGAGTCGTTAATGCCGAAAGCGAATGACACCGTGTCACCCGGGTAAGGCGTCAATTCGCGAATGCGGCCATCGGGCTGCCAAACAACACCTTCGTATTGAATTTTCTGCAAAGGCGTCGAAGCGCAGGTGGCGTCCTCTACTCCGGTTTCCGAAAAGCCGACCACCTGACCGTGGGCATTGGCCCAGTATGCCTGTGAGTTGTTGCCGCCGGGAAGTGTGGGTAGAGCTCTCAAGACCCCATTTCGCCACACCGCGGCGAGGCATTGCCGGTGCGTTCCAAAACCGCAGAAGTCTTCCCCGTTCGGGTCCACGGTTGCGGTTTCCGACAGAACAGGTGAAAGACCAAAGGCGTTTGGCCCGCCGGCCTCGCTGCTGCAATCGGGACAAGCAGGACCATCGAGGGTACCGACGTTGATCATGTGGCCGCGAAACCAGAGGAACGCAGTCTGAGAGACGAAATCGGTCTGCGTTGCCGTTGCGGCTCCGCCGGCGACAACACCGGCATTGTTGAGTCCATAGCCGAAGCTGTAGGCTCCGCCCAAGGTGCCTAGATCGGTTACGGCATATTGCTTAGCAGCCCGAGTCTGAGCTGTCGTGCAGGTTGGGATTGCCAGGACCGCGATCAAGGTCAGCAACCAGGCAGTGTTAAACGGTCTGGATTTCATGTTTCTTTCTCCTTTTCATTGTGGGTCGTGCGTGTTCTGAACGCGAGCCAGCAGGGACTTCAGACAGATCAGGGCAGAGCCATCGGCGGTTTGCGAGCGATGCAGTTCCGACGAGTTGAGCCATTGCTCGAGGGCGATCCGTTCGAGGTTGGAGACGACACGGAGGTTCTCCAGCTCGATCATTTCTCCTTCGACGCCGCAGAGCGGACACCAGGCACGAGTGGGCCTTCGGCCCCGCAGAATCAGTAAGGAGTCGGTTTCGATGGTGATGCTCGTCTGCTTTGCCATGACTGTCTGCTCCCACAACTGGGTATCGCGTTGCGAAAACGGGGGCAGACTGCACGAGCGAGCCTGGAAATGTCCTTACAAGCGTGATGAAAACTTCTGATTATTTCTCGCACGGTTGTAAGTCCGACACTATGAGGGGCTTGTCGTGACGGCGCGAAGAGGGGGAGAGGCTCCGTCGACCAGGTATCGTGCTAAAATTTGCGGGATTGTTTGGTGTGAACTGTCCCCCCATTGCGTCAGGAAAGCGACCCGAAGAATGGGCGCCCAAGGCAGAACAATGCCGGCAAGAACAATGCCAGCAAGTCAGAACAAACCAGGAAAAGAGCTGTACGAATTTGGGCCGTTCTGCGTGGATGCGGGGAAGGAGATTCTGCTGCGAGCGGGAGAGCCGGTACCGCTCACGCCGAAGACCTTTCAGATCCTGCTAGTTCTGGTTCGCCACAGCAACGAGGTCGTAACCAAAGACGACCTGATGAAGGCGGTGTGGCCCGACACGTTTGTCGAAGAAGCGAACCTCAGCCGGAACATCTTCATGCTGCGCAGGGCCCTGGGCGATAGCATGCAGGACCGTTACATCGTCACCGTTCCCGGCCGGGGCTACCGGCTGGCGGAGAGCGTACGTCTGCTTCCGGAGCAGGAAGTCAGCGTGGTTGCGGCGAGCCATGCCCGTGTCCAGGTCCAGGTGCGGGAGGGCAAGCCCTGGGCACGGATTGCCGCCGCAGCAGTGCTGGCGCTCGCGATTGCGGCCGGAGGAATCAGGCTGTTCTGGCATCGCGCGCCGATCCTGACGGAACAGGACACGATTGTGCTTGCGGACTTTGCCAACTCCACTGGTGACGCCGTGTTCGACGGCACCTTGCGGCAGGGTCTGGCAGTGCAACTCGAACAGTCGCCCTTTCTAAGCCTCGTCTCCGACGCACGCATCGGGCAAACGCTTAAGCTCATGGGGCGCCCGCCGGACGTTGCGCTGACGGGAGAGGCAGCGCGAGAAGTGTGTGAGCGAACCGGCGGCTCGGCGGTCCTGGAGGGCTCGATTGCAAGCCTGGGGAACCAGTACGTAATCGGCTTGAAAGCCACGAACTGCCGCACGGGAGAAGTGCTCGACGAGGAGCAGGTGCAGGCGAGCCGGAAAGAGGACGTGCTTAGTGCGGTGGGCCAGATCGCCAGCAGATTCCGTCGTCGTGCCGGCGAATCGCGAGCTACTTTGCAGCAGCACGACAAGCCCCTGGAAGAGGCCACAACCTCGTCACTCGAGGCTTTGAAAGCCTACAGCGCTGCTATTAACGTAGCGTTTTCCAGGGGTTGGACCGACGGCATACCGCTGTTTCAGCGAGCCATCGAAATCGATCCGAATTTTGCGATGGCGCATGCGCACCTCGGGCTGTGGTACAGCTCCTTGGGAGAACAGGAACTGGCGATCGAAGAGACTAAGAAAGCATATGAACTTCGCGAGCGTGCGAGCGACCGGGAGAGTTTTTTCATCCTTGCTATGTACCACCGACACGTGACGGGCAATCTGGAGAAGCAAGTCGAGACGCTGCATTCGTGGTCGCAAATGTACCCGCGCGACACCGACTCGCACGGACTGCTGTCTGGTTTTGGAAACCAGGGTATAGGCCGCTACGAGGAGTCGATTGAGGAAGCCCTGAAATCCACCACACTCGATCCGGACTTTGGCCCTGGCTATATCAATCGGGGGTTTAGCCAGCTCTACCTCGGGCGATTAAACGATGCGCAGAAGACATTACAGGAAGCGGCCCAACGCCACAAGGAAATTCCCGAATTGATGCTGCTGCGATACCACATTGCATTCCTGCGCGGCGATCGAGCCGAAATGGAACGGGCAGCGGCGGCCGCCAGGGGGAAGCCTGGAGCGGAAGACTGGATGTTGCATTCGGAATCCCTGGTGGCGGCGCACGAGGGTCAACTAGCACGCGCCAGAGAGCTTTCACAGCAAGCGGTGCAACTGGCGCAGCAGACAGGCGAACAGGAGCGAGCGGCGACATATGACGCAGCGGTCGCCGTCTGGGAAGCGTTCTACGGACAGAACGCGGGGGCGCAACGCGACGCAACGGCGGCGCTAAAGCTCTCGAAGGGGCGGGATGTGGAATACGCGGCGGCGTTCGCATTTGCGCAGACCGGCGATCTTTCTCGCGCGGACGCGCTTGCAAGCGACCTGCAGAAGCGCTTCCCAGAGGACACTTCGGTACAGTTCAGCTACCTGCCTACACTGCGAGGGATGCTGGCACTGAGCCATCACGACGCGGCGAAAGCGCTCGCGGAACTGCAAATGGCGGAAAGAGAAGAATTGTGGGAGACGGGACTAAGCTTTTTCGCATTCTTCGGCAATATGTATCCAGCGTATGTTCGCGGCGAAGCCTACCTTGCACAAGGGAAGACGAAAGAAGCGGCCGCGGAATTTCAGAAGTTCGTTGATCATCCCGGGATGGTCATTGCCGATCCGGTGGGAGTGATGGCGAGACGAGGACTCGCTAAGCTTAACAATCAGCGCTTAGCAGTCAGCTTTCAATCGCCGTGACTGCTGGTGATCGCCAGTCGCTTCCTCTATCCGCACCTTCTTGTTTGGCGAATAAAAGGCCCTAAATTTTCAATTGTCCTGACGGACTTATTGAGACCTTCCTCTAGATCTGCGAGTTGGGCCACTAGTCTCTCCGTTATCGTCCTTGTCTTCATTCGGGTTTGTAACCTCGATGAGCGGACGCAAAGCCGGCATGAGTAGGCGGACTTCTGCCAAATCCTCAAAGATCTTCTTGTAGGCTTCGAATTCAGTCTCGAAACGCGCTCGTGTCACAAAAACTGAGCTCTCGATTCGCGCTGCCGCCCAGCAGACACAGAACTACAGGTAGAGGCGGGGGTTTTGCCAACCGCTGCCGGGCAAAAAGAACATTCGGCTACGTGCCGAATGCTCGTCAATTCTTCGGGGAGCGTGAGCTCTAAGTCTTTGAGAATCAGTTGGCCGATTTCTTGGTCTCATGAAAAGTGTTCGAAAAATTCCGATGTTGGAACCACTGTGGAACCAACCGTCCAAGTGGCGTGATTTCGGTGGCTGTATTAGAATGAAAACAAGACTGTTGCGCAGTTCCCCGGTAGCTCAACGGTAGAGCATTCGGCTGTTAACCGAAGGGTTGCTAGTTCGAATCTAGCCCGGGGAGCCAACTTCTCCTTTCCCGTGAGTTAGTTAGAAGCCGCTGTCGCGAGCTCCTCGCTCCCGACCGGCTGACTGTCACGAAAATGTAACGCGGTGCTTTTCCCGTACAAACGCTGGTTCACCTTCTCGACGGCCTGACGTACCTGGTCCGCCATCCCGAGTTGGTAGCGCCGCTTGGTTTCGGGGCTGCTGTGGCGCATGGCTCGCTGCACAACAGCATCCGGCGCGGCCTCGCTCAAGCGGGTACAGAAGACGTGCCGCAAGGTGTAAATCGGAAAATGCGGCACGCCTGCTCGCACGAGCGTCGAGGTCCAAGCGGTTTTAACGCTCAGGATGGGGCGGTCAGGATACTTCGGGCTCGGGAAGATGTACGGGCTTGTCGAACCTTGCTCCTTCTTCCACGCCTTCAAGACATCACAAGCGTATTCGGAAAGAGGCACGGGTTCGACCGAACCGGGAGTTTTCACGTTGTTGTCCAGGCGGATGACTTTTGCATCGAGATCCACCTGGTCCCAACGCAGTGACAATCCCTCGCTGTAGGTGCGACCTCCCGTTTGCGACAAAAGAATGATCGCCACTCGAAGATAAGGCGGCGCGACTTCGAGAATACGGTGCTCCTCTTCAAGCGTGAGCATCTTGCGAACGGGGCGTTCCCGAAGCTCGTTGAAGTGCTTGACCTTTGCAGCAGGGTTCTCAGGAATGTATTCCCGCTGCACGGCCAAATCCAAAACGCACTTCAGATATTCGAGCTCCCGGTTGACCGACGCGCCTTTCAGCGTTTGTCTTGGATTGAGCTTCGATGGCTGCTGCCTACGGTAATCACGATATTCCTCGACTAGGCGGGTCGTGATTTTATCGAGGCGGCGGTCACCGAAGAACGCTTTCAGGTGTTTGAGATACGCCCGATGACCGCGAACGGTAGCCTCATTGAGAGGCTCGCGCGGCTCGCCAAGCATGGCCGCTACAAGGATTCGATCATCGAGGACGCGAGACGGAAAATGGAGGCAAAGCCATGAGCAAGACCATGAGCGTTCGCATGGATCGCGAAAACTACGAGTTCCTGCACGAGATCGCCAAAGAGGAAGACAGTGACCTGTCGAAGGCAGTGCGCGAGATGGTGACGCGAGGAAGGGTTCTATTCGCGGTCGAAAGATACAAGAAGGGAGAGGCTTCGCTCGGCAGGGCGGCGGAGCTTGCGGGCGTGCCGGTCGGCCAGATGATGACGATTCTGGCCGAGTTCGGAGTGGAAAGCAGGTTGGAGAAGGAAGACTATCTGCAGGGGCTCAAGAATCTGCAGAAGGTGTGGTAGTCGCCTTCCGGGGGACTCAGTATTGGAGACTCTGCGCAATCGCATTTTGTGCGGCTTCACAATGTACGGCTAACCGCCGTACGATATGAGTATGAGAGGACACACGAGAAGGACAGCAAGAACGGTACGCCGGGCGCTAAAAGCCGACCGCCTGGAAGCGCGGGTAACTCCCGAACAGAAGTAACTGATCGCGCGTGCGGCAGCCCTGCGCGGTTCTTCGGTCACGGAGTTCATCGTGGCGAGCGCCCAGCAGGCCGCGGCAGAAACCATCAAGGACTTCGAAATCCTCACTCTTCATGACCAAGCGCGCGACGCTTTCGTGGATGCGGTTCTGCATCCTGCGGCACCCAACGAGGCCGCGCGGAAAGCGGCCCGGCAGCAACACTTCTCGCGCGTCTGGCCGTCAGCACGGCATATCGAGAACAAGGATTGGGCGCGCTGCTGTTGATGGATGCGCTCTATCGCGTGTTAGCGCAGACCAAGGAAGTCGCTTCCCGAGTCGTCGTGGATGCCAAAGACGCCGCTGCTCTGGGCGACCGCCAGCTTTTTGCCTTTGAGCAGGAGTACATAGATGCCCCGGACTGGAACGCCGGTCGGAGCGGCATCCGCGTTGGCAAGTGCCGTATAATCGATACGCATTTCTTGTCGGGGCGTAGCGCAGCCTGGTAGCGCGCCTGCCTTGGGCGCAGGAGGCCCCCGGTTCAAATCCGGGCGCCCCGACCACTAACTCCTGATTTTTCAATTCACTCTTGTTGATGCAGTCTGCGTCGGAGCCTGAACTTGGGTCCATTTGGGTCCAAATACAAGCTGCGCGACGCTGTTCTTCCGGGACCGCGTGCAAATAAATCTCGCGCGTGATCTCCGGCGTGGAATGGCCGAGGAGCGATTGCATCGTTCCTAACGGCGTGCCCACGGAGTCTAGCATCGTCGCGTGGCAATGCCTCAGAAGGTGCCACGTGACGCCAGGAAATCCCAATTTCTTCGCGGCAGGCTTCAGGTGCTTGCGCAAGAGATTCCATCGCACTAATGGCAATCCCTCGCGTGTGGCAAATACCAAGGCCTTCGGATCAACAGCAGCGGGACGAAGCACGGGAAAAAGTTCTGCCCTCTCCGCTCCAATCGGGATGTTTTGCATGCTACGCTTCGTTTTGGGTTGATCGAAATGCCCGTCGTACACCGTTTCGCAAACGCGGAGCGCACGGGCGTCTAAATCAATACATCCCCAGCGAAGCGCAAGCAGCTCTCTGATCCTCAACCCGCTCAGCACTAACAGCAACGTGATCGAGCGTGCCGGTTCAGTCAAAGCGGCGGCGTGCGGGGGGATAGGCGAGGAGTGAAGCTGGAGCGGCGATGGCGGGCATACGTTGGTCAGACGCTGACTTTCGCAATTTCGCGCTCGCCATCCTGAGCCGCGAACATCGTGGCGGGAGCAAAACCGAGAATGCCAGCGAAGAGATTTCGCGGAAAAACGGCCTGCGCGGTGTTGAATTTCATCACCTCGTCATTGTAGAACTGGCGCGCGAAGGCGATGCGGTTTTCCGCAGAGGTAAGCTGTTCCTGGAGCAACTGCACGCTTTCGACCGCGCGAAGCTGCGGATATTGTTCGGCGACCGCGACGAATTTCGCGAGCGCGCCGCTCAATGCGGATTCCGCGTGCGCGCGGTCGGCAACCGTTCCATTCGCCGAAGCGACAGCTTGCGCGCGAGCCTGAGTGACCGCTTCAAGGGTCGAACGCTCGTGGGCCATGTAGCCCTCGGCGGCAGCGACAAGGTTCGGAATCAAGTCGTGGCGACGCTTAAGTTGGACGTCAATGTCGGACCAGGCATTGCGGACGCGAACGCGCAGGACCACCAAAGAATTGAACACCGCGACGAGCCAAACCAAGAGCGCAGCCGCGACTGCGGCTATTCCTATCAACGAATTAGACACAGGTTCGCACCTTCGTCACATTTTCTGACTCTAATGATGCAAGAAGAGGACGAAAATCTGGTGAATGAAGGCCATCCAGACGGCGAGAAACGCCAGGCTTGACATCATCATAATCGCAATGAGCAGCAGCAGAAGGGCCACGCCGGCCAGGGCGAAGGGCCCGAGAAGCAGCGCCAGCGCAACAATCACGATCCAGGTCTTGCGGCCAGTCGCTTCAATTTTCACGTGCGCGCCCATGCGATCGAGGCGCTTGAGGCGGCGCTTGAGCGAGGGGTGGAATGCCGCAAACCCGGTGCCTGACTCCTGCGATACCCCATTTGCATCGCCTCTGGTTGGCTGGTTGGCATTCATCTTTTGACTGAACTGCAGAAGGTGCTGGATCGCCGCCTTGTCGCCGTGCTGCGCCCCGGCGATGTCTTCCACGGTGGGCAATTCATCCGGGCTTTTCCCGAGCGCCGTCGCAACGGCCTGGCGGAAGGCTGCCATGCGCGCGAGCGCCTTCTGGTCTCCGGCCACTGCGGCGCGTCCGGTTGCAAGAATTTCCTGGAGAGGAGAGTCTGCTCGGCTGGGCGCAGGAGAATCAGCGCTCTCGTTTTGCTGAGATGCGGCCCACATTTTGGCCAG
>Ga0209581_1003326_pt1 | contig 13975 bp, 11 predicted proteins | sample Coa_R2_FD_187160 | JGI IMG/M metagenome (GOLD analysis project Ga0209581, IMG submission 187160) | Surface soil microbial communities from Centralia Pennsylvania, which are recovering from an underground coalmine fire - Coalmine... | ecosystem: Environmental > Terrestrial > Soil > Unclassified ...
TTTTGCCGAATTATCTCCGGGGAATCGGCTCGTAGGAAATGTCCTCGGCCATACCCGCTTCCCGAATAGCAAGATCATTTATACCTCGCCGATTCTCAGCATCCATTGGAACGAAGGAAGGGTAGAGACCCTCAATACCATGTATCGATTGGGTGAGATAAACAGCGACTATAAAACCTGGGAGGGCAAGCAAAAGACCTCAAACGCCGCCTGATTATTGCTGAAGAACGACCGTATCTCCCTCTTTTAAGCCATCCAGAATTTCCGTTTTGCTGCCATTCGAGATACCTGTTTTTACCGGAATTTTCCTCTGACCATCCTTCTGTTTTGGATCGGGCACAAAGACGAAGCCATTCTTCTGGTTGTCATATACCAGCGCCTGCTCCGGAACGATCAAAGCATTTTTATGCTCCGTGATCAGGATTTCCGCATTGGCCGTCATGTTGGCCTTAAGTTCGCCGGTAGGATTATCAATCGAAACGCGGACCTCGAATGTCGTGACGTTATCTTTTTCCACGCCCAGCGGGGCTATCTTGGTAACTTTGCCGTTAAATGTCTTGTTAGGAAAAGATTCAACACGAATACGCGCAGGCTGGCCAAGATAGACACTCCCGATATCAGCCTCGTCCACCTTGCCCTGCACATAAACCTGGGTCGTATCGCCGAGCGTCATCACCAGAGTAGCTGTCGATCCAAGCACGAGAATAGAGCTGACGGCATCGCCAATTTCCACGTCGCGGGACAGCACGACGCCATCCATCGGAGATACAAGCGTGGTGTAGCTGAGCTGCTCATTCAGCTGATCCAGACTGGCTTGTGCCTGCTGTACCTGCGCTTCTGCCTGCTTCAGTTTGGCCCTGTCTACGCTGATCTGCGCAACCGAAGCATCCCGCTTATTCTCAGCGGCAACGTAGTTGCGCTGGGCGTCATCGAGCGTCTGCTTTGAGACGATGCCGTCATTCGACATGGCCAGATTGCGATCATAGGTCGACTTGTACATCGGCAGGTCCGGGGCTGCTGCATTCACCTTGTCCTGCTCGATATTGGCCTTGTAGGTGACGACATTTGCCTGGGCGCCGGCAAGCTGCGCTTTCTGCGCGGCCACCTGCGCAAGAATCTCCTGCTGATCCAGCTGTGCCAGCACCTGACCCTTATGGACATGCTGGTTAATATCCACGTAAAGCTTTTCAACAATACCGCTGGCTTTGGATTTGAGCTCAACTTTGGTAATGGGCTGAATTTTGCCCGTGGCCACAACACTCTTGGCAATATCCCCGCGACTGGCTTTGGCCAGCTTGCCCGGCTCGATCTTGCTGCCGCTTCCGCGGGCCACAGCGACAACGGCCACCAACACCACCAGAACAGCGGCTGGAATGGCCCACAGCCACCACTTTTTCTTGCGCTTGCGCTGCGTCGTCACTCAAATGCTCCGCTACTTAGACTCGAAATTGCCGAATAGGTACGTGTCAGGGTGGTATACGCAGGCGCCAATCCGTTGGTTCCGTGGCATCAATTGTTAAACTCAAAGAAAATGTCAGGCCTGCTGCTCTTCCGGTTCGTCTCGATTGCGATGCTGATTCTCGCCAACGGCTTTTTCGTTGCCGCAGAATTTGCTCTGGTCAGCGTCCGCGAAACCCGCGTCGAGCAGCTCATTGCGCAGCGCCGCCCGGGCGCGCGCACGGTCCGCCGCCTGCAGCAGCATCTGGATGATTTCCTGCCCGCCGTCCAGCTAGGCGTAACCCTCTGCAGTCTGGCCCTCGGCTGGATCGGCGAGCCTGTTGTCGCATCCGTTTTCCGTGAATGGCTGTCGCAGCTTCCTCATGTAAACGTTTATGCGCATGTAATAGCCGTGCCGGTGGCCTTTGCTCTTATCACTTACTTTGAAGTGCTGCTCGGAGAACTGGTCCCGAAATCGCTCACCCTGCGCAAGGTCGATCAGGTGGCGCTGGGGGTTGCCGGGCCTATGGACGCCTTTATCCGCATCACGCGTCCGGCAATACGCTTGCTGAACAAATCTGCAGCAGTGGTCCTGCGGCTCTTTCGCGCAACCATGGCGCATGAGGGATCCGTACATTCACCTGAGGAGTTAAAGCTGATCGCGACTGCGGCACGGCGTGTCGGCATGCTGCCTGAGTTCCAGGAAGCCATCATTCACCGCGCAGTCGAAGCAAACGAGATCCCGACACGCGAGATCATGACGCCGCGTCAGCGCATCTTTTCGCTGCCCGCGGACATGCTCATCGAAGCGGCCAGCGCGCGCATCGTCGAAGAACTCCACTCCCGCATTCCGGTCTACGATCCGCAGCGCGGGCCGGACCACATCGTTGGCGTCGTTTATTCCAAAGATATCTCGCGCCTCATGCATTTTCGCGCTTCAGCACGCACGCGGTTTGCCGACGCGCCTTTCACCGAGCTTCGGCTGCGACAGGTAATGCGCGAAGTTCTGGTTGTTCCGGAAACCAAGCCTGTCCTTGACCTGCTTCAGGAGTTCCAGCAGCGCCGTCGCCATCTTGCCATTGTGGTGGATGAATTCGGCACGACCGTCGGAGTCGTTACCGTGGAAGACGCCATCGAGCAACTTGTCGGCGAAGTAGAAGACGAGTTCGACGTGGCCGCGAAAACGACGCTCACTTCTGCAAGCGGTGGCGTCGTCCTCGATGGCAGCGTGAACCTGCGCGATCTGGAAACACAGATGAACTGGCATCTCCCGCGTGATGGCGGAGTAGAGACGTTGGCCGGATTTCTGCTCACGCGGTTAGGCAAAATCCCAAAGGGCGGAGAGACCGTCGAGTTCGAGGGCCGCAAGCTTACCGTCGCCGAGATGAGCGGAAACCGCATCAGCAAAGTGATTGTCGAAAATGTAAAACCGGCGGCCGATGAGCAGGAGAAAGCCTCCTGATGCGGGCATTGCGGTCGCTGCTCATGCGCCTCGTGTACACCATCCCGGTTGTGTGGCTGGTGGTAACGCTGGTCTTTTTTCTGATCCACATTGTGCCTGGCGATCCGGTTGAGCAGATGCTGGGAGAAGGCGCTCGCGCCCAGGATATTGCTGCTCTCCGTCATGCTTATGGGCTGGATATTCCTCTTGGCCGGCAGTACATCCGCTATTGGCACGGAGCAATACACGGCGATCTGGGCCGCTCCGTGCGATTGAATGATACTGTTTCGCATCTGATCCTGACGCGCTATCCCTACACACTGGAGCTGACCGCAGCCGCATTGGTCATTGCCATGTTGCTTTCCATTCCCGCGGGAATTACGGCGGCACTCCATCGCAGCCGCTGGCAGGACAATATCGTTGGCGTAGTTAGTCTGCTCGGATTGTCGTTTCCCGGATTCGCGTTAGGTCCGATTCTGATTCTGCTGGTTTCCATCAAATTGGGTTGGCTTCCGGTCAGCGGCGCAGGCGGCTGGGACCATCTTGTGCTGCCGGCCATCACTATGGGCAGCGCGCTGGCTGCGATTCTGACTCGTATGGTGCGCACCGCTATGCTCGAAGAGCTTGGCCAGGATTACATCCGTACAGCGCGCGCCAAAGGACTGCCGGAGCGTACAGTCGTTTATAAGCACGCGCTGCGTAATGCCATGATTCCGGTGCTCACGCTGATTGGCCTTCAGTTCGGCGCGCTACTCGCCGGGGCAATCGTAACCGAGACGATCTTCAGCTGGCCGGGACTTGGACGGCTCACCGTTTCCGCAATTTCCAATCGCGATTACGCCCTGGTTCAGGGGTGCATCCTCGCAATCGGATTGACCTACGTCCTCGTAAACCTGTTAACAGACGTGCTGTACGTGGTCGTGAATCCGCGTATTCGGGATTGATGATTGTGTCCTGTCTCAGAAGTTCGCAGAATAAATATATTGTCAGCCTGAGCGCAGCGAAGGACCTGCTTTTCTGCACTCGACCTGTGCCTTGAAGTAGAGAAGATCACTACCCTTCATTGCCTTCAGGAACAGGATGCCCCTAAGAGAGTGTCCTCAAAGAGGGAACTATTTCATTGCTAAGAATCTCCAGAAATCCCAATGAAATAGGCAATGAAAACCGCCGCGGTCCCGCGCTGCCCGGATTGAAGTAAAGAACTCCTTTTCTCCACTCAATCAGCGGTTTATGAGAATGACCGCTGATGACAACCTGAATGCCCGCCGCAACCGGATTGAGATCAAGAGTATTGACATCGTGCAGCATATAAATACTGCATCCACCCAGCTCAACCAGTTCCGTTTCAGGCAATTGCGCGCAGGGACCGCTGCGATCGATGTTGCCGCGAATCGCCGAAACAGGCGCAAGCTGGCGAAGCTGTTCCAGGATTGCGGCGTCGCCAACATCTCCGGCATGGAGAATATGCTCGACGCCGCGGAGTGCTTCCATAGCTTCAGGGCGCAGCAGGCCGTGAGTGTCCGAGATAACGCCGGTCCGCATATCCATTAGGTTAATTTGTACCGGGTTTTCCTCAACGCATCCTGCCATGTTCCGCATAGATGATGAATGTGAATACAGCGTAAAATCATGATTATGAAAGTCACTGTCGGAGTCTCCGGTGGCGTTGCGGCTTACAAAGCTGCAGAGCTTGTACGCGCGTTGCAGCGGCAGGCGCTGGATGTTCACGTTGTAATGACCGAAGCTGCGCAGCAGTTTATCCAGCCGCTGACATTTGCATCGCTTACCGGGCACAAGGTCATCACCAGCCTTTGGGCCGGAGACTCCGATGAGAGCAACCTGGCTTCAGCCATTGAGCACATTGACGCGGCGCAGACTACAGATGCGCTAATTGTCGCTCCGGCGACAGCTAACATTCTCGCCAAATTCGCGCAGGGAATAGCCGATGACTTTCTGACGACGATGTATCTGGCGACGACGGCTCCGGTGATCGTGGCTCCGGCGATGAATGTTAATATGTGGAACCATCCTGCAACCCGCGCCAATCTCGCATTGCTTGAAGAGCGTGGCGTGCGCATTGTCTCGCCCGAGAGCGGGTATCTCGCCTGCGGCATGATCGGCAGCGGTCGTCTTGCCGAAAACGAAGCGATTGTCCAGGCTGTGCTCGACATTTTGAATCGGCGTAATGATCTGGCCGGCGAGACAGTTCTGATCACCGCCGGCGGCACACGCGAAGCAATTGATCCGGTTCGCTTCCTCGGCAACCGCTCCAGCGGCAAAATGGGATACGCGCTGGCAGACGCCGCAATCAAACGCGGCGCGAAAGTTATTCTTGTGAGCGCTCCGACGGCTTTGCGCGCTCCCGCAAATGTTGAGGTAGTTCCTGTCGTCACAACCGAGGAGATGCGCGCAGCAGTCCTGGCCCGTCTTGATGAGGCAACCATCGTCATCAAGGCAGCAGCAGTCGCCGATTATCGCCCGATTATGCCCGCCGAGCAGAAGCTGAAGCGCTCCGGGCCGCTTACGCTTGAACTGCAGCCGACTGAAGATATTCTGGCCGAGGTCGTCCGTCGCCGCCGCGATGGAATGCTGGTCATCGGCTTTGCCGCCGAGACGGAGAACGCGGTTGCTCATGCGCGCGACAAGTTGCTGCGCAAGGGCGCGGATGCCATCGTGCTGAACGATGTTTCGCGCGAGGGCATTGGTTTTGACTCTGACCGGAACGCTGTGACCTTCCTGACTCAACAAACCGCCATCGAGCTTCCGGAGATGAGCAAGCGCGAGGTAGCCGATCGCATCCTTGAAGAGGTAATAGGGTTGCGCCGTCCGCAGAAGGTTGTCGCAGAACGCTAGTGATGTCCCCTCTCAATCCTGAACAACAGCAGGCGCTGGAAGCGCGCCTCCGTTACTACCGCGATCTTGGTGTCTTCGACTTTTATCGTCGCGGCAATGTGGTTGCCCATTCTGAAGTTCCGGAAACTGTGACTACAGCTGTTACCTATCAAGAAGAGAACATGCCCAGAAAGCAATCCGCTGTTCCCGTCGAGGAACCCTTTACACCCAGTCAGACTGCGCTTCCTCCCGCCGAGCGCACAGCGGCGCTGCGCGTCATCCAGGAAGACATCGGCGAATGCACACGCTGTCCTCTGGCCTTCACAGGCCGGCACACCGTCGTATTTGGCGAAGGCGACCCAAACGCCAGGCTGATGTTCGTTGGTGAAGGTCCGGGCGCGGATGAAGATGCGCAGGGACGGCCATTTGTCGGCAGGGCAGGGCAACTGCTCAATAACATGATCGCGGCAATGGGATTGAAGCGTGAAGAAGTCTACATCGCCAACATTGTTAAGTGCCGGCCGCCGCAAAATCGCACACCGGAGCCGGCCGAGGCCAATACCTGTTCCCAGTTTCTTTTCCGCCAGATCGATGTCATCCGCCCGGAGGTGCTGGTTGCTCTGGGATCAACGGCTGCCACCTACCTGCTGGGCGGCAAGGCTCCCTTGAGTGCGCTTCGCGGACGCCTGCACGAGGCGCGCGGCTCAAAGCTGGTCGTCACCTATCATCCGGCATACCTGCTGCGCGACCCGCGTCAGAAGAAAGAAGCCTGGATCGACCTGCAAATCGCCATGCGCGAGCTTGGGTTGAAGCCTCCTCAGCGCGCAGCCGAATAAAATCCTGAAAATATCTGTATCCCAACCTTATCCTGCTTCGAGGCATCGGAAGGTGTATGGCAGGGAATCAGGACAATACGAAGCAGCAGAAAGAGCACATCGAGAAGGCTGTCGAGGACTTGGCCGAAAAGTCCTCTCAGCATCCCCCGGAAAGTAAAGAAGTCGAGCAGGCAAAGACCAACCGCGCTTTGGCAGAAAAAGAGCTGGTAGATTCACGCAACAAGTAGTCCTGTGCACACCGTTCGTCATTTCTGGCTGGCGATCCATCGGGTCATGCGTGCGTCGAGTATGTCGAGCGGCATCGGGCCTTCAGCCAGGACGGCATCATGAAAGGCCCGGATGTCGAACCTTGCTCCGAGTTGCCGGCGGGCGCGCTCGCGGAGTTCGAGTATCTTCATCTGGCCTGATTTGTACGCCAGGGCCTGTCCAGGCCATGCGATATAGCGGTCAACTTCAGTTTCGATGTTCTTCTCGTCCATTGCCGTATGGTCACGGAAGAACTGGATCATCTGATCGCGCGTCCAGTGCTCTTCATGGACACCGGTGTCTACAACTAACCGAATCGACCGCCACATCTCGTTTTCGAGACGCCCATATTCACTGTATGGATCCTGATAGAAGCCAACTTCTTTCCCCAGCCGTTCCGCGTAAAGCGCCCAGCCCTCAGAGTAAGCATTGTAGTTGCCGAACTTTCGGAAGGGCGGCAGCTCTTTCAACTCCTGCGCGATGGAGAACTGCATGTGATGGCCGGGTATGCCTTCGTGGTAGGCAATCGCTTCCACATTAAGGAGAAGACGATGCGTCGGGTCGTATTCGTTAACGTTGATGCGGCCCGGGCGGTTGGCAGCTCCGGGTGAGTAATCGGCGGGTACGGCGTCAGGCGCACGAAAGGCGTCCATAGGTACAACTTCGAGCCTGTTCTTGGGCAAATGGCCAAAGAGCTGCGGCAATTTCGTATACATCTGGTCGGTGTAATGCTGATAAAGCCCGAGAATCTGTTCTCCTGATTTTCCATAAAGATCGGGGTCTTTGCGAATGTGATCGTTGAAAGATTTCAGGTCGTTATAGCCCTGCTGTTTTGCCAGCTTCAGCATCTCGGCATCAATCTCATCGACCTGCTTGAGACCCATCTTATGAATCTCTTCGGGCGTGAGGTTCATAGTCGTCTGGGATTTCACAGCGAAGCGATAACGGGCGGCTCCGTCGGGAAGTGCCCATACACCATACTCAGACCGGCCATGCGGGGCGTAATCAGTTTTTACAAAGCCGGCGAATTTTGCATAGGCAGGCGCAACTTCCTTCTGAATGGCTGCTTTGATGGCCGTGGTCAGTCGCTGCTGGTCAGTTGCTGAGATGCTCTTCGGAAACTTTTGCACAGGCGTGGCGAAGGGGCTCTGATCTGCGGGTTTGCCGGCGATGTCCTGTGCCTCAGCAGCGACTTTTTCTAATAAATAGCGTGGCGGCATGAGGTGGTCGCGCAGTCCCAGGCGCATGTCTTCAATCACTTCGTCAAAAACATGCGGAATCTGGCGCAGCCGTGAGAGATAGTTTTCGTAATCCCTGACGGTGGCAAAAGGCATCTGCGACGCGAGCGCGGCGTAGTCGAGATGAACGCCATTCATCTGGTTGACTGGCATCTCCCAGTCCTTAAAGCGTCCGCCTTCGATCTGCTCGCGCAGGCTGCGGACCATGAGTGTTTTGTTGAGGCGGGCTTCGTCGCTGAGACCTGCGTCCGGAATAGCTTCAAATGTCCTGAGGGCCTGCTGCGCGTGCTCCAGTGCGCGCGTAAAAGCTGCGGGAGAATAGTCATTGAGGCGGTCGTTATAGCGTGTGTCTCCGATGTAGGTGGCCATCTCTGGATAAGTTCTGAGCTGATATTGCCATTCAGCCTCCAGAGCGCTCTGCAGCTTTATATTTGCATTCGCAGCTTGAGCAGAAAGATGTTCTGCCGCAAAAAAGGTGATTGCAAGGAGCGCGAGTGAAACCCGATGAAAATTCACAGCTGTTTGTTCCTCAAAATAGAGTTCAATTTTGTATACAAGAGACAGGCTTGCGATGTATATAGAGATTAAACGGTTGCTGAGAATGGCCGCGCGGTGATGCGCCGTCATGGATTCTCACGCTGTGAAAGGCCCAAAGGACATGAATTCTCTTACTCGCCGCAATTTTCTCGTCGCTGCTTCCACGGCTGTTGCTGGAACCGCTCTTCTGCCTGAATCACTCTCTGCATTTGCGCAGGATGCAGTGACTGATGTCCCACACAGCAATCGCGCGGGCGGTTATGAAAAGGTTTTCTGGAAAGCGCAGCCGTTTCCCATGACGGCAGTCAGGCTGCGCAGCGGACCTATGAAGACGGCGCAGGAGATCAATCTTCGGTATCTCAATACCATTCCAAATGACCGCCTCCTGCACATGTTCCGCGTGACCGCCGGGCTGCCGTCGCACGTGGAGCCGCTGGGCGGATGGGAAGACCCGAAGTGCGAGTTGCGCGGACATTTTGCCGGCGGGCACTACCTTTCCGCCTGCGCGCTGATGTACGCAGGCACGGGCGACGAAGGCATTCGCGATAAGGGCAATGCGCTTGTAGCAGAGCTGGCGAAATGCCAGAAGGCGAATGGATATCTCGGCGCGTATCCTGAGGACTTTTACGACCGCCTGAAGAACCACCAGAAGGTCTGGGCGCCCTTCTACACCTACCACAAAATCATGGCTGGACATGTGGACATGTATGTCCACTGCGGCAACAAGCAGGCGCTGGCCACGGCGGAGAAGATGGCCGGATGGACGAGTGACTGGCTGAAGCCCATCAGCGACGCAGACCTGCAACGCATCCTGAATGTCGAGTATGGAGGTATGCAGGAAGTGCTGTTCAATCTCTATGCGCTGACTGGCAAGCAGGAGTATGCGCAGGTAGCGCAGCGGTTCAGCAAGAAGAAATTTTTCGACCCGCTGGCCGCAGGGCAGGATGATCTGGCTGGAATCCATGCGAATACGCATATTCCGCAGGTGATTGGGGCTGCGCGCGGATATGAACTGACCGGTGACGCGCGCTTTCACCAGATTGCGGACTACTTCTGGCATCAATGCGTCGGCCATCACACCTATGCAACCGGAGGCACAAGCAATGGCGAGTTCTGGCAGGCCCCGGATAAACTGGCCGATCAACTCGGCCCGGCGGCCGAGGAGTGCTGCTGCAGCTACAACATGATGAAGCTTTCACGGCATGTGTTCGGGTGGAATCCGGATGCGCGCGTGATGGATTACTACGAGCGCCTGCTCTTCAACGTGCGCCTGGGCACGCAGGACCCGGACGGAATGCTGATGTACTATGTGCCGCTGAAACCCGGCTTCTGGAAGACGTTTGGCTCTCCGTATCGTGCGTTCTGGTGCTGCACGGGAACCGGTGTGGAAGAGTATTCCAAGACAAATGACTCAATCTATTTCCATGACGATGACAGCATCTATGTGAACCTGTTTATCGGCTCAGAGGTCGACTGGAAAGAGAAGGGAATGCGCCTGCTGCAGGACACGAACTTCCCGGAAGAAGAAGGAACTACCTTGATCTTTAAAGCTGCAAAGGCAACTCCGCTGACTCTGAAGATTCGCATTCCTTACTGGGCCACCGAGGGAGTGCAGATCAAGGTAAACGGCAAACTCGAGAGAGTGGATACTGTCCCGAGCAGCTATGCCGAAATCAAACGGACATGGCACGACGGCGACAAGGTAGAAGTTGCGCTGCCGATGCATCGGCATACCGCGCCGCTGCCGGACGACCAGACGCTGCAGGCTGCGATGTATGGGCCGCTGGTGCTGGCCGCGCAGATGGGAAGAGAAGGGCTGACGCAGAAGATGATCTACGGGGATTACGGGCCGGATGAGAAGCACGAAAACATTCCCATGCCGGAAGTGGCAACGGCTGCAAACCAGCCGGTCGGATGGTTTGAGAAGACAACGGCTGGCGAGTTGAAATTCCGGACCGTAGGGCAGAGCAAACAGACTGATCTGATTCCGCTATACAAGCTGCTGGATGAGCGTTACAGCGTCTATTGGAAGGTGAATACGAAGAGTGTGTAATTCAGAAAGACATTCCCTCCGCAGCTAAAGTACTTTCGTGTACGTGTAACCGCCGTCATTCTGACGACCAAAACCGTGGTCCCCGGCACGTGCGGTTTTCACCTGATGGGGTAGTGAAGGGAGAGCCTGTCCTGAGCACAGCGAAGGAAAGAATTTCAAGCCGTGCTGGTGAAGATTCTTCGCCCGCGGCTCAGCCCTGCCGGCACTGTAGTTGACGATACATTCGACGCATATCGCAGGTAATTCAGCGAGTGAAGACGCGCGCCGGTCTCAACTGATGCTGTCGCGCGTCATCACTCCGTTGATCATGCGCAGAATGCCAGGTGAATTACTATTCTTCAGCTCTTCAGGAAGCGCGGACTGAGGCAGGTTCTGATAGCAGACCGGCCGCGCAAAGCGGAAGATGGCCTGGCTCCCTACCGAAGTAGAGCGCCCATCCGACGTTGCCGGATATGGACCGCCATGCACCATCGCATGGCAGACTTCCACTCCTGTCGGATATCCGTTGAAAATCACGCGGCCTACCTTGCGTTCGAGAATGGCGATAAGGTCCCGGTTGGCCGCGAGGTCTTCTTCGGTTCCGATGAGCGTTGCAGTCAGATGGCCTTTCAGTGCCTGCGCAGCTTTGAGCATCTGCTCGCGGGTGCTGGAGTGAACAAGCAAAGTAGTAGGGCCGAAGATTTCTTCTGATAACGATGGATCGTTGAGGACTTGCTCGACATCGGCTTCAAAGAGAGCCGCGGTTGTGCTTGCCGATGTTTCTGATTGCGTTGACACCGCGATGGCGCGTGCGTGGTCTGATTCCGTTCTCTGCTTCAAACCGCGTTGATATTGCGCCGCGATGCCTGCGGTAAGCATGGTGAAGGGCGCAAGGTCGGCAGCGCGCTTGCGTAGTTCCTCGACTAAATTCGAAGATTCAGGCTGTGTCGGAAGAAAGACCATTCCCGGCTTGGTGCAGAACTGGCCCGCTCCCAGCGTGTAGGAGGCGGTGAGATCGGCGGCGATTTTTTCGTGCTGCCTGAGTGCTCCGGGAAGGATAAAGACCGGATTCACGCTACTCATTTCCGTATAGCAGGGAATAGGCTCAGGGCGTGCGGCTGCCAGATCCATGAGCGCGCGTCCTGCGGCCAGCGATCCCGTAAAGCCCACGGCTTTAACGAGCGGATGCTGCACCAGTTGTTGCCCAACCTGAATGCCGGAGTCGAAGAGCAGCGAGAAGACGCCTTCATGCAGGCCGCATGCTGCAACGCTTTCACGAATGACATTGCCGGCCAGTTCGCTCGTTCCGGGATGTGCCGGATGCGCCTTAACGATAACGGGATTGCCTGCTGCCAGAGCCGATGCGGTGTCGCCGCCGGCAACAGAGAAGGCCAAAGGAAAATTGCTGGCGCCGAAGACAGCAACAGGGCCAAGCGGCACGAGCATGGAACGGATGTCCGGCTTCGGGAGAGGTTTGCGCTCGGGATCGGCTGTGTCGATACGCGCCATGACCCACGAGCCTTCTTCCACGACCTCGGCAAAGAGGCGCAGTTGGTTAGCTGTTCGGGCTACTTCTCCCTGAAGACGTGGAATGGGCAGAGCAGTTTCCTGATGCGCTCGCTGGACAAGGTCTTCTGTGATCGCCTGAAGGCCGTCCGCGATGTTGCGCAGGAACGCGCCCCGTTCCCGGCCGGTGAGCTTGCTGTAGCTGGAGAAGGCTGCTTCCGCGAGCGCTGCTGCTTTGTCTATCTCTTCATTTGAGGCAGAGAAGTAAACAGGTTCAAGTTGCTCACCTGTGACTGGATTTACACCATAGAAGGCGGCTCCGGTTTCTATCCCACCGCGCAAAGACGGCGCGTTGGGGGCCCCGGTTTGGGAGCCGCGCGCCGAGCCGAGAATGGACGTCCCTTTAAACATAATGATTTCTATATTATCTATCGCGTCATTCTGACGAGACTGACCCTGAACATCGTGAAGGGGAGGTAGAATCCCTGTGATCTCTGCAGCTTGTTACACGTTTCGAAGTATTCAGCATCGGCTGGCTAATTCTTTAACGTGCCGCTGCTGCAAATGCCGTCTCTTTAATTTTAGGTCTGTCCTTAAGGGCTGCGCCGAGCACCTTTCTTGTTGCAGCCAGTTCCTCTCCGGTGATTTCTAGGCGAGGCGGGCGGACGCGTGCGCTGCCGGCTCCCAGCTCCTGCTGAACAAATTTGATGAGCTGGATAAACTTAGGGACCGTATCCATGCGCAACAAAGGCAAAAACCAGCGATAGATCGCGAACGCTTCGTCGTGCTTTTCTTCGTAAGCAAGCTTGAAGAGCGCAACGGATTCTGCCGGCATGGCATTGACGAGTCCGGCGATCCAACCCACAGCGCCTGCCGCGATGCCTTCGACAATGGCGTCATCGACGCCGACGAAGATCTTCAGACGGTCGCCTGTCAATGCGCGAATGGCCGTGACGCGGCGAACATCGGTGCTCGATTCTTTCACGGAATGGAAGTTGTTATGTTCGGCGGCCAATTCGGCAATCTGTTCGGGAATGAAGTCCGTCCCATAAGCGACCGGATTGTTGTACAGCATGCACGATAGAGGCGTCGCCTCAAAAATGGCCGCGATGTGTGCCTTCATCTCGCGCCAGTCGCCAAGATACACGTAGGGCGGCAGCACCATCAGGCCTGAGCATCCTGCATCCGCGGCAGCCTTTGCGAGCGAAACAGCTTCAGCAGTGGACAGAGCTGAAACAGCGGCAACCACCGGGACGCTGCCCTTCACTGCGCCAACAATGTTCTTCAGTATGGCTACTTTTTCGTTAAAAGTCAGAGTCGGTGATTCACCCAGCGATCCGAGCATGACGAGGCCGGTACAGCCGTTTTCAACCATCCAGGCTGCATGCCGGGCCATAAAAGCGTGATCGACATTTAGCTTTTCATCAAAAGCGGTTGTCATTGCGGGCATTACGCCGAACCAGTTCATTGTTTCTCCTATACGGTATGAAGTTGTGCTTTCTCAGTGAGGCCCGACAATGGTGCCGGAAAAACAGGCGGGCGAATGGACTCTGCTCGCCAGTGGAATAGAAATTCTGCCGCGGGTCCGCAGACGCGGCCCTGGCATGGTCCCATGCCGCAGCGGGTCTGAAGTTTGGCTGCGCGCCAGGAAGAGCTCTGCGCCATCGCGGCGAACCGCACATCTTCACACCGGCAGACAATTGTGTCGCTCTGCGGAAGCTCCCGGAGAGCAGGATCAAGAGCGAACGTGGCCTCCAGACGATCTGCGAACTTCTGCAGCTTGTCGCGTTTGCGATGGAGCACACCAGCCTTTGTAGTTTGTCCTGAAGCCGAGTAGCCTGCAATCTCGCCTTCCATCAGCGACAGTTCA
>Ga0209581_1003329_pt1 | contig 13965 bp, 11 predicted proteins | sample Coa_R2_FD_187160 | JGI IMG/M metagenome (GOLD analysis project Ga0209581, IMG submission 187160) | Surface soil microbial communities from Centralia Pennsylvania, which are recovering from an underground coalmine fire - Coalmine... | ecosystem: Environmental > Terrestrial > Soil > Unclassified ...
TGGTGTTAACCGGGTCGGCGATTTGCTTGCGTCTTCAAAATCGCTTCCGCCACCGCGCGCTCGCGTTCGTTGCCTTGCGCCAATCCTGCGCGCGCGCCTTCCTGGTCCGCCGCATCGCGGTTCTGGCTCAGCTTGAAGCGGCCTTCCAGTTTCTCGATGCGCAGTTCCAGGCCGACGATGTAACGCATCTGCTCGCGCAGATAATCTTCCGGCGCGTCGGTGATGTGCCACGGTTCTGCGCGCCCGCGCTCGTTGCGCTCCACCAATCGCTTCAGCAGATCGAACAAACCGGCTTCGTCGTGGAATACCCGCAAGGTGCCCCGCGCATGCACTACAAGGTAATCCCAAGTCGGCACCTGGCGCGGATCTTCGCGCTTGCCGGGGTACCACGATGGCGAAACATAGGCGTGCGGCCCCTGGAAGATCGCCAAGGCCGGCACGCCGGCCTCGCCGATCCCGCGCCACTGCGGGTTGTAGCGCGCGATATGGCCGAGCAGAGTGCCATTGGGCGGCGGCTGCTCATCCAATTCGAATGGCAAATGGCTGACGGCGAAATCACCCTCCGCATGCGTGATCAGCGTGCCGAACGCGATTTCGCGGATCGCCGCGCGCAACACCGCGATGCGCGTTTCGCGGAATGAAGAACTCGGATACGCCATGGCGGCGCCCTAGCGGCGAGGACGCATCGTGATCTCCGGCCCCTCGTGCTTGCGGTCCCACGAACGCAGTTCGTCGCGCAACACCGCGATGCGCTGGCGACCGAGCGCATTGCGCTCCTCGTCCAGCACATTGCCGCCCAGCAGCTCCGCCATGCGCTGCGCGGCGGGCAGCATCGCATCCCACGCATCCAGCGCGGACAAAGGTCCCGGCAAGGTCATGAAGAAACTCAAGCCCGGCGTCTGCAATTCGTCGATACGGCTCATGTCAAACGTGCCGGGCTTGACCATGTTGGCCATCGAGAAAATCGGTCCGGCTTCCGGCTTGCCGTCCAGCGGGCGATGGAAGATCTGCATGTCACCGAACTGCAATCCGGCCTTCTCCGCGGCGACCGCGATGTCGCTGCCCGAGAAACGCGCATTGCCGCGCCCGACGACGTACAAGGTGACGATGCGTTCCACCGGCAATTCGGCGGGACGCTTGCCCGGCAGCGGACGCGCAGGTGACGATGCGCGCTGGCGCGTCGCCGCGACCGTGTCGCCCAGCTTGCGCAGTTCCTCGGCAACGCCGACTTCCAGTTCACCTTGCCGCGGTTCCGGCACCACGGAATCGGGATCGGCCGGATCGTGGATCTCATCCCCGATCACCGGTTCCACGCGTTCTCCGCGTGCGTGCCGGAACAGCACGCGCCTGCCCTGCTCGCTGCGCGGACGTCCGAAGAAATAGATCGCCAGCAGCACCAGCACGCCCGCGATGGCGATGATGATCCGCAGGGTGGTGGGCGAAATCGCCTGATCCATGGGCGGACTTTAGCAAAGCACGCCACGCCATCGCACGCGCCGCTCGCGGTGGGATGCAAGATCGAGCCGAACGGCGGCGCGGCGGTGCTATCGTTCGCCGGCCGCGCGTTCGCGCGAACTCCCATTTCCGCCATGTCCGACGCCGCCACCGTTTTCAACCACAACGTCGTCCCCCGGCAGCCGGGTGCTCGCATCGACGCCGAGCCCCCCGTAAAGCACATCGTGGTGGTCGGCGGCGGCACCGCCGGATGGATGACCGCGCTGCTGCTGGCGCACTCCGCCTATGGCCCGCGCCTGAAGATCACGGTACTGGAATCGCCGCAGGTCGGCGTGATCGGCGTGGGTGAAGGTTCCACGCCGTGGTTGCGCGGCTTCTTCGAAAGTCTCGGCATCGAGGAATCGGAATGGATGCCGCAATGCAACGCCACCTACAAGGCCGGCATCACCTTCGACGGCTGGTCCACGCGGCCGGGTTACGAAAGCTACTTCCACTCGTTCGCGTCCATGCTGGACAACATGACGATGGCGCCGTTCCTCGACAACGTGCACGCGCGCCTCGACGGTGCCGACGTGTACGCGCATCCCAACCGCTTCTTCATTTCCGCGCGGCTGGCGCGCGAGTGCAAGGCGCTGCGGCCGCAACGCAGTTTTCCCTTCGACGTGTGGTACGGCTTCCATTTCGATTCGGTGTTGCTGGGGAAATTCCTGCAGAAGAAAGCCGTCGAGCGCGGCGTGCGGCACGTTTCCGGCCATGTCACCGACGTGCAATTGAACGAGGCCGGCGACATCGCATCGCTGCATTTGCAAGGCGACGCAACGCTGGCCGGCGATTTCTACGTGGACTGCACCGGCTTCGCTTCGCTGCTGATCGGCAAGGCGCTGGGCATTCCGTTCGTCTCGTTCAAGGAAAACCTGTTCAACGACGCCGCGATCGCGATTCCCAAACCGCACGGCGGGCCGATCATGCCGCAGACGATTTCGACCGCGCTGCGGTACGGGTGGGTCTGGAAGATTCCGCTGACGAATCGTCAGGGCTGCGGCTACGTGTACAGCACGGATTTCTGTTCACCCGATGAAGCGGAAAAGGAATTGCGCGAGCACCTGGGTCTGCTGGATGCCGACGTTCCCGCGCGCCATCTGAAATTCCGCCCCGGCCGCGTGGCGCAGCCGTGGACCCGCAACTGCGTCGCGAACGGCCTGGCGCAGAGTTTCATCGAACCGCTGGAGGCCACGGCACTGCTGTTCGTGCAGCGCACCGCGGAGATGCTGGTGGCGGCGCTGGAGAAAGGCGATCTGGGCGAAGGCGCGCGCAAGGAATTCAACGACACGCTCAACGGCCGCGTCGAAGGCACGCGCGACTACATCGTCACGCACTACAAGACGAACACGCGCACCGATACCGAGTACTGGCGCGCCAACGCCGCCAACACCCAGCTTTCGGCGCCGTTGCAGCAACTGCTGCACACCTGGTTGGCGCGCAAGCCGATTACCGCCGGCATCACGCGAGGCAAGTTCGGCCGCGGTTATCCGATCATGTCGTGGTACAGCCTGCTGGCCGGCGTCGGCCTGTTTCCCGATGAAACGCGCGCGCCGACGCGTCAGGAAGCGAAATACGACATGGCCGAAATCGACACGCTGCTTGAACGCAGCGCGATGAACTTTCCCGGCCACCGCGAATTTCTCGCAGCGATTCCGCCCAAGCCGAAAGAACCGTCGCTGCAGGTGTATTTCTGGTGAACCGTTCGCCCCGAGGTATCGAAGGGCGAACTTGACGGTATGCCGTTCGTGGTTCGATACCTCACCACGAACGGGAGTTTTTTGAGCCGAGCAATGTAGCGTGCGCTTCGCGCACGTCACTGCACCTGTGACGGGCACCGCTGCGCCGCGTGCGCAAAGCGCACGCTACGCCGCGCCGGCCAGCTTCGCAGCCTCTTCCAGATCGACTTGCACCAATCGCGACACACCGGGCTCGCGCATGGTCACGCCGCACAACTGGTGCGTCATCTCCATCGTCGCCTTGTTGTGCGTCACGATCACGAACTGCACCTTCTCGGACATGTCGCGCACCAGTTGCCCGAAGCGGCCGACGTTGCCTTCGTCCAGCGGCGCGTCCACCTCGTCCAGCAGGCAGAACGGCGCCGGATTGAGATTGAAGATCGAGAACACCAGCGCCACTGCGGTCATCGCCTTTTCGCCGCCGGAGAGCAGCGAGATGTGGCTGACGCGCTTGCCGGGCGGGCGCGCCATGATCGCGACGCCCGTGTCGAGCAAATCCTCGCCGGTCAATTCCAGGTGCGCGTGCCCGCCGCCGAATAGTTTCGGGAAAAGTTCTTGCAGTCCGGCGTTGACGCGGTCGAACGTGTCCTTGAAACGCTGGCGCGTTTCGCGGTCGATCTTCTTGATCGCATTGTCCAGCGTTTCCAGCGCCGAAGTGAGATCGGCGAGCTGCGCGTCCAGATATTCCTTGCGCTGCAAGGCTTCGGCGTGTTCCGAAATCGCGGCGAGATTGACCGGCTCCAGCCGCGCGATTTTGCTCTCGAGTTCGATGATCCGCTCCTGCCATTGGTCGGGATGCGCATCTTCGGCGAGTTCCGCCAGCAAGGGGTCGACCTGTAAACCCGCGGCATTGATCGCTTCGGTCAGTTGCTCGCCGCGCATCCGAAGCGCCTGTTCGGCCAAGCGACGCTCGGTCAGTGCCTCGCGCTTGCCGCCCAGCGCGGCCTCTGCCGCATGACGTTCCTGTTCCAGCCGCCGCAAATCGACATCGATTTCCTCGACCGCGCGTCGTGCCTCGACCAGCTTGCGATCGACTTGCAGCCGTTGATCCAGGAATGTCTGCCGCTCGCGTTCCAGTGCGGCAATCGGATCGTCGCCCGCGCCGATCTGTTGGTCCAGTTCCGCGCGGCGCGTTTCCAGTTGCGCGCGTTGCGTTTCCATGCGCGCCAGCGATTGCTCGAGCGAAGCCAACGCGGCGCGGCGCGATTCCAGCGAGAGCGCATGACGATGCGCGGCATCGGCGGCGCCCTGTGCGTCCGCGCGCGCAGCTTCCCGCCGCTCCAGCAATCGCCGACGCTCGCTTTCCAATTCCATGCGCGCACGCTCGTGCTCGCCCATGCGCGACACGGCGGCTTCCATGCGCGCCCGCGCCGCGCGTGCGGCTTCCTCGCTTTCGGTCACCCTGTTGGCGATCTCGGCGAGTTCGTTCTCGAGCGATTGCAGACGCGCCTGTGCGCTGTCGATGCGACCGCGCTTGCCTTGCAGTTCGCCGGCGAGTTCCGACAGACGTCGATGCGCCCCGTACAACTCGCGTTGCGCGTCGTCGCGCGCCTGCTCGGCTGCCAGACGCTGCGCGCGCACTTCCTCGGCGCGCCGCGCTAATTCGCCCAAACGCCCGGTGAGATGTTCGAGTTCGGATTGCAGCGACTGCAATTCGCGACCGCGCGCCAGCACGCCCACCTGTCCGCCCTCGGCGCGGCGCACGCGGGCGAAACCCGGTCCCAGCCACACGCCTTCGCGCGTGATCACCGATTGGGGTGCCCGCAAGGTGGACGCGATCGCGCGCGCCCGTTCCAACGTTTCCGCTGTGCGCACCTGCGCGAGCAGCGCCAGCGCGGATGATGGGCCACGCACCTGCGCCGCCAGCGTGCCTTCGACATTCGACGATTCGCCACCCGCGCCGACCAGGCTGATATCGGTACGCTCGACCGACGCGAGTTCGTTCGCCAGCGCCAGCGGATCGTCCACCAGCACGCCTTCCAGCAGGCCGGCCAGCACGGTTTCCACCGCGCGTTCCCAGCCCGCTTCGACCTGCAATTTCGAACCGAGGCGCGCGCTCGTCGCCAAGCCGAACTTCTGCAACCATTCGCGCGCGGCGTCGCGGTCTTCGCCCAGCGCCGCATGCTGCAAGGCCTCCAGTGACGCGATGCGGCCACGCAGCGCCTGCTCCTGCGCGCGAGCTTCGGCCAGCCAGCTTTGCGCCTGACGCTCCTCGCCCAGCAGCGTTTCCGCTTCGGCCTTGTGCGTTTCCAGTTGCGCCGAATGCGAGTCGATCAGCGCGCGATGGTTTTCGTGTTCGAATTGCAGCGATTCGGCCGCGCGATGCAGCGCATCCAAATCGTAACCGGCGCGTTCGGCTTGCAGCGCGTCACGGCGGCGCGCCAGTTCCAGCAATTGCCGGTCGAGATGATCGATATGCGTGCGTTCGATATCGGCCTCACGCGAAGTCGCGGCAGAATCGCCGCCATGCGCTTCCCAGCGTTGCTGCCACGCCGCGTGCGCGGCTTCGGCTTCGCGCAGGGCTGCGCTCGCGCGCGCCTCGATCCCGCGCAGCCGCTGCAATTCCGGTTCGCCTTCGCTCAACGCGTTGTTGACCGACTCGCGTTGCTCGCGATCAGCTTGGATATGCGCTGCCAGTTCTTCCCAAGCGCGTTCGGTTTCCTCGCGCGCCTGCCGCAGGCGTTCACCGAGTTCCTTGTGATGGCGAATCTGCTGCTCGACGCGCGCCAGCTCCGCGCCGACCTGATACACCTCGCCCTGCACCGCGTTCAGCGCGTCGGACTGTTCCTGATGCTGCGCGCGCGCAGCCTCGATCGCGGCTTCCAGATGACGCTGCTCTGCCAGTTGTTTCTCGATGCCGGTTTCGGCTTCGCGCAGCGCTTCGCGATGCTGCGCCAGTTCCTGCGCGATTGCGCGATAGCTCAGCGCGCGCAATTCCGCCTCGCGGCGCGTGTGTTCCTCTTTCAGCTTCTTCCAGCGCTCGGCCGCGCGCGCCTGCCGGTTCAGGTGATCGAGCTGCTTCTCGACTTCCTCGCGCACGTCGCGCACGCGGTCGAGGTTCTCGCGCGTAGCCTTGATGCGGGACTCGGTTTCCTTGCGGCGCTCCTTGTAGCGCGAGATGCCGGCGGCCTCTTCCAGGTGCGCACGCAATTGTTCCGGATGCGATTCGACGATGTCGGAGATGATGCCCTGCTCGATGATCGAATAGCTGCGCGCACCCAGCCCCGTGCCGAGAAACAGATCGGTAATGTCGCGCCTGCGGCAGCGCACGCCGTTCAAGAAATAATCCGATTGCGAATCGCGGCCGACGATGCGCTTCACCGAGATCTCGTTGTAGGTCGCGTACTCGCCGCCGATCGCGCCATCGGAGTTGTCGAAGACCAGTTCGACCGTCGCCTGCCCGACTGGCTTGCGGCCGGACGATCCGGAAAAGATCACGTCGGTCAGCGCCTCACCGCGCAGGCGGCTGGCCGCGCTCTCGCCCATCACCCAGCGGATCGCGTCGATGATGTTGGACTTGCCGCAACCGTTGGGCCCGACGATGCCGGTGAGGTTGGTGGGGAAATGCAGGACCGTCGGATCGACGAACGATTTGAAACCGGCCAGCTTGATGGTGGTCAGGCGCATGGGTCAGCTTGTTGGACTGCGGATCGCGACAACTCGTCGCGGTGAATGCGGCACTGTGCCAGCCGGACGCCAATCGCGCAATGTCGCCGTGGTCTGAACAATGCGCGGCAAGCTATTGACTGGCCGCGCATCAGCCGGCGCCGCCCGGCACCTTGGCCTCGATCGCCAGCGCGTGGATGCCGCGGCCCATCAATTCGTCCAGCGCCGCATAGACCAATCGGTGCCGGTCGATTGCGTTCTTGCCGGCGAATCCGGCGCTGACGATGCGCACGCGGAAGTGTCCGCTGCCCTCGCCTGCATGGCCGATATGCAGATGGCCCTCGTCGATCACTTCCAGCGATTGCGGTTGCAACGTGGCGATCAGCTTCGCGCGGATGTCTTCGATCGAAGCCGCGCTCATGGCAGCGTCTTGCGGAACGGCCGCACGCTGACCTCGCGGTACACGCCCGCAGCGACATAAGGATCGGCCTGCGCCCATGCGCGCGCCGCTTCCAGATCCTCGAACTCGGCGACGATCAGGCTGCCATCGAAACCGGCCGGACCCGGATCTTCCGCATCGATCTTCGGAAAAGGACCGGCCAGCAATAACCGGCCTTCATCTAGTAATTGCTGCAAGCGCGCAAGGTGCGCCGGCCGCGCGCTTTGACGGGCAGTCAAACAGTTTTCGTCATCGAGACCGAGGATGGCGTACCACATGATTACCGATAGCTTCTTCCAAAGCTGGCGTCCAGCGCGAATGTTTCACCTGCTTCGTACAAGAGCTCTCCACCATCTTCGATGAAATATTTGAGCTGCTGATATATCGCAGATATTGCTAAGCAAAGCGCTTGGAGAGAGCCGTCGCCATGCACATCGTGCCGTTTGGAAATGAACGGGGCAATCGACATGGAACATATCCACTCATCGCCTTCGGAGTCGACTTGACGTGGTGCATCAATGGCGATGTGAATTTCAAACCTTTCACCGTCAGAACGTCTGCCGTAAAGCAGCTTTGTCGCGATTTGATGAGACGTATCCATTGGCGATCACGCCTCCGGCCGCATATACGGAAACAACAGCACATCGCGTATCGACGGCACGTCCGCCAGCAGCATCACCAGCCGATCGATGCCGACACCCAAGCCGCCGGTCGGCGGCAGGCCGACTTCCAGCGCGCGGATGTAGTCGGCGTCGAAGTGCATGGCTTCCAGATCGCCGTGCTCCTTGGCTTCGACTTGCGCGCGGAAGCGCGTGGCCTGATCTTCCGGATCGTTCAATTCCGAAAAGCCGTTCGCCAGTTCCTTGCCGCCGACAAACAACTCGAAACGATCCGTCACTTCGGGATCGGAATCCGACGCGCGCGCCAGCGGCGACACTTCGGTCGGATACTGCGTGATGAAGGTCGGCTGCACCAAGGTGTGCTCGACCGTTTTCTCGAAAATTTCCAGCAGCAGCTTGCCCCAGCCGTATTCGGCCTTCACCGGCACCTTCAGCCGTGCGCAAAGGACGCGCAACGCGGCGGCATCGCGCAATTCGTGCTCGCCGATTTCCGGATTGTGCTCACGCACCGCGTCCGCGAGCGACCAACGCTTGAACGCCGGACCCAGGTCGATCGCGCGGCCTTCCCACTCCAACGCGGTGCGACCGAGCACCGCCTTGGCCGTTTCGCGCACCATCGCCTCGGTGAGATCCATGATCTCGATGTAGGTGGCGTAGGCCTGGTACAACTCCAGCATCGTGAACTCGGGATTGTGCCGCGTGGACACGCCCTCGTTGCGGAAATTGCGGTTGATCTCGTACACGCGCTCGAAGCCGCCGACCACCAGACGCTTGAGATACAGCTCCGGCGCCACGCGCAGATAAAGATCGATGTCCAGCGCATTGTGGTGCGTGACGAACGGCCGCGCGGTGGCACCGCCGGGGATCACGTGCATCATCGGCGTTTCCACTTCCATAAAGCGCCGCGCGGGATCCTCCAACCATTTGCGGATGAAGCCGATCACGCGCGAGCGCAGTTCGAACGTGCGCCGTGCTTCCGGCGTCACGATCAGATCGACATAACGTTGGCGGTAGCGTTGCTCGACATCCGCCAGCCCATGCCATTTGTCGGGTAGTGGGCGCAGCGACTTGGTCAAGAGACGGATCGATTCCACCGCCACCGACAACTCGCCGGTCTTGGTGCGCATCAGCGTGCCTTGCGCGCCGACGATGTCGCCGATATCCCAGCCCTTGAACGCTTCGTAGCTTTCGCCCAACGCGCCGGCCTGCAGGAACAACTGGATCGAGCCGGTCATGTCCTGCACGCGCGCGAAGCTGGCCTTGCCCATCACACGCTTGCCGAGCAGCCGCCCGGCAATGCGCACGCGTCGCGCCTGAGTCGCCAGCGTAGCGGCGTCCACACCTTCGGTTTCTTTCTGCAAGTCGACCGCGAAAGCGTCGGGACGGAAGTCGTTCGGAAATGCGACACCGCGCTCGCGCAGCGCACGCAATTTTTCGCGGCGTTCGGCGATCAGTTTGTTTTCGTCGAGCGGCGAGGAGTTGTCGAGCTGGTCGTTCATGGATCGATAGATTAGTGGAGAATCGCACAGGCGCTCACGACGCGTCGGCGCGTTTCGCGCCCGCTTCCAGCCCCATCTTCAAACTCGCCTCGACGAATTCGTCCAGGTCGCCGTCCAGCACGCGCTGGGTGTCGGAGCGCTCAACGCCCGTGCGCAGGTCCTTGATGCGGGACTGATCCAGTACGTAGTTGCGGATCTGGCTGCCCCAGCCGACATCCGACTTGGTCGCCTCCAGCGCGGCCTTCTCGGCGTTGCGCTTTTGCAATTCCAGCTCGTACAACCTGGCGCGCAGCATCTTCATCGCGCGATCGCGGTTGGCGTGCTGCGAACGTTCGGTCTGGCACGCGACGACGATGCCGGACGGCACGTGCGTGATACGCACCGCGGATTCGGTCTTGTTGACGTGCTGGCCGCCAGCGCCGGAGGAACGATAGACGTCGGTCTTCAGATCCGCCGGATTGATCTCGATGTCGATATCGTCGTCCACTTCGGGCGAGACGAACACCGACGCAAAGCTCGTGTGCCGGCGGTTGTCGGAATCGAACGGCGACTTGCGCACCAGCCGGTGCACGCCGATCTCGGTCTTCAGCCAACCGTAGGCGTAATCGCCCTCGACGCGGAACGTCGCCGACTTGATGCCGGCCACTTCGCCCGCGCTTGCTTCCAGCAATTCGGTCTTCCAGCCCTTGTTCTCGGCCCAGCGCAGGTACATGCGCAGCAGCATCTCGGCCCAATCCTGCGCCTCGGTGCCGCCGGCGCCGGCCTGGATGTCCACGAACGCGTTGGCCGCGTCCTGCTCGCCCGCGAACATGCGCTGGAATTCCAGTTTCTCGACGCGCGCGGCGAGCGCATCGACGTCGCGCGCGATGGTCTGCACCGAGGCCTCGTCGTTTTCGCCGGCCGCGAGTTCCAGCAACTCGCCGGCGTCGCTCAAGCCGGAGCCGATCTGCTCCAGCCCGTCCACGACTTGCTGCAAGCGCGCGCGTTCGCGACCCAGCTCCTGCGCACGTTGCGGATCGTCCCAGACGTTCGGGTTTTCCAGTTCGCGGCTGACTTCCTCGAGGTGTTCGCGCTTGCCCGGGTAGTCAAAGATACCCCCTTAAGCTTTCGACGCGGCCCTGCAAATCCGCGATGCGCGCATGGATCGGATTGGTCTCGAGCATGATGGTCAAGCGGAATCGAAAAAGGTGCGCGATGTTAGCAAAGTGGTCGCCGCACTGCACCGGTCACGCTTGGAATGATTACTTCTGGAACCGTTGCACCCACTCCGCAAACCTATCCACGAACTTCTGCAGGAACTCGCGCGTGCTGTCCACGGCGACGCTGCCGTCATCGGCCACCAGGCGTTCCTTGAATTGCACGAAGGCTTCCGGCTGATCGAGCAGGTGCACGTCGAGATAAGCGCAGATGTTGCGCAAGTGCTGCTGCGCCAGTGCGGTGCCGATCGCGCCGGCGGACGTGCCGATCACGGCGCCGGGTTTGCCGGCGAAAGCGCTCTGGCCATAGGGCCGGGAGGCGATGTCGATCGCGTTCTTCAGCACGCCCGGAATGGAGCGGTTGTATTCCGGGGTCACGAACAGCACGCCATCGCTCGACGCAATCTGCTCCTTCATCTTCACCGCCTGCGGCGGGTATTCGCGCTCGTGGTCCTGGTTGAACAACGGTAAATTGCCGATTTCGATATATTCGAATTCGAGTTTGCCTTGCGCCAGTTTCTCCAGCGCGTGCGCCAGTTTCTTGTTGATCGATTCCTTGCGCAGGCTGCCGACCAGCACCGCAATTTTCTTGATCATGGGTGAGTCCTTTCGATACGTAGGGCGGACTCTGTCCGCCGATTTTCAAATACGCGGGCTCTGCCGCCGAAGATGGCGGACAAAGTCCGCCCTACATGTCTTTCAAGGCTTGACGAACTTCAGCGTCATCCGGTCGGATTCGCCGATGGCCTTCATCTTCGCGTGCTCGGCATCCGGTCCGGAAAGATCGGGCGGCAGGCGATGGATGTTGATGTCCTCGGGATCGTTCGGGTTGGCATTGATCTCCGACGCGCCGGCCAGCCGGAAACCATTGCGCAGGCCGACCTCGATCATGTAGTCCTCGGGAATGCGGTGCAGCGCCTTCGAGCTCTGCACCGCATCCGCGAACGGTTTGGCACGATGATCGGTAAAGCCCAGCACACCGCCCGGTTTCAGCACCTTGTACGCGGCCTTGAACACCGCATCCAACGTCGCCGGACTGTCGTTCAACCAGTCGTGCGCGTTGCGGAAGGTCAGCACCATGTCGGCCGAATTGTCTGGTCCGAGATTCACCTTGTCCGGCGGCGAAAACGGAATCACTTTCGCGATGTGACCGTAAACCTTCGGATTGCCTTTCAGCTTCTGCTCGAACTTGCTCGGCCCGCCGTTGCGAGGTGGCGAAGCTGCTTCGATCAGATGCCCGTTCGCGTACAGGAACGGCGCCAGGATTTCGGTGTACCAGCCGCCGCCCGGATCGAGTTCGACCACGGTCATGTCCGGCTTGATGCCGAAGAAAGTCAGCGTTTCGGCTGGATGCCGGTATTTATCACGCGCCTTGTTGGTGTCCGACCGCCAGCTGCCGGCCAGCGCTTCCTTCAACAGCGTGGCGGTGTCGCCGGACGGCGGGATCGGGCCGTTGTCCGCCGCGTAAGCGGCGCTTCCGGCGCAGAGCGAGCCTGCAAATGCGAGAGCAACCATCTTCAAGCAAGTCCGCTGAAACATAGCGAGTTCTCCTGGCCTGGAAACGCAAGATTACGCCGATTGCCGGATTCTGGCGTACATTGCTCGGACCGATGCAGGAAAGCCATCATGTCCCGGCGCACGATCAACCTCGACGACACGCTGTACGAGTACCTGCTGGCGCATTCCTCGCGCGAGCATCCGGAACAGACCACGTTGCGCGAAGCGACACGCACGCATCCGCGCGCGCAGATGCAGATCTCACCGGAACAGGGCCAGTTCATGGCGCTGCTGGTGAAATTGATCGGCGCGCGACGCTGCATCGAGATCGGCGTGTTCACCGGCTACAGCGCGCTGAGCGTGGCGCTGGCGCTGCCGGATCACGGGAAAATCCTCGCCTGCGACATCAGCGACGAATATACGTCGATCGGCAAACCCTACTGGCAGCGCGCGGGCGTGGCGCACAAGATCGATCTGCAACTGGCGCCGGCGCTCGAAACGCTGGATGCGCGATTGAATGCCGGTGAAGCGGGCACCTACGACTTCGCCTTCATCGATGCCGACAAGACCGGCTACGACGCGTATTACGAACGTTGTCTGAAATTGCTGCGCGCCGGCGGGCTGATCGCGATAGACAATGTGCTGTGGGGCGGCGACGTGGCGCGGCCGGCCGAAGACGAGGACACCCGCGCCTTGCAGGCGCTGAACGACAAGTTGCATCGCGATGAGCGCATCGATGTGGCGATGCTGCCGATCGGGGATGGGCTGACCTTGGCGTGCAAGCGCTGAACAGCCGTGGGCGGGCATGGCCCGCCGTTTTGCTCGCGGAAATCGGGAGAAGCCTTGGCGGACGAAGTCCGACCTGCTTGTTTACGCTCAGCCCGAGCGGAATTTCCGGCTACTGCAAATACGTCTTCATCCACCCCACCCAGCGCTTGTATACATCCGTCGTGCGCACGATGTCGTGCGGAAAGTGCGAGTCGGCCGGATAGGCGTAGAACTCCACCGGAACGCCGGCGTCGCGCAGGGCGTGGAACCACTCGTAGGAATTCACCAGCGGCACGTTGGGATCGCCGACGTCACCCATGATCAGCGTGGGCGCCTTGACGTTCTGCGCGTACGCGATCGGCGACTGCTCGCGCCAGATGTCGCGGTACTTGGCGCTCCACGGCGAACCGCCGAAGAAATACACGTCGCCTGTCTGGTAATACGACACCGTGTAGTCCATCACCCAGTCCGTCAGCGCGGCGCCCGCGACCGCCGCTTTCCAGGTGTCGTAATGGCCGGTCAGCCAGGTTGTCATGTAACCGCCGTACGACCAGCCGGAGACGCCGATGCGCTTTTCATCCACGATGCCCAGCTTCTCGACCGCGGCCAGTCCCGCCATCACATCCTTGCCCGGACCATCGCCGGTGTCGCGGAAGATCGCGTGCTGGTACTTGTCGCCGAGGTTGGTGCTGCCGCGGTAATTCGGCTGGAAAACGAGAAAGCCGTTTGCGGCCAGCAACTGGACCAGCGGCGAAAAGCTGAGGTCGGACGAGGCTTCCGGTCCACCGTGGATCGCCAGCACCAGCGGATATTTCCTGTCCTTGCGGTAATCGGCCGGATAGGTCAGCACGCCGTCCTCGTCGAACCCTTCCGCGCTCTTCCACTGCACGGCTTCGCTGCGGCCGAGCTTCAACTGATCCGCGAACGAGTTGGCCGATGTGAGCTTGCGCGGTTTGGCATCCAGTGAATCCATTACATAGAGTTCCGCAGGATGTGCGGACGTCACACCGATGAACGCGACGCGACCGTTGTTCGAGACACTCAATTCGCGCGCGGCCTGGATGTCGCCGAGATCCATCGCGCGCGCGTTACCGTCCAGCGGCTGCA
>Ga0209581_1003331_pt1 | contig 13956 bp, 13 predicted proteins | sample Coa_R2_FD_187160 | JGI IMG/M metagenome (GOLD analysis project Ga0209581, IMG submission 187160) | Surface soil microbial communities from Centralia Pennsylvania, which are recovering from an underground coalmine fire - Coalmine... | ecosystem: Environmental > Terrestrial > Soil > Unclassified ...
ACCAGAAGATACTATCCTTGAAGCTCTAGTAGAGACGGAAGTATGGGACGCTGTACAAGAGCAACTTGCCATAAATAAGGAGGAATCTATCAGAAACAACTCTGTTGAGAGAGAAGATCTTGGTATCTTACGGTGCGGCTTTGCCCACTGTGGCATTTGCGGAAAAAATCTAACCGTCAAACATCACAACAACTACCGCAAACCTGAGTATAACTGTACCAAGAAGACAGGAGGTGAAGGGCTTTACCATCATCATTCAACAACAATGCTCGTTGAAAAGCTTGATGCTATTGCATGGGCGCAAGCAATTAAGGTTTTGAAAGACCCTTCTATTGTACGTGCCAAAGTAGACGAGCTACGCAAACAAAACCAAAGTAAATACAGCAGGGAGGAGATAGAGAAAACCATCAGTGATCTAAACGCTCAGATGCGCCGCTTATTCAAGCTCGCTCAGGGAGCAGAGAAAGATGACACCATTGACGAATTGACCATCATCATGAAAGACCTGGAACGGCAAAAAGTACAGATGGAAGCCTTGCTTTATGATGCAGACGCCGATGCAGAAGAAAGGGCAGAGATTGAGGAGGAGATAGCCAAGTTTGAAAAATGGGCCAACGAAGTACGCCCTAAGCTTGCCGATCCCGACTATCAGCCAACATATACCGAAATGCGTCTTGCTATTCGTATCATAGGCATACACATCACCGTACTGCCAGAAAAGGGGGATTTCCCGTATAGAATTGAGGTGCAGGTAAAACCGCCGAAGATCGTTCATCTCTTAGAAGACGATAGAAAATTGCTTGCTGAGGAGCTTCTTAGAGGTGATGAGGAGCCTTTTGAGGGTGATATTGTGACTCCTATGGTAGATCGTAGGAGGGTGCGGGCAGCCGGGTATGCTCCTCGCGATAGGTCGTCATAAAATCGGCGGCGGGCACGACCAGGGAGTGAAAGTGGGGAGCGACGAACTCGATATCGGAGAAGCGCAGATAATGTTGCCAGAGGCTATAGACGACCAGGGCCGTCTCGTCCTCCTGAATAGGCAACTGGGGCCGACCCTCGCCATCCACCCAGGGATGCCAGCTACTCCCCCAGGAATGGTCCGGGTTGTATTTATGCAACAGATAGCCGCCCTCGGTTAACACTGCGTTACAAAAGTTGAAGAAGCCGTCCGTGACCTCTGAGTAGCCCGCGTGGCTAAGCGCGTTGGCCACCAGAGCGCCGTCGCGCGGCCACATATACGAATAGCTATCGTTGGAGAAATGCTCCACGTCGGCGTCATTGGCGGCGATGATCGCCCCGCCGTGATCGATCTGCGTGCGCAGAATCAGCAGGGAGCGTTTATAGAGATCGACCAGTTCGGGCGTCAGGTCGGCAAAGTTCTGATCCTGCTTGTTCACCCAGCTATGCCAGTAGTTATGCGTGCGCGTGAGCACGCTCTCCGGGCCGCGCTCGCGCACCAGGCGATCATGTTCAACAACCTCCGGGAGATCAAAGCCGGCGACCAGCCAATGGTAGGCCAGGGCGGTTGCGCCGGCAGGAACGGCGGGCAGATAGAGGGCCAGCGTGCCATCGACCGAGCCTTGCGCGATCGGGTTGCGGCTCAACTCACCATCCTCAGCATCGCGCCAGGTCCCCTCCGCGCCGTGAAACTCCTTAACGCCGGTGGCCCAGCTAGAGATGCCCACCTGCATCTCCTCGGCCGCGTTCACCTGAACCTGGCCGTTCATCAGAAAATAGGCGCGCTGCTTGTAGGCCACCAGAGCCTTGAGAGCAGGCTCGTAGAAGACCGTATTGGCATCGGCGGCGTCCCAGATGTGCCAGTCGTAATGGAAAAAGAGCCGCACCTCGCGCGGGCGGTCCGCGCGATTGACCACCTCAACCCGGCGCAAAAAGATCGGGCGCGCGAAGTCCACGCAATCGTGAAAGGTCAGCCCAAGTTGCAAGTCGGGATGAGAAAGAGTCACGCGCGTCACCAGCGTCTCCGGCTCGTACACCATTTCGCGCTGCCACTCAGGCGCGTCCAGCCAGGAGAACTGACCATCGACCCACACGCCGGTATGGGAAATATCACCGTTCGTGTGCAGTTCCTGCCCCACATGCGGCCAGTAAATATCGCGGAGATTGTAACTTTTGTCAAAATTCACAAGCAATTTACCATTGCCCAGGGGTAGATCGCGCGGCATAGATGGTCCCTCCTACGTCGAATAGAGTCATTCTGTCATTATACAACCTGCAGAAGAGAATAAGGGTCCTCCACCTTCTCCCCTCCATTTTGCGAGTTCTTAATGAGTCATTCCTGATTTCTTGCTGAGCTTTTCTCCAGCAATGCTCCCTCACAACCATAGATTTTTGGGTTGAGTTCAAAGGAAAGCCGAAGAGGAATGGGGTTGTCCATGCGGCAGGGCCAGCTGCAATTCCAAGCCCTTTCCCTGGCCGATAAATCGGCCAGAGAGACAGAGCGGCATCCGCTTTCACATTTTCCGCCTGCCACGAAAAAAACGCGGGCGAGCAAATTGCCCACCCGCGTGTATAGTATAGCGCAGGATTCCTCGCGCGCCGTCCTAAGAGAGCATAATCCACACATCGCCCACCGTTTGTCCGCCTTTCACCTGCAGGTCCCAGCAGCCCGCGCTTTTTGGAAACTTGAAAATGGTTCCCCATTCACTGCCAGAGCGTTGCCAGGAGGAGCTGGTGTGCCTTTCCAGAGACAGGGGCCGAAGGCGTTCCCCACGCGGGCCGAGCGCAATGATCTGGATTGGTTCATCGAAACTCACCCCCACTTTCCAGATAATTTCCCCTTCCTCCCCCGCGCGTGGCGTGCCGCCCAGAAACAGCGCCCAGAGGTCCCTTGCCGGCGTCGTTCCCTGGGCCTCCGGGAATCCCAGATTGGAGGTATCCTGTGGCGAAGCAGGATGACAACCGGGAGCACCGAGCGTGACCGGCGTGGGCGTTGCATACACGCGCGGCGTTATCTGAATCACCGGGGGTGCGCTGGAGGAACACGCCGTGTAAAGCAAGCCAGAGAGCAAACACAGGCAGGCAATGCTAACCACCCCTGGTAGGAGCTTTTTTCCACCGAAGAACATGGAGATACACCTCCCTTGTGCAGAAGACAGACCTCGCGTCCGCACTCAGCCCTCCGGGTGCCGGATCGCTTGCTCAGTGGCACCTCTCTCCGGCGGCACGCACGGGCAGAAGGCCCATCATGCTCTCAGCTGACGGAGCCCCGGGCACGCAGGGACAGTGGGGAGCGCACAACGGATAGGCAAACGAGCAAACGCCATGCAGCCCCTGGTTGGGACAGTAGCATTCGCCGCACACCCAGGTACAACTGTAGCCGCCCGTTCTCTGAGTACACATCCAGGTATCCAGGTCATCCGGCCACCAGGCCGTTGCCGTTTCGCGCGTACCTAGATAATAGAGCACTACGGGAACGGCGAGGATAAGCGATCGCCAGAGCGTGTGCTTGCCGAGCGGGGTATCCGCCTCTCCAAAGCAGGCACAAGGAATCAGTTGCGCAGATCTCAGGGTGAAGAGTGAGACGCCGGCAAAGGCTGCCAGCAACACCAGGGCCGCGATCACCGCGATTCCTGGCAAAAAACCCGCAAGGAAGAGGAGGCCAAGCACGGCTTCATAGGTGATCACCATCCACGCTACGCCCGGAGAGAGCCGGCGGGGAAAGCCGAGGCTGCGAATGGTTTGTATGAAGGCCGCAGGCTGCGACCCCTTGCGTAAAGCGGCAACCAAAAAGATCAGAGCGAAAAAGACGCGCGCACCGAAACTCAAATACATCAAAGTGATCACCCGCCTTCAACGAACTGGGATTGTTCCGACAGACGAAACCATAGTCGGGTCGACATCATCGTTTTTCAAGGGAAACAGGAACGTTCGCCCAGGGCCTACTGTGAGGAGCCGTGCCGCGCAACACAAAATGTCCCGACCACACCTCGGCCCCCGCGCTGCGCATCTTGCGAACGGCCTGCGGGTGCAGAGGCCCCACCGCAGTAGCGAAGTCAGCCATCGCCGCGACGTCTTTCCAGAAGGAGATGAAGAACAGGGTGCGACGCCTTTTGAGCACCAGCGACACTTCAAATAGCCCCCGCACGTCCCGAACGCGACGCCGCATGCGAAAATACGCGATGATTGACCAGATCAAGGTGGACAGCTTTCTGATCTTCACCCGCGTCACCAGGCAGACCATCGACTCGCCGCCCTCTAGCACAACTGGCAATTCATCGACCTGGAAGATCTGCTCCTTCTCCATGAGCGTCTCCTGATAAATTGAAAAGACTACCCGAACTCTCTTGTTTTAGCAGGAAAATAGCAGAGTCTTCGCTTGAGAACTGAGTGTACCCTTTATATAGGCATGTTCCAATACTACGCCAGAATATTTCAAGAATGAGGTGTATTCTTATTAGATTTTAACATAGAAAACCTCTTTTGTCAACTGTCCCGCCGAATAAAGGTTTCATCATCCATTGCACATCACTATTTCTTGCCACATCTCAGAGTATGTCTGAACTCATCAAAGAGGTGAGAAAAGACCGTGCAAACCTGCCTGATCTATGCTACTGTATATACAGCACGTATCTCTGAAGGAATTTTATGAAACGATCGTTTCTCGCGCGCTTACAGCGAAGTGCGCGTCTCAGCCTGGCCGGCTCGTTGCTGCTCCTGCTGGTCGTACCGATCTTGCAACTCTTTGTGCTGGGCTCACAGGGCTATGGAGCGGCGCTGGCGACGCCGCAGACCAGCCTGTTCTGGATTCAGGGGCACACGACGCTCTTTCTCGTCTATCGGGTCGCGCTTCTCCTGGGCTTTGCGCTGCTGTTGGGCATGCCTTTCGCGCTCTTTCGCGTTATCATTGCGCAGGAGATTGTAGGACGCGCCGAGCTGGAGAGAGAGGAGCGCGCCGGGAAGGACGCGGAAGAAGAGGCGAGCGACGCCCGCAAGGAGGGAGAGGAGAGCGCGGGAGTCGCCGCCGATGATGATAACGGAATGCCGGCGTTTGCCTGGCGCGGCAAGGGCTTTGCGGTAATCGCAGCGTGGTCGGGGCTGGTGGGCCTGCTGCTGGCCACGGGTGGCACGCTGGCCAGCACGATCTACCTGTGGAGCAGTGCGAGCATCGCCAGTGCGCAAGCGCCCGTGCCCGGCAATTTTGCCAGCGTCACCAGCCTCTTCGCGATTCTCACCTATACCTTCGGAGGCGGACTGCTGGCCTTTACCTGCATCTTCTCCGGCTTTGTGATCGCGCGCAGTGGGCGCCGACTCTGGCCGGATAGCTGGGTGGCCTTCGGCTACGCCGGCCTGGGCATAGGAGCGGTCGCGAGCGGCAGCGCCGTTCAGGTTGTTCTGGCTCCCTTGAGCGGGCAGGCGACGTTAACCACCTTCGCAATTCTGCTTTTTGCCGCCTGGGTCCTCTGGTTTAGCCTGATGCTCGTATGGCTGAAACCCGAATAGCCGATGCTACACCAGGGGGGCATCCTCCAAGCCGGCACGTGCTGCATAGGCAGATTTCCATGTTGCGATTGCCTGATCCTGCCGACCGGATACCTCCTGCAGATGGGCGAGCAGACTATACGCCTCGGCAAGCTCCGGCTTGGCATCGGTCCGTTTGAGCGTCGCGACGGCCTGCTGATAGTAGGAGATAGCCTTCTCCATATCCTCCTGCGCTTCTTGCCCTGCAGCCGTCTTCGCCCGGGCCTCCCTCACCTTGCCGCAGACGATATACATCTTTCCCAGAAAATAGGGACGCGGGACCTTCGGGCTGTAATCGAGGGCCATCTCGCAATACCGCCAGGCATCCTCCGGTTTGTTCTCCTGCAAACGCAACTCGGCCAGAGCAGTCAGACAGTTGAAAATCGCCCCGATGCTGTCCGTACCCATCGCCAGGGCCAGCGCCTCAGTGTAGGACTCGTTGGCGGTCTGCAGGTTGCCCATCTGGCGGTGGATATCCCCAAGCAGGCTGCGAATACGGCAGGTGTAGTGCTTGTCTCCGCGCTCCATATACAATTGCAGGGCCTTCTTTCCGTAGTCAAGCGCGCGCTCGAGGTTGTTCAGGTGACGGTAGGTGTCGCTGAGGCCATAATAGACGTGCGGCAGGTTCGGCTGGCGCGTATCATTGCCGCACAGGCGCAGGGCCTGTTGATAATACTCCAGCGCATTCGTTGGATAGCCGGTCTCCAGGTGACACAGGCCCAGGCCGAGCAAGGCACGGATACGCCGGTTGAGATCGTTCATGCGCCGCTCGTCGAGGAACTTGATGCACTGCGTGTAGTGCTGGATCGCCTGCTCGTAACGCCAGAGGTTGGCGGCCACATCGCCCATGACCAGCAGGTAGTAAGGACGGCGGCGGCGCTCGGTGCGGCCCAGCTCCTGGATATCCGCAATGGTTTCGCCGCTGATCTCCTGGGGCAGAATGAACTGTGCCGCTTCGTCCCAGCGATCGCGCAGCATGGAGCACCAGGCGCGCAAATAGGCCACCTCGCGCTTCTGTTCCGCGTTCTCCACCTGGATGTCATCCAGGGTGGCAAGCGCATTTTCGATCTGCCCCTCAGCAATAAGCAGATACGCTCGTTGAAAGAGTAGCTCAGTAGTAACAGGTTCTGTCATCGTTTCTCTCCCCCTATCAAATAGATATCCATGATTATAACATACTTCTCTATAATTAGAAAAGATCGGACTTTCAAGCTAAAAGAGGTAAAGGATTGATCCAGACATAAAACGGAAACCTTTTGTCTTTACCACCGCGCCCACAGAGCGGTAAAGCGATTTCCGTTACGTAGATTATAAACAAAATGCGCTTACTACACAAGATATGGACAAAAAGAGGCGTATGCACGGAGAAAACATGAGCAAAAAGGAGTTTTTCTTATCCTGGGCGTGGAGCGGTGGTTTCTGCGCTCATAAGGCTTATGAGTGCAGAAACCACCGCTTTATGCACGGTATAGCCAATCGCCTGAGCGGATTTTGCTCTTATTCGGCAGATGGCTGGTCAGGGGAGGCTGCGGGCGCTTCCTGCGCGCCCTCTCCGTAGATCATCTCGGTCAGGTCCTTGCGCGCACGCTCGATAATCGCACGCAGGCGAGCGGCCTTCTCGGGATCGTTGATTGCGCCACGCCCGGCGATGGCGAAGAGGCGCGCGACCTCCATCGCCTCAAGGCGCAGGGCCTGCATCTCCGGGCGAGGACCCCGAAATGCATCGCCGCGTCCGTGCCGATGGCGCATCCAGGGCGGGCCAAAGAATTCCTGCTCCGGGCGCTCATCGAGAAGCGCGCGCCCGGTATCGGTGATCTTATACACCTTCTTGCCCTCAACCTCCTCCGACGTGACGAAGCCACGCTCCTCCAGCATCTGGAGGGTCGGGTAGATCGAGCCGGGGCTGGGCGTATAGAACCCGCCGGATTTCTCCTCCAGGGCCTTTATCATCTCATACCCATACATGGGGCGCTCACGCAGCAGTGCTAGCAGAGCATACTTCATATCGCCGCGTCCAAAGAAACGCTCGCCCTCGCCATGTCCAAAAAACCCGCCGGGGCCAAAGTGTCCGAAGGGACCGCGCATACGGCGCAGCGCAAAATGCAGCGGCCCGCGTGGCCCAAAATGGCCATGCCAATGCCCATGCCACGGCCTGCCCTGCATCCAGGGAGGCGTCCAGCCTGGTCCCCAGCCCTCTTCGGGATCGCCGGGACCGGCAAATTGATATGCAAATCGTCGAAACATTTTTTCTCTATCCTTTCCTCAGCTTGCGATATATCAAACCGTCATTACGATATATCGTTATCACTCTTAATTATAACGATATATCGTTAATTGTCAAGGGGGCATGCTTGCAGCATAGAAATGTGCATGGTAGACTATCCTGGTACACTTGAATCAGAGAAAGCGGAGCGCGCAGTGAACGACGAAGCCGAAAGCAGGAGGAAGAACGTGACAGGATACAAGCGCACGGGCGAGCGATTTGAGGAGCGCCGCGTAGTGACCATTGGCGGGGGGACCGGAACATTCGCCCTGCTCTCCCATCTCAAAAAGCATCCTTTTCATATCAGCGCCATCGTCACTATGTCAGATAGCGGGGGCAGCTCGCGACGCTTGATGGACGAATTCCGGCGTCAACTGCCGCTGGGAGATCTGCGCATGTCGCTAGTGGCCCTGGCCCGCAACGGCGCCCTGTGGCGAGAAATCTTCATGCATCGCTTCGAGCAGCAGAAGAGTGAGGACCTGGACGAGGGCAAGCAGGGAGTTAGCGGGCACAGCCTGGGCAATCTGGTCCTGAAGGGCCTGCAAGATATCAACAACGGCGATCTCCTGCTGGCCATCGAGGACGCGGAAGAGCTGCTCAACACAGCCGGGCATGTCATTCCGGTTACGCTCACCCAGACCATGATCTGCGCTGACCTGGCGGATGGCAGCACGATCTGTGACGAGACGGAGATTGACACGCGCGGGAAAAAGGACAGCGGCTATCTCTCGCCAATTGTACGCCTGCGCCTGGAGCCGGAGAATGCTCCCGCCTGCCCAAAGGCGGTACGAGCCATTAAACGGGCCGATACTATTATTATCGGTCCCGGCGATCTCTACACCAGCCTGCTGCCGAACCTGTTGGTACGCGATATTGCGCGAGCGGTGCGCGAGTCCGAGGCGGAAAAAATTTATGTCTGCAACCTGATGACAAAGCACGGCGAAACCGATGGATACAAGGCGTCAGACTTTGTGGAGACCATTCACCGCTACCTGGGGGGACGGGTCGATCGCGTGATCGTCAACGACGGGCCGTTCAGCCCGGAGGTTCTGGCCGTGTACGCTCAGGAGAACAACCGCGAGCCGGTCGCGGTCGATCGCGAGCGCCTGCAGCAGCTTGTCCCTAATATCGTGATCGATCATCTCAACCTGGAGAACGACAGCCTGGCGCGTCACGATCCAGAGCGACTCGTCAAGGCCATCTTCCCCGATGAAATATCTTAGAGAAAGCGCACCGGGCTTCCGCGGCACACGCCTGATCTTCTAAAGTGGGCGTGCGGAGTGCGACGTCAGCGAAGGCCGCGCGTCAACTGCTCAAACTCCTCGCGAGTAAAAGCGCGCATCGTCTGGGTACGAACGCTCCCTGGCGCGATAGTGCTGAGAATTAAGCGGGCCGCAGTCTGGTCGTCTGGAGCATCGGTAATTACAACGTAATCGTACTGTCCCATGACAAGATAGAAACCGACCAGGCTTCCTCCTGCCTCTTTTGCCGCATTATCAAAGGCGCGCAGGCGTTCGGGAGCGTTTTTGATCTCCTTGAGGCCCTGTTCAGTGAGAGTGACCAGGCTGATATACGTAGGCATAAGTCTTCCCTCCCCGCTTGGTAGCACGTACCAATAAAAAACTGAACGTCAGTGAAGGTACGAACGCGAGAGCATGCCAGGAGATGCTCTCTCTTTCCAATCATTGTACACGCATCCCTTTCACTCTTCAAGCTGAAGTACGCCATCCTTTGCCGCCCGGCAGCACTTTGCCCTCGCACAGGCCGGCCAGAGCGCCCACGATGGCGCAGAGCGCGAAATGCTGCGCCGGCTGGCTGCTCAAGAGGATCGCGCCGCTATTGAGCAGAAGGTAGGCAAATGAGCCGAGGATGGCCCCCAGGAATGGGCGCAGAAACCAGGTCAGCACGACAAAGCCCGGCGCATCACCCGGAGGGAGGCGATTCAGCGAGATGACGCAGCTTATGCATCCTCCCAGCAGGCCGTAGAGCAGAACATACCAGGGCACGCCCAGCGGCGTAAAGGCGTTGTTAAACACTTCGGGCCAGAAGGCCAGTCCCTGAAACACTGCCAGGACGAGCGTACACAGCACCAGACCGGCCAGGTAAAGCGCGAAGGCCATCAAGCGGCGCTCGGTGCGGACCGGGTAGGGCGCGCGCCAGGGAACGGGCCGGGCCTCTGCTTCTTCGCCTGGAAAATCCGGCGGCTCCAGGCGCGAAGGTTTTTTGCCGGAAAGAACGGCGGGCAATGGCTCCGTATCGTGCTCGGGCGTAGTGATGGGCATCGTCCCGGAAATGTTCTCAGGAAGCAAGCGTTCAAGCGTATCCAGGTAGCTCGCGGGCAGCTTCTGGTGCCGGGCAACCTGGAGCAGGCGCTTGAGATAGGCAGGCTGCGGCGAACGCGCGCCCAGGGGAAGCCGCTCGACACGCCGGCGCGTCTCCTGGGAGGCAACATATGTGAGACAGGAAATCTCGCGCTGGCGATAGGGCTCGCGCACCCTGACCTCCAGCGGCGCAAAGCTTCCCGCGCCATGCACTTTATCCAGCAGGGCCACCTCGCCGGCCTCAGCCCTGGTAAAGCGGCGCGGTACGCGATAGAGCACGCCCCAGATCTCAGCCTCCGCCATCTCTTCCGGCGCTTTGTCGAGGGAGGCGACCACGTGGCCGCGCGCGTCCAGGCCATCAAAGACCAACCTGTAGCCCTTGAGGAGGGCCGGGCCATACGCGAACGCCGCGCCGTTCAGACGCTCTGGACGATTGAGCTGCACCGGGTCCATATCCAGCGCGTACTCAAAGAGCCAGATAAACTCGCTCTCCGTCGACGCGGGAACCCGGCTTGCGCCCGCCGCAACCGGACCCGGCGTTGGCGGCACCGCTCCCTCGCTCCTGGCCCTCTCAAGCCTCTCGCTCTCCTCCGGCAGAGGCGGCGCCTCCGGCGGCTGCGCGGGAAAATCGGACGCGGGCGCGGAGGGCGCGAGCGGCAACTCGGTTTTCGCGGGAATAACAAAGGGGCCGGGTCGGGGCGTGCTGGTGCGCACAACCGGCACGCCCGGCGCAACATATTTCGCGCCGGCAGGTGCCTCCCGCTCGCTCCCATCAGCATCTTCAGGTGTCTTCGTCTTCTCTTCTTCCATCCTTCTCCCACCTAACTCTCAAAAAATATCGTGGTCCTTCTATCAGGATACTGAAAATTGATGAAGATGCCAAATAACCAGGACTTCTGCTTCTAACTCGCCACCTCAAGGTCAATTTTGATTGCGAGAAACCCCTGAATCGTGTATAGTGGAAGAAGAAATTGCTTTTAAAGTGGACAATGCAGGGGAAATAGAACATGCTTTTTGCTATCGATATCGACGCTACCATTGCAACCGATCGCAATGGATACGCCCGGTATCTCAACAACAAGCTCAAGCTGGGCATTGAAGAGAGCGTTATAGAACAGATCAAATGTTACCATGATTTTCACTCATTGCCGGCGGTACAAAACTACCTGCAAGAGCCTGACCAGCGGGACTACTATCAGGCCATCTATAATAGATTGCAGCACGAACCGGAAATACAGCAAAATCTTGATCCTCTGCCCAACGCAGTACAGGCTCTCAACACTATCGCACAATGGGGAAACATCATCTATATAACGTGCCGACAGCCAGGCGCTGAAGCATTAACCCGTGAATGGCTGGCGCGCGCTGGCTTTCCATCGCCGGAGCACGTAACCATTTGCGCACATTATCATGCTAAATATCTCGCAGCCTACGAACAGGCCGCGCCGCGAGAAAAAATCATTCTAATCGATGATCATGCCGAAGAAATGGTCAAAGCATTCTTCATTATGGCAAAGAACCGCCTGGACATTGCTGTGAGTCTCCGCCGCCGACTCGCCGTCGTTGCATTTGACCACACCGAACCACCCACATTTCATTTTAAAGTTCCTTTCCCCGTCATAGCCCTCCCTAGCTGGCACCCCAACGATTTAGCACAACTACAGCAAAAAAAAAGAAGAACAGCACCAGATTGACTAAAATAAAAGCGCCTTACCTGTACGGCAAAGCGCCCTAGCAATCAAACAAGCTTTACCTCTTCTGAAGCGGCCCGGTATCAGGATCGCGCCGACCAGGGTTGGTTTTCGGAATTTGCCCTAACTCGTCCCACTCGTCAAAATCAGGATCGTTAATAATTTCTAGGATCTCCTCAGCATCTTTCAAAGGATCGTACTCCTCGCCTTCGTCGTCATCATCGTTACTGAACCAGTCAAAAGGGTTCCACCTAACAGGCATATATGCCTCCTTTGCCTCTCATAGGCGCAATGAGCAAATGACTACCGAACGCGCAACAGAAACACAGCTACGGTACTACTTACGTATTCTCTGTTATTTCTTCTCTAAAAGCTCGTACAACCACAAGTTCTCCGTATCCATCCCGCTCTAAAGCTCTCAAGAGTTTACTAACCTGACTGATTGCGTGAGGGGATTGCATGGCAGTTGTGCGTGCGTAGTAAGTCCTGGCTTCCTCAATGCACATTTCGATTTCGCCGAGCATGTGATAGGCCCTGGCCCAATCAAGCGGTATCCACGCCTCAACCCTGGCATCCTGGCCTCGATGAAGCGCCTGGGTGATCTCTTCTCTCATTTTCAGAGTCTTCTCTGGCTTCCGCAGAGCCAGATAGCCCCAACTCTGCTCTGCCAGAACAGAACTGACCGGACTCCACGCATAGACAAAATCCGTTCCATCCTCCTTGCGATCCATTAACGCATGAGCCAGCGTCAATCCCGTTTCTCCCGCGCGCTCAAAACGCAATCCGTCGCCACTGCTGGCGTACACGCGAATCAGGTAGGAATACACAAAGGCCATCAGGAGTTTACTGCACCCCAGGGAGGCATCACGGGCCTGCTCCAACAAAGCGACGGCCTCCTGCTTTTGGCCCTTGCGTTCCAATTCTTTGCCCAGACTTTTGAACGCAAGAGCCATTGCGGCTGGGTCATTGAGTGACTGCGCCAGCTTGCACATTTGCTGATAGATGGCTATCGCTTCATCGTACCGCTTTTGTTCTATGACCGTGACCGCATTGAGTCGCTGAACCTGAAAGAAAAGCAATTGGAACCGGCGCTCCAGGCGCAAGGGAGGTGGGAGTTGCTCTTGAAAATAGGCGAAAAGCTGATTCAGTCTCTTCACCCCTTTTTCTGCATCTCTGATCCGCGCGGCACAGCGTAAACTCCATATCTGTCGAATGCACTCCTCTACCGTATCAAGCGTCTCGCTGTACATCGTCTTGCCCTGTCCTGGCAAAGCCTCCGGGCGGAACGGGTCATATTCGGAAAGGCCCAGTTTCCAGAGAGGGATGTGAAGAATATCGGCGAGCGTGCGTAACGTCGATGGATCTTCAATATGTTTCGCGCCGCGCTCAACATCCCGCACGTAAGTGACGCTTACTCCTAAGCCCACGCCAAAACGCTGAGATTTCGGCCAGCGTTCCGCCAGAGCCTCTTGAGTCATGCCGATCTTCTCTCGCGCTTCTTTGATGAGAGAACCGTAGTGATAGTGACCTCTGAACACTTCCATGAGGCATCCTTCCTCGCATATACCTGTATGTTTATGCGAAAACAGCTAGACCAGCAACATCACAGTTACTTCTCGGAGAGGAGAACTTTATGTATATTTACATTAGATTAATTGATTATATCGTTTTTTGCGAAAGCATGCAACATCCTACAAGAAAGGAGTTTTTCGATGACCCAAAGCGAAATCACCCGCCTGCTCACGCGCATCGAGCAAGAGTACGCCTCGGCGCGCAGTGGCTTGAGCGGCCTGGCGAGCGGGACGGCGCGCCACGCGTTCATCGACGCATGCCCGCGCGTTGGGGGCGTAATCCCACAGGACGCACACAAGGGGCGTCCCTACTATGGACGGGTGATTGATGTATGGGAACATTTTCCGCGTACTCTGACGTCAGAGTGGTCCGCTAGCCTGGTTGCTGGACGTGGCTGGCCGCCCCGCGCCTTGATCCGTCCTATCCAGGCATACCCACGTCGGATGGACGCGTCCCATGTGCAAATACCACCAATCCCCGTCCATAGTAGGGACACTGCTTGTCCGCGTCCTGTGGGATTACGCACCCAACGCACGGGTGCGCTCCCGGCCTGGGCGTCCTGCGAGCTTACGCACCCAACGCACGGGTACGCTCCCGGCCTGGGCGTCCTGCGAGCTTACGCACCCAACGC
>Ga0209581_1003335_pt1 | contig 13951 bp, 10 predicted proteins | sample Coa_R2_FD_187160 | JGI IMG/M metagenome (GOLD analysis project Ga0209581, IMG submission 187160) | Surface soil microbial communities from Centralia Pennsylvania, which are recovering from an underground coalmine fire - Coalmine... | ecosystem: Environmental > Terrestrial > Soil > Unclassified ...
TGGTGCCACACTTGGGTGCGCCAACGATGAAAAAGTCCGGCAGCATCATTACGAAGACATGGGCAATATGGTGGGATTGACGCCGAGCTTGCGGCGCACGAACACCAACGATGCGAGATTCCACGCGATGGTGGATGAGGATGTAGCGACGGCTGCGCCGATCAGACCGAAAGGTGGTATCAGCGCGAGGCTGAGCAGCACGTTCAACAATGCCGCACTGCCGGTGAACCAGGGCGCTTCGCGCTCGTAACGGGTCATCGTCATCAGGAATCCCACGGGGCCTGCCGTGGCGTTGATGCACTGCCCGAACAGAATGATCAGCAATGGCACGTACGCGGATTCCGGGAATCCCTTGCCGAACAGTCCGAGAATCCAGTGTCCGCCAATCGCCAGCGGCAGCGCGACCAACATGGTTACGACGAAGGTCAGCTTGGCCGCGTGGTGCACCATCTTGGCCATCCTGGCGTGATCGCCGGCCACATAGCTCTCCGCGATCATGGGGGCCAGAATCGTATTGACGGCGGTCAATCCGTAAACCGCCAGTGCCGCGAGCTTCACCGCCGCGTAATACGGGCCTACCAGCCCCGCACCTGCGAGTGCACCCAGAATCAGCACGTCGGCCCGATTGTTGGCGATGCCCATCGCCGCCATGAAAAAAAGCTGGCGGCCCAATTTGAACCAAGCGGAAACGTCGTAGCTGGGCCGCGCCTCTCTCGCGGCGGCAGGCCACAAGCGCGTAAGCCTCCATTCCGAACCGATGAGAGTTATCAGCGCGGCGACGACACTCACCGCCATGACACCCGGTGCAGCCAATCGCCATCCCAGCGCCAGAACCAGTACCAGGGCCAGGACGACCAGAACCAGAGGTCTCACCACGTTGTCGTAAGCGCCGGATCTCACGGCTCGTTTAAAGCCGCGAAAGAATGCGCCATTCAATGTCAATTGCGTCGCCAGGGGCAGCAACAAAAAACCGACCAGCAGCGTCGATTCCAGATTTCCGCCGAGCCGCTGGCGCAGCAAGAAGACGACCAGGCCGCCGATCAGCATGATCACGATGCTCGCCAGCAGCACGATGGCGCTTGCTCCTCTGCGCAAGCCGCGCAACATGCCCCACTCCTGGCGATGCAGATAGGTCGGTACGAAGCGCACGACGCTGCTGCTTTGACCGAGCAGCGCAAATACCGAAAGCACACCCATCCATGAGAACACCAAGGTGTAGACGCCGTACTCCGTTTTCCCTACCAGCCTGGCAAGCACTACGTTGACGATGAGGCTGAGGCCCGCGCCGCCGACTTGCACCAGCAAAGCACCCGAGGCGCCACGCCGCAATACGCGCAGGTGCGGCGAAAAATCGCGCGAAGCGGCCAAGCCCGCGCCCAACTCGCCGGCGCCTGTTTCGTTCGACATGTTCAAGGCCCTCGAACCGGTTGATCGAGCCTGATGGCGAACGCCTTGGGCGACTCCGAAAGAGCATCGAGCATCAGCGCAAGTTCGCGCTCGCCTTCCCAGTGCAGCCTCATACCTGGTTGGCGGAGCCGCCGGCCGGCGAGGAAAAACACGCGTGCGCAGAGATAGGCGATCAGCCGCGCGTGAGCCTCGTCGGCCGAACGGTCGAGTGTGTCGATCAACTCCCGATAGATCCTGTTGCAGCGGATGGCGGGTGGCGAACCCTCCAGGCTCCGCAAGGAAAAAAGAAAATGGATCAGGTCGTAATCGGCGGGATAGCTCGCGTCGGCGTACTCCCAGTCGATCACGCACAGACGTTTCGGGTGCGGGAACACATTGCTCGGCGTGAAGTCGCCATGCGCGAGGCCCAATGGCGCGATCAGTTCTTCACGACGAGAGAGGAAGTCGAGCCAGCGCTGCAACCGGGCCCGCCAGTCGGCGGACAAGTAAGGCTCCAATTCCTGCAGCCTGCTTTGGCCGGCACCGGACAGTGTTGCCGCGCTCACGGGACTTCCGAGCGAAGTGCGTTCGGCAAGTTCCCGCAGGAAGTCGAGGTGCAGAGGTGTCAGCCGGCACAGGCGAGCCGAAGACTTGTTGGTGTCGGTGGCAAGGATCACCGTGCCGTTCCGCTTCTCGTACAGCAGCACCTGCGGAATGATCGCGGAACGCAGGTTCGCCGCACGCATTTCGCGCATGACGGCGGCTTCGTTCTTGAGCAGCGAATGCACCGCGGGAGTGTGCGACACCTTCGCGTAGCCATGGATGAGCCCTCTGCCATCCATGAGCTGCACCACCAACTTGCGATGCGGTCCCGCGGTGCCGGAAAAGAAAGCGCAATGGGTGAATGACGAGCCGAGTGAACCGGTGAGGCAATGATCGCCGGAAATATGCAGGCGCTGTCCGAACCCATACCATGGCAATCCGATACCGGCTGCCGCAACCGCAGTATGTTTGAGTGCGCGCGCACCGGAACGCAGCGGCTGGATCAGCGCGAGCGAGCTGATGCTCACTGCGTGCGGCCGCAGCGGCACCAGCCAGGCGCGCGATCTCTCGTGACCGGTGAGCACGCCATAGGGTTCGGACCCGGGGTGCGGCTCGTCGCTGATGCGCAAGCCCAGCGCCTCGATCTCTTCTATGGCCGCACAAAGCAGGGGATCCGAGAAAACACCCTTCAGATACGGGCTGGCCATGGCCGCCGCAAACCCCGTGGAGACATACCTGTCATTGTGCGGCCACATCCCCGTAGTAGTCGTATGAATAGTTGCCGCTGCGCCGCTCCACGCCGTTGAACACCACGCCGTGTATCTCGACCCCGCTGTGTTCGAAGCGTTGCTTTGCCAGTTCGACTTCCTTGGATTCGTTGAGGCCGAAACGCACTACAAGGATATTGGTGCCAGCGTGGCGGCCGATCAGCGCCGCATCGGTGACCGCAAGGATCGGCGGGCTGTCGAGAACCACATAGTCATAGTAGGCGGACAGCCGCTGCAGCAGCGTCGTGAAGCGCGGATCCATCAGCAGCTCGGAAGGATGCGAAGACAATCCGCCACGGGGGAGGAAATGCAGATTGTTGAGGCCGGGCACCTGGCGGATGGCGATCGACATCTCGATCTGTCCCAGGATCAGGTCCGACAGCCCGTTGTTGGCGCTGCTTCCCACCAGTTTGTGCAGCGAACCATCGCGCAAATTCGCATCCACCAGCAGCACCTTTTTGCCGCTTTGCGACATCAACGTCGCGAGATTGGCGGAAACGAAAGTCTTGCCGGCATTGGGACTGGTGCCCGACACCATCAGCAAATTGTTGCCCGCTTCCCGTTTCGCGAAAGTCAGGCTTGTGCGCAGGACGCGCATCGCTTCCGTGGCGACATCCGTCGGCGCCGTGAGCGCCAGCAGGCGGCGGGGTTCGTGCCCCGCTCTGCGTGGAAGCCTGCGTTTCGAGATCACGCGCTCTTCTTCGCTGAGCGGAATGGATGCATAGACGGGCAGCCCCAGTTGTTCGATTTCGAGCGGATCCTCGACGCCGCGGTTCAACATCCTCCGCGTGAAAACATAGCTCACCGCCAGAAAAGCGCCGAGAAAGGCCGCACCCAGCACGATGATCAATTTCCGGGGTTTGACCGGCGTCGTGATATCGACGTCGGCCGGATCCACGATGCGCACGTCACCGACGGTGCCCGCCTGCGCAACTTCCAGTTGCTGGGATTCGTTGAGCAGGTTGGTGTAAGCGGTATTGAGCACTTGCACGTTTCCCTGCAACTGCAGCAATTCACGCTGCGTATCGGGAATCGATGAGACCTGCTTTTCGAGATCGGCTTTTTTCGCTTCCAGTTCACCTATCTGCTTCATCAAAGCCACATACGCAGGATGTCTCGAGGTATAGAGGCGCTCGACCTCCGCCTTCTGCACCTGGAGTTGCGAGATGTTGGAATCCACGGCTGCGATCTGGCTCAAATAACTCTCGGTCTGCATCGGCACATCCACCGAATGTGCCTTGTTCTGGAAAGCGGTGAGGGCGTCTTGTGCTTTCTGCAATTTTGCACGTGCCGCAGGGAGTTGCTGCCTGACGAATTCCAGACTGCTGCCCGCCTGCGCGGAGTTCCTGAGAGCGTTTTGTGCGACGTAGGCTTTGGTAACTTCATCCAGCACCTTGACGGCGAGATGAGGGCTCTGGCCGTCGAGGGTCACCTGAATGATGTTGGAGTCCATCTTGCCCGGTTGCTTGGCTTGGATGGCGCTGCTCAACTGATCGATGGTGTAAGCCTCGCCGTTGCGGGTGACGCTGAAGTGCGTGCCGGGATTGGCATACAAGGTTTTGACCAGCGCGGTAATCCCGGATCCCTTGGCCAGTTGCCCGGTCTTGCCGCGCAACAGCAATTGCGATTGTCCCGGGATGATGCTGGTATCCCACAGCTCGTAATCGCCGTTCTCGCCTGCGATCAAGGTCAACTCTTCGCCCAGAAGGCTGTTCGGCACATCGAGCTGCGAGAATTCGAGCTTTGCACCGCCCCAGTCGTATCGGCTCAGACCGAGCCACGGCGAAGCCACCTCGCCGGGCTTCGCAGGCGTGTAATGCCGCGCGATGTAGTCGCCGATCACGGGCAGCCTGTAAGCGCCGGTCGTGATGTACAACTTGAAGTCGTCTACCGGCTTCTTGACCACCGAGCGCGAAGTCAGCAGCGAAATCGCATCCGCAGCGGCCGGATTGTCCGGCGAGTAGTTCACCAGAGCCGCACCCGGCCCGGTCACGGTAGGCGCCTGCTGCACTTGCACCATCGCCTGCGCTTCGTAAATGGGCGTGGCAAGGAAAACGTAAATCAGACTGATCGCAAGGAAAGTTCCCACGACTGCGATGATCAGCCATTTGCGGTCCAGCAACGCGCCGAGCAACGCGCGCACATCGATCTCACCCTCCGAGGCCGCCTTCGGCGGATAAGCAGGGCGGTAAGGCAGCGCCGGAGGAAGCACCTCAACAAAGGAATCGCGGGCGATCATGCGCTTCTCCTCGGGATGCGGGGACGGCGCGGCGACGCAGCTGTCGAATCCGACAAACGATTACGGGCATGTGTTCGCTCCATCGATCCCTCCAGCATTCCATGGCAACCGCATCCTCGCAGGCTTTGCGGGATACGGGAGTCGACATCGTCACAATCACTAAGTTCTTCAAACCCTGCCGGGTTCTCCCGACAGTTTCAAAGAGCCTGCCGGTTTGCACAATCTACGTACGCGCAGGTGTGGAAATTGCGTTCAGCTCTGGTATTGCAAGCGGGTCGCTAAACTGACCCGAATGACTGGGGGTTCAGCGAACGTTACATACGGTAATTTCCGATCGGCAAATTTCTGAAGGAGCAGCCGATGAATGACCTGGAAGTTGTTCACTGCAGCGCCGACCATATTGCGCTCAAAGCCACTCCTCGCGCAAATGTCCGCCTCAGCCAGCAGCTCGTACCGCTCACCGTCTGCAACCAGTTCCCGACGCTTCCCGTATGGCTGCTTCGCATTAGCGTTGCGGCGCTCGTCGTGGTGATGCTCGCGGGTTGTGTGCCGGGCCAAGCCATCCGCGAGGGCAGTGATTCCAAATACGTCCAGTTCGTTTCGATCACCCCGGAGTGGATAGCTTCGAATCCGCCCTCCAACCAAATCGCGGGCGTTCCGGAAGAACTTTTGAACGCTCAGCCGCAGCCGTATCACATCGGTGTGGGCGATCTCCTGTACATCACGGTATGGGATCACCCGGAACTCACGTCCCCCGCCGGCAGCCAGCAGCAGACCGCGGCCAATGGACGCCTCGTACGGCCCGATGGCACCCTGTTCTATCCCTTTATCGGCGATTTCAAGGTCGCCGGGATGACCATCGAGCAGGCGCGCGAAGCGATTTCCAAAGGACTGGCGCCTTTCATAAACAAGCCACAGGTGGACGTCAGTGTCGTCAGCTACGGCAGCCAGCACGTTCTGATGGAAGGGGCATTCACGAAAACCGGGCCGCAGCCGGTCACCGTGGTGCCGCTCACGCTCGCAGATGCCATGGGGACGGCCGGTGTAAGCACTTCGGAAGCGAGCTTGTCCTACGTGATCTTGTCACGTGGCGGACGCGACTATCACATCGACCTCGGTCAGAATGCGTCGCTCGCCAGCCGGATTTATCTGCAGCAAGGGGATCGCGTCTTCCTGCCCTACAACGACGCGACGGAAGTCTACGTCCTGGGTGAGGTGGTGCATCCGATGGCGGTGCGCTTCAAGACTCCGGATCTCACCTTGACGCAGGCGGTGGGTGAAGCGGGCGGCCTGGACCAGCTCACCTCGGAAGGCATGGTGTACGTGATCCGCGGACTGCAACCCGACGGGCACGCGACCGTGTACAAACTCGACGCCAGCTCGCCCGCCGCGTTCGCGTTGGCCGACCATTTCAAGGTGCTTCCAGGGGACGTGGTATTCGCTTCGGCGGCCGGCATCACTCTCTGGAACCGGTTCCTGACCCAGTTGTTGCCGATCACCAGTGCGATTTCCTCCGCGGCCGTGTCGCGTTACTACATCGATCGCAATACTTCCCATTGAGGGTGGTTCCGCTGCGATTGACGTGATGTAGTTCTCCGAACCGCTTCGCAGTCGATGCCGCCGGCATCGACTGCGATCAATACGGTACCGCATGGAGTGGCTGCTCGCATCTTTCCGGTGGCCGAAAGCGCCATGATCTCTGCGGTCTCCGTTGAACAAAACTGTGATCGACATGTCAGACGCTTTTGCAAAAGCGCTCTAGAACCTGTCGTGTATCCACGGCGTTTAGATTCTGTTGACACTGCGCAATGGATACTTGTCTTAGCATGAGGTTTTCGCATCGTCGCGAGCTTGACGATTCGCTGTTGACGTGCAGCTCAATCGCCTGGCGATCGCGGCGCATTTGCGGTCACCAAGGAATGGATTCTCATGGTCGACCAGAAACTCACCATCGCCTGTGCAGTCGCGATAGCCACGTCGGCTGTTGCTCTCACTCTCCTGATCAAAGCCGCCAAGCCGTTGGGCCTGATCGATCTTCCGGATCACCGCAAGCGTCATCGAGGTTCCATTCCACTGGTCGGAGGATTGGCGATATTGATTGGCGCCTTATCGGGTGCTTGGGTGTTGTCGCGCTTCGATCGTTTCGAATCGATGCTGCTGGGGACCTCGGCGCTGCTGCTGGCTGTGGGTGTTCAGGACGATCGCAGGGACGTCAGCGTGCGCACGCGCCTGCTGGTGCAGACGGGCGCGATACTCCTGATGATCGTTTCGACTGGCGTGTACGTCAGGACGTTCGGCGGGGGTGTGGAACTGGGCTGGTTGGGAGTGCCATTCACCGTGCTCGCGGTCATTGGTCTGCTCAACGCGTTCAATCTGATGGACGGTATCGATTGCCTCGCGGGTTCGCTCGCACTCGTGAGCATCGTTGCTTTGCTGTTGCTCAGTGGCGCCGATCCGATCGAAGGCACCGCCGCGCTGTTGCTGCTTCTGGCCTGCGCGCTTACGCCGTTCTTGTTAAGCAACAGCAGCTTGCTCGGCCCCAAATGGAAATGCTTTCTCGGCGACTCCGGCAGCACGCTGCTTGGCTACATGCTGGCTTGGGCTCTGATCGAATTCAGCCAGACGGGAAGCACTTCCCTGACGCCGACAGCGACCCTGTGGTGCGTCGCATTGCCGGTGATGGATACCTGCGCGGTGATGTACCGTCGACTGCGCGAAGGCAGATCGCCGTTCAAGCCCGGTAACGGGCATATCCATCATCTGCTGGTGGGGGCGGGTTTGAGTCCGCGCGTCGCGGTGATCGTTCTGATCGGCTTTGCAATCGCAATGGCGTTGCTCGGTGCGTTCGTGCGGTGGCTGCACCTGGGCGTCGGCTCAAATATCGTCGCGTTCTGTGCCTTGATGATCGGCTACATCGCCATCTCGACCAGAATGTATCTGCGCCAACGCTCACCGGCATTCCGCCGCGCTCATCCCGAGCGGATGCCTTCTTCCGCAAAAGGAGACATGGCTGCCTGAGTGTCGCCCGTTGCCGTCGCGCGACATGGGCGGACGGCAACGGGTGTGCGTTCCGAAAGAAGTGAAACGCGACCTACTGGCCGGAAGAGGAAGCAGACTTCGGCGCACCCGGCAGCGTTTCCGCCATCTGCAGGTGCTCCTTCAGCGTCGGCAGCGTATTCGAGGCGAAGGTCTTCAGATTGCTGTTGCTGCCGTTGTTCGCCTCGTGCTCGAACTCGGCGATATCCTTCTTGTGGTCTTTCACCATCTGCTGCGCGTAGGCGCGGTCGAACGCGGCGCCGTGCAGTTTCGACAAGCGGTTGATGGCTTCCTGGTCTTTCGGCATCGGATTGGCCGGCAGCTTGATGTTGGCCTGCGCGGCCGCGGCCATCAATTGATCGTTGGCCTTCGAGTGATCCTGCACCATGCGCTGACCGAAACTCTTCACGTCCGCGCTTTGCGCATGGCTTTCGGCGAGCTTGCCCATCGACACTTCGGCCAGTCCGCCGGAAGCGGCGTGGCGTGCGAAATCGGTGTCCTGCGAAGCGCACAGCGCCGCAGTGCTGAGCAGGCAGCCTGCGATCATCATGATTCCTTGACGCGTTTTCATGCTTGACTCCCTCCGTGGAAACATCGCGTTCGATGCCGTCGGCATTTCGCGCGGCCTAAAGCGTTGCGCAGGTTCCGTGGGCCGCGCGTGAACGTTTTCCAAAAAAGAAGGGTTGACGATGGCGCGCAGGCGTGCCGGTTTGGTCTATGTTTCGGATTGCGATCCCGGCTACCGCCGGCAGCGGCGCGGCAAGCGCTTCGTCTATCTGGATGCGCGCGGCAGACAGATCACCGACGCGCGCGTGATCGCGCGCATCAAGTCTCTGGCGATTCCCCCGGCCTACACCGACGTGTGGATCTGCCGCAACGCGCGCGGCCACATGCAGGCCACGGCGCGCGACGCGCGCGGTCGCAAGCAGTATCGCTACCATCCGTTGTGGAAGGCGTGGCGCGACGACAGCAAATTCGCACGCATGGCCGATTTCGCGCGCGCATTGCCGAAAGTGCGCGCGCGCATCGCGCGCGACCTGCGCCGCAAGGGACTCGCGCGCGAACGCGTGCTCGCCACGATCGTGCGACTGCTCGATCGCACCCATGTGCGCATCGGCAATGAGGAATACGCCAAGGCCAATCACTCGTACGGATTGAGCACGCTGCGCGAGCGGCACGCCCGGGTGATCGGCGACGAGGTGGTCTTGCGTTTTCGCGGCAAGTCGGGAAAGGAGCAGCAGGTGGAGCTGGCCGATCCGCGCGTCGCGGCGGTGGTGCGCCGCTGCGAGGATCTGCCGGGCCAGCATCTGTTCCAGTATCGCGATGAACAAGGCAAGCCGCACCGCATCGATTCGCAAGACGTCAACGAATACCTGCGCGAAATTGCCGGCGAGGAATTCACGGCGAAGGATTTCCGCACCTGGGCCGCGACGGTAAGCGTGGCGCGCGTGTTGTTCGCCACCGGGAAGGCAACGCCTGCCATGTTGCGCGGCGCGATCGCGCGCGCCGCCGATGAGCTCGGCAACACGCCGGCGGTGTGCCGCCGCGCCTACGTGCATCCAGCGATCGCGGAAGCCTTCGAGGATCGCGAGAAAGCGCAAGCGTTGCTCGCCGCGTGGCAGCGCGCATCGGGAAGCAAGCGCGGATTGGATCAGGCAGAACGCGCGGTAATGGCTTATCTGCGCAAGCTTCCGAAGACAATTGCTTAGCCGCAGTGATGCTCGTAGCACTGGATCGCCGACTCGGTTTTTCGCTTTTGATCTGCGGCAGCACAAGGATGTGCCGCCGCCTCCGGACGCGAAAGCAGGGACGCTTTCGCGCCCGAGAATATTTACACGCGCGGCCGAAAAAGGTTTACGCAATCGCCACACCCGCGTGACAGCCGGGTGTGAATGCCATGTCCTGTCGTGCACGCACGTTTTCTTCACGCACAACGTATGTACGTGCGTTCGCTTGCGATGAAGCGTGTCATGCGAGGCGCGCACGTTCGCGGGTGCGGTGCAGATGAATCGCGGCACGCATCTTGCTGCCGCATCAGCGCCAACGGCTGCATGGATGCCGGGAGAAGGAAAACAAGGATGAAGGCGAGCAGCGGAACCACTGCGAGGCGCGCGGTCGTCACCGGCGGCGCGGGATTTCTGGGCAGCCATTTGTGCGCGCGCCTACTGCAACAAGGCTGGCGCGTCACCGCGATCGACAATCTCGTTACCGGCAGTTTGCGCAATGTCGCGCCGTTGCTGGCGCGCGAACATTTCCGTTTCCTGAAGCACGACGTGATCGCGCCGCTCGCGCTCGAGGCCGATGTGATCTTCAATCTCGCCTGTTGCGCTTCGCCTCAGCACTACCAGCGCGATCCCGAGAAAACCCTGCGCACCTGCACCGACGGTGCACTTAACCTGCTGCGGCAAGCGCAATTGCAGCGCGCACGCATCTTCCAGGCGTCCACCAGCGAGGTGTACGGCGAACCTGAAGTGCATCCGCAGCGCGAGTCCTACCGCGGCGCCGTTTCACCGATCGGTCCTCGCGCGTGCTACGACGAAGGCAAGCGCGCGGCGGAAGCGGCGTTCTTCGACTTCCATCGCATGCACGGCGTGCAAATAAAAGTGGCGCGCATCTTCAACACCTACGGTCCGCAGATGCAGCTCGACGACGGCCGCGTGGTGTCGAATTTCATCGTGCAGGCGTTGCGCAACCAGGCGCTGACCGTGCACGGCGACGGCGGGCAGACACGCTCGTTCTGCTATGTCGACGACCTGATCGAGGGCATCTGCAAATTCACCTTCAGTGCCGCGGAATTGACCGGTCCGATGAACCTCGGCAATCCCGCCGAAGTGACGGTGATGGAGCTGGCGCGCCGCATCATCGAACTCACCGGTTCGCGTTCGCGCATCGTGCACCGTCCGATGCCGGTCGACGATCCGTCGCGCCGTTGTCCCGACATCGGCCTTGCGCAGGCCGCGCTGGGCTGGTCGCCACGCACGCCGCTCGAAACCGGACTGCGTCGCACCATCGCCTGGTTCGAACAGGTGCTGACCGAATCGCGCACCGAACCGGAGCTGTCCGGTGTCCCGGCCTGACGGTCAGCGCGGCGCGGGCGTGCGCGCGGGCACGGTGCTGATCACGGGCGGCGCCGGTTTCGTCGGTTCGCATCTCGCCGATGAATTGCTGGAACACGGCTACCGCGTGCGCGCGCTGGACAACCTGGACGCGCAGGTGCACGGCGACTCGATCGCGCGGCCCGTGTATCTGAATCCGGAAGTGGAATTGATCCGCGGCGACGTGCGCGACCGCGCCGCGGTCAACCGCGCGTTGCGCGACGTGGATGCGGTGTTCCACTTCGCCGCGGCGGTCGGTGTCGGCCAGAGCATGTACGAGATCGAGCGCTACACCGACATCAACAACCGCGGCACGGCGGTGTTGCTGGAAGCGCTGAGCGCCGCTCCGGTGCAGCGCCTGATCGTCGCTTCCAGCATGAGTCTTTACGGCGAAGGCCGCTGCCAGTGCGCGGACGGCCGCATCGTCGATCCGCCCGAGCGCTCGCCCGAACGCCTGCGCGCCGGCGACTTCGAATTGCGTGATGAAAACGGCGCGCCGCTGACGCCGCTGTCCACGCCGGAGGACAAACAGCCCGCGCCTTCATCGGTGTACGCGCTGTCGAAACTCGATCAGGAAAGACTTGCGCTGATCATCGGTCACGCCTATGGCATCCCGACTGTCGCGCTGCGCTTTTTCAACATCTACGGAACGCGCCAGGCCCTGTCGAACCCGTACACGGGCGTGCTCGCGATCTTCGCCGCGCGCTATCTCAATCACAACGCGCCGATGATCTTCGAGGACGGCCTGCAGCGGCGCGATTTCGTCAACGTGCGCGACGTAGTGCGCGCCTGCCGCTTGGCCCTGCAGACCGATTCGATCGGCGGCAGCGTGATCAACATCGGCAGCGGCCGTTCGATTTCCATCCTCGGCGTCGCTGCGGCGATGGCGCAGGCGCTGGCGATCGAGGATCTGCCCCCGCAGATCACGCGCAAGGTGCGCGTCGGTGACATCCGCCACTGCTTCGCCGATATCACGCGCGCCAATCGCCTGCTCGGCTACTCGCCGCAGGTCACCCTGACCGAAGGCCTGCGCGAACTGGTCGAATGGATGACCAGCCAGCGCGCGTTCGATCGCGTGGACGCCGCGACCGAAGAACTCGCCAAGCGGGGACTGCGGTTGTGAGCGCCATGTCGAATGGCTATGCGCTGATCACCGGCGGCGCGGGTTTCGTCGGCAGCAATCTCGCGTCGCGTCTGCTGGACGAAGGCCGCGCGGTCACGATTTACGACTCTCTCGCTCGTCCCGGCTCGGAAAGAAACCTGCGCTGGCTGCGCGCGCGCTACGGCGAGAAATTGCGGGTTCGCATCGGCGACACGCGGGACGTGCAGGCGCTGCGTGAAGCCATCAGCGGTGCGTCGCAGGTGTTCCATTTCGCAGCACAGGTGGCGGTGACCTCGAGTCTGCTCGATCCCGTACTGGATTTCGACATCAATCTGCGCGGCACCTTGAATTTGCTGGAAGCGATTCGCACGCAGCGCCGTCCGCCGCCGCTGGTATTCACCTCGACCAACAAGGTGTACGGCGCGCTGCCCGACGTGAGGCTCCGGCGCGAAAGCACGCGATACGAGCCCGAAGATGCCGAACTGCGCGAATACGGCATCTCCGAAACGCGTCCACTGGATTTCCACAGCCCTTACGGCTGCTCCAAGGGCGGCGCCGATCAATACGTGCTGGATTACGCGCGCAGCTTCGGCATTCCGGCCGTGGTGCTGCGCATGAGTTGCATCTACGGGCCGCGCCAATTCGGCAACGAGGATCAGGGCTGGGTCGCGCATTTCCTGATCCGCGCGTTGCAGGGCGATGCGATCACGCTCTACGGCGATGGCGCGCAGGTACGCGACATCCTGTTCGTCGAAGATCTGGTCGAAGCGATGCTGCTGGCCCAGCTCGGCATGTCCGAACTGCGCGGCCGTGCCTTCAATATCGGCGGCGGCGCGCACAATGCCATCAGCCTGCTCGAACTGCTGCAACGCATAGGTACGCTGATGGGCGAAACGCCGCGCGTGACTCATGCGCCGTGGCGCGTCGGCGATCAACGCTGGTATGTCTCCGACACGCGCGCATTCGAACGCGCGACCGGCTGGCAGCCGCGCGTGGCCATCGATCAGGGGCTGCGCGAATTGCACGCCTGGCTGCACGCCCTGCACGCCGAAGAAGAACAATCCACGCAAGAGCGGGTCATCGCGGGAGCGCACGCCGCATGAGCACGATGCAGGCTGCCGTATTCCGCGGCGAAGGCCGCGTGCAGGTGGACGACACACGGCTGCCGCAAGCGCGTGCGAACGAGGTCCGCGTGCGCCTGCGCGGTTGCGGCGTGTGTGCATCCAACCTGCCGGTGTGGGCGGGACGGCCGTGGTTCGAGTATCCGTTGCCGCCGGGCAATCCCGGGCACGAAGGCTGGGGCGAGATCGACGCTGTCGGCGAAGCGGTGCAGGATTTCGAAATCGGCGAACCGGTAGCGCTGCTCTCCGCGCATGCCTACGCCGAATACGACATCGCCGATGCGGACGCGATCGCGCGATTGCCGGATCATTTCGCCGATACACCGCTGCCGGCCGAGCCGTTGGCCTGCGCGATGAACATCTTTCACCGCTCCGCGATCGAGCCGAGTCAATGGATTGCGGTCGTCGGCGTCGGCTTCATCGGCGCGCTGCTGGTCCAACTCGCTTCGAGTGCCGGCGCGCGCGTGATCGCGCTGTCGCGGCGGCCATTCGCGTTGCGGATCGCGCGCGAATGCGGCGCGCGGCATGCGTTCTCGACGGAAGACAGGAATGCGGCGATCGGCGCGGTGCGGGACCTGACGCAAGGCGCGGGTTGCGCGCGCGTGGTCGAAGCCGCGGGCGAGCAGATCACTTTGGATATCGCCAGTGCGCTTTGCGCCGAA
>Ga0209581_1003338_pt1 | contig 13928 bp, 10 predicted proteins | sample Coa_R2_FD_187160 | JGI IMG/M metagenome (GOLD analysis project Ga0209581, IMG submission 187160) | Surface soil microbial communities from Centralia Pennsylvania, which are recovering from an underground coalmine fire - Coalmine... | ecosystem: Environmental > Terrestrial > Soil > Unclassified ...
GTAAACAGCGCGGAGCCATGGGTGCGCGGAAGCACGCCGGCCTCCATATCGAGCTGGCGGATCTGGTCAAACGCGCGGCCGTCCGGACGCCGCCGGTCATTGAGCATCTGATCGCGGAAAATACGCTCCTTCAACCGGTCGAACAGCGCCCCGGCCTCTTCGCCCCGCTCCTCGCCCCCAAGTTCCACCGCCTTGGCGCGCAGTTCGTCCACCTTATGGTAGCTTTCCAGCTTGGCGTACTTTTCCGTGTTCAACGCGTCGGTGAGGTCCTCTCGAAACTGTTGTTCAATCTTGGAATACAGTTCTGGGTCGACCGGCGGAGGAGTGAAGCTCCATTTCGGCTTCCCCGCCTTCTGACGCAGTTCGCGAATCGCCGCCGCAATCTTTTTACAGCACTGGTGGCCGAAATCGATGGCTTCAACGACGTCGGATTCGCTGGCTTGCTGCGCGCCAGCTTCTACCATAACGATGCCCTCTTCGGTGCCAGCCACGACAATATTGATCGTTGCATCTCGCGTCTCGTCGTAGGTCGGGTTGGCGACCAGTTTCCCGCCGACAAGCGCGACGCGGACGCCGCCGAGAAGGTGTTCAAACGGGATTTCTGAAATGGCCAGAGCCGCGGCTGCGCCGGGAATCGCCAGCGTTCCGGGATCATGCTCCGGATCCGCCGACATTACTAAAGCGATGATCTGCGTCTCATTGGAGAAGCCCTCAGGGAATAGAGGGCGAATCGGCCGGTCGATGAGCCGGCTGGTCAGAATTTCCTTTTCCGAGGGACGTCCCTCGCGCTTGATAAAGCCGCCAGGAATCCTGCCGGCCGAATATGTATACTCGCGGTAGTCTACAGTTAACGGGAAGAAGGCGGCGCCCGGCTTTGGCTTTTCGGCCGCGCACGCAGTCACCAGGACCACGGAATCGCCCTGGCGCACAACGACGGCGCCATTGGCTTGTTTCGCAATCTTTCCTGTTTCTAAAGTGAGCTTTCGACCACCCAGGTCGATTTCAACGGTGTGAACCATCTGAGTTCCTTTAATCCGGGAGAACCACTCAATTGCGTTCCCCTCTCAGAGATCAAAGAACAGACGTTGGAGTGAGCGGAATGGAGGGTGGCCGCCCGGCTCCCGGGCCAACTCTCGAAGCGGCGCCAGGCCGCCCGCGTGCCGCCAAAAACCCTAGCGGCGAATTCCTAGACTCTGAATCAGCGTCTTGTACCTTTCGGGATTACGGCTCTTCAGGTAGTTCAACAGCTTGCGTCGCCGCGCGACCATGCTGAGCAGACCGCGCCGGGAGTGATGATCCTTCTTATGAGTCTTGAAATGTTCGGTGAGCTGCTGAATCTGCTGGCTCAGGATCGCTACCTGCACCTCTGGCGAACCCGTGTCCGTCTTGTGGATCCGGTACTTCGAAATCACGCTCTGCTTAACTTCGGCCGCCAGTGCCATTCTCGAATGGATACTCCTCGTCTTACCTTTAATCTTGTGATCACAATCAGGATAACATACTGCTGGGCGCGTTGGCGCCTGATTTGCTCTCGGGGCGGGATCATCGCAGCAGGCGCAATGCATTCCGGAACATTGCTTCAAAATCAGCGCCCGCGCCCTCCTGCTTTGCCTTGAGTACAGCGGCTTCGGCGGATGCGCGGTTGGCGCCGATGTTCATGAGCGCGGAAATCACATCCTCCTCAGCGGTGGAAAACGCTGAGCGAGGCGTTCCCGCTGCCGCGACCGCCGGCGCGCCCGCAACCAGTTTTTCCTTCAGTTCTAGGATGATTCGCTCCGCTGTCTTTTTGCCGACCCCCGGGATTCGCACTAACTGCTGCACGTCTCCGCTGCGGATGGCCTCGATCAGTTCCGCGGCGGCAAGGCCGGAGAGTACAGTCACCGCAAGCCGCGGCCCGATGCCGCTTACAGATATCAGCTTTTCGAACAGCAATTTCTCTTCGGCGCTGCTGAAACCGAACAGCGCCAGCGCGTCTTCACGCACATGCGTGTGTACGCGCAGGCGCACTTCCTGGCCGGTCTCCGGCAGCGCGGAAAAGGTTGAGACCGGGATCGTCAACTCATACCCGACGCCATGCACATCCACGATGATCTGATTGGGATGCTTCTCGAGCAAGGTCCCGCGCAGAAACGAGATCATAAAGGTGAAGCTTCAGGATACCGGAGGCGGAAGGATAAAGGCACAGAGAACCGTCACACGGACGCCCGGAGCCGGCGGACGCGCCGGAGCAAGCGAGTCCGCGTGGTGATTTTGAGCAGGACGCATGGCGCGAAGGCGATTTTTCGTTGAAGCGGTCCGGAACGGCGCCGCCGAACTTGCGGGCGGCGATGCGAAGCATTTGACGCGTGTGCTGCGGGTGGAGCCGGGGCAGCGCTACGAGATCTCCGACAATCGCACGGTCTGGCTGGCTGAGATCGAGGAAGCTCGCAAGGAGCGTGTGAGATTTCGCGTTCTCGAGCAGCTTCCCCCGAATCCAGCGCCGGTGCGCATCCATCTTTTTGCCGCGCTCATCAAGTTCGATCGTTTCGAGTGGCTCATTGAAAAAGCGACGGAGTTGGGCGTGGAAGCGATTGTGCCGGTGGCGACGGAGCGGTCCGAACGCGGCCTCGACCGCGCAGCCGAAAGGCGCATCGAGCGCTGGCGGCGCATCGCGTTCGAATCCAGCCAGCAGAGCCGGCGCGACCGGCTGCCCGAAATTGAAGTTCCCGCGCGTTTCGCCGCTGCGCTGAAACACCCGGCGCTGCGGCGGTTCGCGCTGGATGAACGGGAGTCGGCGCCGCCGCTGCTGAGCGTGGCCCCGGCTGTCAGAAACAGGGATGATGCCGTCGCGCTGCTGGTCGGGCCAGAGGGCGGGTGGACGGAAAGCGAGCGCGTTGGTTTCGTTCAGAACGGATGGATCGCGGCATCGCTCGGGCCGACGATCCTGCGCACGGAAACTGCGGCAGTTGCGGCGCTCGCGATCATCTCGGCGCTCTGGCAGCCTGCCCGGAGCGAACAGGATGACCAGCAGATGCGCAACTGAATCGAATCGAAGCGAATCGAAATTGCGCCCGGACGACAAAGGGCATGAGGCCTCTTATACCGCAACCGTATGCCCGCCGAAGGCGGCGAAAGGGAGGCCATTCGCGGAGGCGGCGCGCTCACATTGCAGGCCGCAGCAGCGCCATCCATCGAGCGATGCGGCTGCCCCAGCGCCATGTCCGGGACTTTAAGACTTCCTCCAGGCGCCGCTCAACGTGGCGGGTATGAAGACGTACAGCCGCCAGTTCTCTCTCAAGAACATCAACGCGCGCGAGCGCCTCGCCTCGTTCGGCCGCATAGCGCTGATTGGCTTCCTCCAGGATGCGGATCGCCTCGCGCTGTCTTGATGTTTCCTCTTCAAGAACTCGCGCCGCTTCGGCTGCCCGGCGCTCGCCGTCAACCGCCAGCCCTTTGTAGAGCTGGCCTTCCCGGGCGGCGTCGCCTGCTCTCGGCGCCGGAAGGAGCAGCGCCGGATACGCGGCGCGAATGATCGCTCCGGACCCGTAGACGAAGTCGTGGAGCCGGGCCTCCCGGTCGAGGGCGTCGGCAATATCGCGACGGTCTTCGATCGCGCCAACACAGGTCAGAACGCGTTCAACGATATCCAGTAAACGCGTCGATGGCAGCCGTCCGGGCGAAGCGAAGCTGCGCGGCCTCAGCAGCACATCCAGAACTCCGCGGAACAGCACGAAGGAGACTGGGATGATTTCCTTCGAGACCCATTCCTGGTCGAAGCGGTGCAGGTCGCCGGAGGCGTCGACGACAAGGTTGAAGGGCGTGCAGTCCACAAAGTCGCCCGGAAGCCACTCGCCGCGCAGCCTCTCAGTTGCTATGACGCGCCGCCGCAGATAATCGAGCCAGGGACCGCAACAAGCGGCCAGGTCTTCGGCGGTCCATCCCGGCCTGTTCAAAACCTCAAGGAAGCTTTCGCCGAGCAGCCGCCCGCGATATAACGGTTCCGTCTCCAGCCGGTATTCGTATTGGGGATCCGGCTGTGGTTGCTCCAGATAGAGCGGTGTGCGTTTCACCTCGGCATCTTCCCCAAGCGGATCGAAGGAGATGCACTTTGCAAAGCAGCGGCGCCGCGACGTCGCATACATCAAGACGGGGCGTCTCACGCCAATGGCGTCGATTTTTCTTGCTGAAGCGAGGATCAAAAACGAATTCGCCAGGTCTTCCGCAAGACCGTTCCGCAGAATAACGGGCCATGCCATCTCTTCCGAGAAGCTGCGCCAGTGTTCGGCGCCCTGCCCGGGCGCTCCCATCATGCGCAACACGCTGGCGACATTGACATCGTATTTCTTAAACGCGGCTTCCGGAAAAATAGCGCGCGCAAATTTGTAATCGGGAAACGGGTATAAGAATTCGAAATGCTCAAAGCCCGACTCATGAAGCAGCCGCTTCAATTCATTCCGGCCGAAAGTGACTTGCGTCCGCGGTCCGTACTGATCCTGCACGCCGGCGTATGGGATCGCGAGATGGTCTTCGGGAGCTCCGCAAAAATACTTCAACCCGAGCTGGTTTTCAATGGCCAGCAAGAGCACGCCGCCGGGTCGCAACAGCGCGCGACATCTTCTTAGCATATTTGCGGGTCCTTCCGGACCGCCCAAATACATGCGGCTGTACTCCAGCACGCCGATCAGAACAACAGCATCAAAACTTGGACGGATGGGCGCGAGCTCGCGCATGTTCCCGGCCAGTACCGTGACATTGCTCAAATCGCGGCACCGACGGCGGCAGATCCGCGCTCTCCGCAAGCTTCCTTCGAGCGCGTAGATATCCCCGCCGTTTTCTCCCAAAAAGCGGGTGACTGCTCCGCAGCCCGCGCCGATCTCGAAAACCCTACCGCGCAGGAAATCCGCAACAGGGCGCAGCAAGTTGGCGCGTTCCGGACTCAAGTGATATTGGGACGGAAAATCAATAATCGAGCGGCTGAGCTCCAGCGACCCGAGCGAGACATCCACGGCATTGTCGATCGCTGAGGCTAGGCGGGTTTCGATTTCCTCGCCGTCGGAATATTCAAAGTCCGGCAGGCCGCAAGCCGGGACAAACACAGCGCTTTCGGCATCGAAGCGGAACCCGTGAAGAATGTCACAACCCGCGAGCTCCGGGGCGACGGCAGCGGTGAACCGGCTCTGTACAGGCATGCGGCGTGAAATCGGAAGAATTATGCGGAGCTGAAATCCGCTTCCAAAACTTCAGGTTAAACCATAAAAACACGAAAATAGGGCTTGCGTTGTTAGAAAATTTCAGGATGACGGCTCGCATCGTTAGGCCCGATATACAGAATTCAATGGTGAACCGCCGGCGGCCGGAACAAACACGGGATCGCCTGCGTATGATGTTTAAAAATGCGGCTCGATCCACCGACGGAGGCGATCCTGTTCTTGGCGGCGCTGACGCTTATCGGGTGCGCCTACGACGCAGCGCCGGCTGGTCCGGCGCGGCACGAATCGAAATCTATCGAACTCGACAACTGCGAGCTGGTTAGCGTGGACCTGAATATGGCTGCGGGGGACCTGCTCGTCGACGCGGGCTCAGCGAAGCTCATGGACGCCGATTTCACCTACAGCGTTCCCGCCTGGCGGCCACAGGTCCACTACACGAATACGGGAGTGCGCGGACGTCTGCTGATCGAACAAGGCGGCCACTCTCACGGCCCTGCCGGCAAGGCGCAGCACCGGTGGAATATCCGAATGAACCAGAGCGTCCCGCTGGATTTCACAGTTCATTTCGGCGCGGGCGAAGCGCGCCTGAATCTGGGAGCGTTATCGCTGCACAGCGTTGACGTGCACATGGGCGTCGGACAACTCAACCTGGACCTTCGCGGAACCCCGACGCGCGACTACGATGTGCGCGTGCGCGGCGGCGTGGGAGAGGCCAACATCTATCTCCCAAGCGGCGCGGGCATTTACGCAGATGTCGCAGGCGGACTGGGCGGCATCAATGTACAGGGGCTGCATCGAGAGGGTTCGCACTACGTCAACGACGCCTACGAACACGCCAAAGTCAGAATCCGGCTTGACGTAAAAGGCGGCGTCGGGGCGATCAACCTCTACGGCGGGTGACCTGTAATACAGTCCGAGCGGTATTTGAGACTTTCCGCCGCCGTCTTAGCCTGGAATTAGCAGGCCGTTCGACGCCGCAGTCGCAATGCCCTGCCCGCCAGGACGGCACGAGGTGGCAATATGATCCGTCTGGTCTCTTCCCTGATCCTGGGCGGTGCGTTACTTTTCGCGCCTCTCAGCCATGCGAAAGATAAGAAAAAGGATCCCGATGAGATCGGCGATCGCGATGTCGGCCGCGGCGTGAACTTCTACTCGCTTGAAAAGGAGATCGCGCTGGGCAAGCAGATGGCCACGGAAGTCGAACGCAGCGCGAAGGTCGTCGATGACCCCGTAATCTCGGAATATGTGAACCGGATCGGTCAGAACCTGGTGCGCAATTCGGACGCAAAGGTTCCGTTCACGATCAAGGTGTTGGACTCCGACGAAGTTAACGCCTTTGCGCTTCCCGGCGGCTTCTTCTTTGTGAATACAGGTCTCATCCTGAAGGCGGACAATGAGGCCGAGCTGGCCGGCGTGATGGCGCACGAAATCGCGCATGTAGCGGCGCGCCACGGGACCCGTCAGGCGACTCGCGGGGAGTTGGTAAATCTGGCGACCATACCGCTGTGGTTTATGGGCGGATGGACCGGATATGCGATCCAGCAGGCGGCGGGACTGGCGATCCCCATGGGATTTCTCAAGTTCTCGCGGGGCTTCGAATCGGAAGCCGATATGCTTGGTCTGGAGTATATGTATAAGACCGGATATGATCCCACGGCCTTTGTAGACTTTTTTGAAAAAATCCAGTCGCTGGAAAAGACCAAGCCCGGTCTGGTCGCAAAAGTTTTTTCGACGCATCCGCCCACAGACGACCGCATTCGGGCGGCGCAGAAAAATATCCAGGAAATTTTGAAGGCCAGGCCCGAGTACGTCGTCACGACGTCTGAATTCGAGCAAGTGAAGGCGCGCCTGGCGATGCTGGAAAATCGGCGCCGAATCGATGATTCGCAGAAAAAGGACGAGCGCCCGACCTTGCGCCGGCGGACCTCCCCGACGCCGGGCGACTCCGATGACGGCGGCGGCGATCAGGACGACCGGCCGACTCTGAAACGGCGGTCCTGATGATTGAAAATACTGCCCCGGCGGGATGGGACCAAGCCCGGCAAAGCCTTTAAGCTGGTTTTGGACAGAAGGTGAAGAGGCAGGCGAGGCCTCTGGAGAAACCGCAAACCCCGTTCCGAGCCCGGGTCAACCCCCGATAGACCTCACTCGCCTAACCCGGGCTCCGCTTTTTCCCTTAGCCCATTTGGTGACGTCGCGTCCGGCCAACTTCAGGGTTTACCGCGCTCCGAAACATGCCCTGCGAAGCATGCTTGCAGTGGTTTTGCCGCCCGGCCGCCAATGCCGATGCGCCCCAGCGTCGCCGCCCTGCGATCCATCTAAACTGATATTGATACTTCCGCATCTGAATTGCGGAGCAAGATGGCGCACGACGATCTGGCACGCGTCCCCGGCTTTCTTTTCTTCGATCATGTCGGCATCGCCGTCCCGCGCGGCGAACTCGATGCGCAGGTGGGCGCTTACGAATTGCTCGGCTTCCGCGAGATACACCGCGAGGAAATATGCGGTTCCGACCAGGTCCGGGAGGCGCTCCTTCAGGTCGGCGACGGCCCGAATCTCATCCAACTGCTCGAGCCGCTCGCCCCAGAATCGCCGATCCAGAAACTCATCGACAGAAACGGCGGCCGCGGCGGCTTCGCGCACATCGCCTTCCGCGTCCGCAGCGCCCAAGCTGCATTTGAGTATATGAAGGAGAACGGGTTTCACATCATCGATCCGGCGCCGCGGAAAGGATCGCGTGGAACCACCGTATTCTTCGTCCATCCCAAGTCGCGCGCCGACGCGCCGTTTGGATACTTGATTGAAATCGTCGAGAGTTCGCCAACCCAACGCTGAGGCCAGTATGGACCAGACGCGCCGCCCGCTTCTTGATGAATTTCCTCCCGTTCCGCGTGAACAGTGGGAGCGAGTGATTCACAACGATCTGAAAGGCGAGAGCGATTCCAGACGGCTGCTGTGGCGCACCGAAGACGGGCTCACGGTGCGGCCTTATTACCGCCGCGAAGATCTCGAGAATGTCAGCGGCCTGCAACTTGCGCCTGGTGAATTTCCGTTCACGCGCGGCGCCACAGCCTCGAACTCCTGGACAATCTGCCAGGAGATCGACGCAACTGATCTCGGTAGCGCCAATCGGGCAGCGAGGAGCGCGCTCTCCGGGGGCGCGGATGAGATCTGGTTCCGCAGCGCGATCCCGAAAACCGCGGCGGAGGCTGAAACGCTTTTTTCAGGCATCGATCCATCGAAGGCATATTTCGAGACGCCGGACGCCCCCGCTCTGGCGCGCATTCTTCGCGCCGCGGGCGCGCCTGCAGCCGTCCGCCTCAATCCCGCCTGGAGCTACGATGACGCGGCCTTGCTGGTTCAAGACGCATTGCCCGGGACGCGCCCGGCGGTCATTGACGGGGCCGGATTCCACGAGTCCGGGGGCACCACCGTTCAGGAGCTCGGCTTCACGCTATCTGCCGGCATCGCCTATCTTGATGCGATGCTTGAGCGCGGCATCAATTTGAACAGTGCTTGCGCCGCCGTTTCATTTTCCTTTGCGATCGGAACCGGCTATTTTCATCAGATCGCCAAGCTGCGCGCGTTTCGCACGCTGTGGGCGCGCGTTGTCGAAGCGTTCGGCGGTCCCCCAGAGGTCGCGGCGGCTCACCTTGCGGTCCGCACAGCGCGCTGGGACAAGTCCATCTACGACCCGCACGTAAACATCCTGCGCGCCGCCACTGAAGCGATGTCGGCCGCCATCGGCGGGTGCGCGTCGCTGATTGTCGGCGCATTCGACGAGGCATATCGCCCGTCGGGGGATTTCAGCCGCCGTCTGGCGCGAAACACTCAGTTAATCCTGAAGCACGAGGCGGGCCTCGACCGCGTCGCCGATCCGGCCGGCGGTTCGTACTTTATCGAATGGCTTACCGACGCGCTCGCCAGCGAAGCCTGGAAGCTCATGCAGCGCATCGAGTCCTCGGGAGGATTCGCGCGGGCCGAGGAGTCCGGCGCCATCCACAAGCAACTCGCTGAATCCCGCGCGCACAAAGAAGCGGAAATCGCGGCGCTCCGGAAGATTTTTGTCGGGGTCAATCGCTATCCCAATCTCGAGGAACGGGCGCTTGACCGCAGGGAACAGATTGAGCGCCATTTCTTCCGCGGCCCGGAGATTTTCGAGGAGATTCGACTGCGCACGGAGCGGCACGCCGCCGCCGGCGGAAAGACGCCCGTGTTTCTGCTGGCCGAAATGGGAGACCTCAAGATGCGGAAAGCGCGCTCCAGTTTTGCCGCCGATTTTTTCGGCTGCGCCGGCTTCCGCATCTACAGGGAGTACTTCGCCGACGCGGCCGCTCTCGCCTCCGCGGCCTCCGCCATCGGAGCGGACGCAGTGGTGCTGTGCAGCTCGGACAGCGAGTATGCTTTTCTGGCCAATGCCGCGATCCAAGCGCTCAAGGGGACGCCGCTTGTAATCGCGGGATTTCCTGAAGACGCCATCGAACAGTTGCGTGAATACGGCGTCGCCGGGTTTATTCACAGCCGCTCCAACGCCGCCGAGACGCTGGCCGCCTGGCAGGATCGCCTGGGCGTCAGAGGTTAAAATGCGTCCCGATTTCTCAAATATCGATTACAGACCTTCGGCTTCGAAGGGCTCGCCGCAACCGCGGGTCGAAACGCTCGCTTCCGAGCGCATTCCGGTGAAGAGTTATTACATGCCGGCAGACTTGGATGGGATGGAGCACCTCGATTACGCCGCCGGCATACCTCCCTTCCTCCGCGGCCCGTACCCGACCATGTATGTGACGCAGCCATGGACCGTCCGCCAGTACGCCGGATTTTCCACCGCTGAGGAATCAAACTCGTTCTATCGCCGGAATCTGGCGGCCGGACAAAAAGGCCTTTCGGTGGCGTTTGATCTTGCCACGCACCGCGGCTACGACTCCGACCATGAGCGCGTCGCCGGCGACGTCGGCAAGGCCGGCGTCGCCGTCGATTCTGTTCTCGACATGAATATTCTATTCGACGGCATTCCGCTCGATGAGATATCAGTGTCAATGACCATGAACGGCGCCGTGCTCCCCATCATGGCCTTCTACATCGTGGCTGCCGAGCGCCAGGGCGTCCCGCCCTGGAAGCTGACCGGAACCATTCAGAACGACATTCTGAAAGAGTTCATGGTCCGCAACACATACATCTATCCGCCCGAGCCCTCCATGCGCATTATCGGCGATATTTTCCGCTACTGCGCAAAGAACATGCCGAAATTCAACTGCATCAGCGTCAGCGGCTACCACATGCAGGAGGCGGGCGCCACGCTCGACCTCGAATTGGCATACACGCTGGCCGATGGCCTTGAATATCTGCGCGCTGGCCTCAAGGCGGGTCTGGCGATCGACGACTTCGCCCCGCGCATTTCGTTCTTCTGGGATATCGGCATGAATCATTTCATGGAAATCGCGAAGTTGCGGGCCGCGCGCGCGCTTTGGGCGAAAATCGTGAAACAATTCCATCCCGAAAATCCAAAATCCATGTGTCTGCGCGCGCATTCACAGACTTCCGGCTGGAGTCTTGCGGCTCAGGATCCGTTCAACAATGTGGTCCGCACTTGCGTTGAGGCCCTGGCGGCAGCGCTCGGCCACACCCAGTCGCTGCATACCAACGCGCTCGATGAAGCGCTGGCGTTGCCTACCGATTTCTCGGCGCGAATCGCGCGCAATACGCAGCTCTATTTACAGGAAGAGACCGATATCACGCGGGTCATCGACCCCTGGGCTGGATCCTACTACGTCGAGAGTCTCACCCACGAGCTGATGCATCGCGCCTGGCGGCTGATCGAAGAAGTGGAAGAGCTCGGCGGCATGACGAAGGCGATTGAAAGCGGACTGCCGAAAATGCGGATCGAGGAGGCAGCCGCCCGCAAACAGGCGCGCATCGACGCCGGCAAGGATATCATCGTGGGCGTGAATGCCTACCGGATCGAGGAAGACGCGAGCGTCCCTCTGCTTGAAATCGACAACGCCGCGGTGCGAAATGCGCAACTTCGCCGTCTGGAAGCTGTGAAGCGAAACCGAGACCCTGCGGCGGTCCAAGCCGCGCTGGATCGTCTTGCCGAAAGCGCCCGCACCGGACAAGGCAATCTTCTGGAGCTCGCCGTGGACGCCGCCCGGCAACATGCGACGCTGGGAGAGATCTCATCGGCGCTCGAGAAGGTTTGGGGCCGCTATCAGGCGCCCATCCGGACCCTAGCCGGCGCATACATGGCCGAAACCGCGTCCAGCGCTGACTTCGAAGAGGCGCGCCGCTTGGCCGACGAGTTCGCGAACTCCGAAGGCCGCCGGCCGCGGCTGCTGGTCGCCAAGATGGGCCAGGACGGACACGATCGCGGCGCCAAGGTGATTGCTGCCGCTTTCGCCGATCTCGGATTCGACGTCGACATCGGTCCGCTGTTTCAAACTCCGCGTGAGGTGGCGCGTCACGCCGTCGAAAACGATGTGCACGTCATTGGAGTATCGTCGCTCGCCGGCGCCCACCGCACGCTCGTGCCGCAGTTGATCGAGGAGCTGAAGCGGCTCGGCCGCGATGACATCCTGGTTATCGTAGGCGGCGTCGTTCCACCACAGGATTACGATGTGCTGCGACAGGCTGGCGCCGCCGCAGTATTCGGCCCCGGAACCGTCATCCCCGCCGCAGCCCGACAGATCCTGCATATCCTCGCCGGCAGCGTCGCCGGCCAGCCCCAGTGATCGAACGCCGCCGGCGCCTCTCCCGCGATGAGTATGTTGACGGCGTTCTGCGCGGCGATCGCACCGTGCTTGCGCGCGCGATCACGCTCATCGAAAGCTCGCGGCCCGATGACGCCGAACTGGCGCAGGACGTGCTTGAAGCCTGTCTGCCGCGCTCCGGCGATTCCCTTCGCATCGGCGTCACTGGAGCGCCCGGCGTCGGCAAAAGCAGCGTAATTGAAGCGCTGGGGCGCCATCTTACCCGCGAGCGCTGCGAAAAGGTCGCCGTGCTGGCAATCGATCCCACCAGCCGGATTTCCAGGGGCAGCATTCTCGGCGATAAAACCCGCATGCCACAGCTTGCCGGCGATGAGCGCGCGTTTATCCGGCCTTCCCCTTCCGGGCGCTCGCTCGGGGGGGTCGCACGGCGCACCCGCGAGGCGATGCTGCTTTGCGAGGCGGCAGGTTATCGCAACATCATCGTCGAAACCGTCGGCGTCGGTCAATCGGAAACCGCTGTCCGCTCCATGGTCGATTTCTTCCTGCTGCTGCTCATGCCCGGGGCAGGCGACGAATTGCAGGGCGTCAAGCGCGGCATCGTGGAAGCCGCCGATCTCATCGCCATCAATAAGGCGGACGGCCCGAATGCCTGCCGCGCCCGGCAGGTTTGCCGCGAGTACGCGAACGCGCTCCGCCTGTTCGCCGCCCCACCAAGCGGCTGGACGCCTCGCGCGGTCACCTGCTCAGCCCTGACGGGCGAGGGCATCCGGGAGTTGTGGGACGCCGTACTTGATTACCGCGCCTTGACAAAGGCCAACGGATCGTTCGACCGGCTGCGCCGCGAACAGCTCCGCAGTTGGATGTATGAGACCATCGAGTCGGATTTAGGCGAGCGCTTTCGCAACGATCCGGTAGTCCGCGCCGCGTTGCCTGACTGCGAGCGCCATGTGCTCGAAGGCCGCCTCAGCCCGTTTCGCGCAGCGCAGATCTTGTTGGACAGGTACAGCAATGCACAGCGCAAATAGAGACAGCGCGCTCATTTGCACCGTTTCGCGCCGGGAGTCTGCTGGATCACCTGATCAGAACGAGTAGGTCCACATCACATAGGGCGCCGTCGCGCCGCTGTGCTTCGTGCTCGCCCGCAAATACGGACCTGGAAACAGGTGCGCGCAGCCGCCGCCGAATTGGAGCCGCTCGTTGACTTTGTAGGACGCCTGCAAATCAATCTCCGCGCCAATGCGCTTGCTGGGCGCATTCGGATTTCGAATCAGCGGCGTTCCTGACTCTGTATACAGCGCGTCGCGAAGATCCGCCAGCCAGAAACTGTGATAATCGAGCTGTAACCGCATTCGCGCGTTCGCTTTCCAGTCCAGCCCGAGCATGGCGTCGTGAATGTTGCGCCATGCGATCCTGTCCGCCGTGCCGTACTTGTTGTGATTTGTCGGATAGAGCTGGTCGAACGTGCCGCGGCGCCCGGGGCGCGAATCATCGCCGGAGGCGTAGTTGTATTCAGCTACCAGCCGCGGCGCGCGATCGGACCTCGCCAAGCGCCGTCCCAGGGTCCAGTGTCCGGCCCACGCACGAATGGAGTCGCCGGAAAGATGCCCTGTCTGCGCTGCCGCCTCCAGTCCGTAATCGATGCGCGACGACAGACTCCCCACAGCTCTCACTCCATAGGTGTATACGCCCAGATCGCCGCTATGTCCCTCCTTATCCACCGCCGTTGCGCTGCTTTTCCATAAGACGTACGGCTGCACGGTCGATTTTCCAGGCAGTTGGTCCAGGGACGCATAGATGCCGTGAAACTTGTTGTTGAAATGCGGCCGGTCAAACTGCGAGTCCACGGTCGCCACGACGGCGCCGCTAAAGAAGTCCACCCGTGCGCGCGGCTTGGCATACGTCACCCGGACGACGTCGAAACTCCGTCCGGTATTGCTCCAGTTGCTTGCGCCGACAAGACGCTCTTCGCCGAAACTCAGCTCCTGACGCCCGAGCCGCACTGTCCAGGCGCGCCAGGGTCTGATTTCCACATATC
>Ga0209581_1003339_pt1 | contig 13925 bp, 11 predicted proteins | sample Coa_R2_FD_187160 | JGI IMG/M metagenome (GOLD analysis project Ga0209581, IMG submission 187160) | Surface soil microbial communities from Centralia Pennsylvania, which are recovering from an underground coalmine fire - Coalmine... | ecosystem: Environmental > Terrestrial > Soil > Unclassified ...
ATTCCTACCTCTATAATCTTCACCAGGAAACTTCACAACACACTACCAGTTTCGCTCCAACCGTTTCCACATCCGATTCACCGGCCTCCTCAGTTCGGTCGACACACCAGACTGAGAGGACAGCAACAAACAACACTCCATCAGACAACGCGGTGCCGCGTCGCCGTCTGGCGGGTGAATCGCACAATCTTTGTGCCGTCTGCTGTCATATGGGTCTGTCGAGAACACCCCCCGAGACCTCGTCAGACGAAGAATACTGCTAAGAGGGACTGATTCATGCTCCATGCAGGCAGGAAGGATGTCAGAAAATACACAGAACCTGCCGGAATGTTGCCGCCCCGGTCGCTCACCTGTCCTGTCGAAGGATATCTTCTCGAACAGAAACCCTCCGCAATCAGGCAGAGCTAGCAAAAAGAGAGTAACGCCATATTCTATTGTGACCACAGCCAAAATATATACCCATCTTACTATTCAGTATAACATCCTCCTGCTCATTTTCATAGGGTTTTATAGCACAGATTCCGATATTGCCTGAAAAATGTATGTTTTCTTATTGCTTCTAATGTTCTGACATGTTGTAACATGCTAGAACAAGTTGTGTTTTTCGGGAAAAGCGAAGATTGTTCGCTCAAGCATATCAGTTGCCATAACAAGAGCATGGCTGAATTGCAATGAGGGGAGTGAGACTTTCGGAAGAGACTGTTGACGGATGAAGGTAACTGAGATAAGATGAAACGAGCATATTCAGGATACAGGTATACAGGGAAAGAGAGATGATGGCTTCAGCAGGGACGGAACGAGCCGTTACATTTACGAACCGGGGGCAACCCGCATTCCAGTTAGAAGGGATTATGCACGAACCGGCACGAAGAGAGGGGGTAGTTCCCCTCGTCGTCTTCTGTCACCCGCAGCCGGCCAGCAGCGATATGCACGATAGTCTGACGGTGGCATTGGCGCGCGCGGTGGCGGAGGCGGGCATGATGGGCCTGCGTTTCAATTTTCGCGGCGTGGGCAAGAGCCAGGGGCAGCAAACGGACGGGCGACTGGAAGCCCTTGACCTGGCCGGGGCCATCGCCTTCGGGCTGAAGCAGCCAGGAGTGAACACAGAGAAAATCTGCGTGGTGGGACACGCCTTCGGGGCCTACATCGCGCTGCAGTACGCTCCCTTCGACCCGTATATCCGCACGCTCGTCGCCATCAGCCTGCCCCTGTACCGCGCTGCCGGCGGCTTTCCTCGCCTTTTTGAACGCCCGAAATTGTTCGTTACAGGCGAGTTTGACGAGGTCTGCCCGCGCTACAAACTTGAGCCGTTCGTTGAGCAGCAAAAAGGCCCCAGGGGGCTGAACGTGATTACCGGCGCGCGCCACCTGATGCGCGGCTACGAAGAGGCCGCCGTAAGCGCCGTGATGAAGTATCTCAAAAGATGGGCCGAGATGCCCGGAGTATAGGAATGAATCCAGAAAACCCCCTGATCGTTCAGAGCGATCGCACGATTCTGCTGGAAGTCGACCACCCGTTACATGCTGAAGCCAGGGACGCGCTTGCCCAGTTTGCGGAACTGGAAAAATCGCCGGAGCATATTCACACCTACCGCCTCTCCCCGCTTTCGCTCTGGAACGCGGCTGCCGGTGGTATGAGCGCGCAGATGGTGCTGGAGTTGCTCGAAAAGTACAGTAAATACGATATTCCCTCGAATATCTCCGTGGATATTCGTGAATATATGAGCCGTTACGGGCGCGTCAAGCTGATTCGCGAGGGAGACGCGCTGCTGCTGACTTCAACCGACACGACTTTAATCACCGAAATTCTACATCACAGGCGCACGCAGCCCTTTCTGCTGCGTCAACTGAACAGGAACACCATCCAGGTCGATGCTTCGCGGCGCGGGCATATCAAGCAGGCGCTGATTCACATTGGCTTTCCCGCCGAAGACCTGGCTGGCTACACCGACGGCTCGCCGCTACCGCTGACGCTGCGCGCGATCACGAGCCAGAATGTTCCTTTCCAGCCACGCGCCTATCAGTACGCAGCTTCAGCCGCCTTCTATGCGGGGGGCGCGCCGAGCGGGGGCAGCGGCGTTGTGGTGCTGCCCTGCGGCGCGGGCAAAACCATCGTCGGCCTGGCCACTATGGCCGATATCCAGCGCGCTACGCTCATTCTTACCCCCAATACGATTGCGGTGCGCCAGTGGATTCAGGAAATTCTCGACAAGACCGACATTCCACCTGAGATGGTCGGCGAATACACGGGCGACCGCAAGGAAATTTGCCCGATTACGGTCAGCACGTACCAGATTCTGACCTATCGCGCCCCTTCAAAGAAGGGGGAGACGCAAGTTTCCGAAGAGGATTTTCCCCATTTCGCCCTCTTCACCAGCTATGACTGGGGCCTGATTATCTACGACGAGGTTCACCTGCTGCCTGCCCCCGTCTTCCGCATCACGGCGGAGATTCAGGCACGGCGGCGCCTGGGCCTGACCGCCACGCTGGTGCGCGAGGATGGGCGAGAGGCGGATGTCTTCAGCTTGATCGGGCCAAAGAAATATGATGTCCCCTGGCGCGAACTGGAACGCCAGGGCTGGATCGCCACTGCCGAATGCCACGAGATTCGCGTGGGCATGACCGAAGATGAACAACTGAACTACGCGCTGGCCGAACAGAAAGAGAAGTACCGGCTGGCCGCCGAATGCAGCGCCAAGCCCGGCGTGGTGCGCCACCTCGTCGAACGTCACCACGACGACCAGATATTGATTATTGGTCAGTACATCGACCAGCTCCAGCTTCTGGCCGAAGAACTGAATGCGCCTCTGCTGACCGGTAAAACATCCAATGCGCAGCGTGAGAAGTTATATGAGCAATTTCGTCGGGGTGAGATCAAGCGGCTGGTGGTGAGTAAGGTGGCCAATTTCGCCATTGACCTGCCGGACGCCAATGTCGCCATTCAGGTATCGGGTACCTTCGGTTCGAGGCAGGAAGAGGCGCAGCGCCTGGGCCGCATCCTGCGCCCGAAAAGCGATGGCAGCCTGGCCTACTTCTATTCCATCGTCACACGCGACACCCGCGACCAGGAGTTTTCCGCCAACCGCCAGCTCTTCCTGACCGAGCAGGGCTACCGCTATCTGATTGAGGATGCAGAAGCGTTACTAACCGCATGAAAGAGAGACTCTGCCTTGACAGGTTCCCTTGTCAGTGATACCCTTTTGGAAAAACCATATCAACTTGCTGAAAAAGAATAGAGGACAGGCATGGCAGAGAGCTACATTGAGGTAACTGGCGAGGACTTTGCTGAGAAGGTACTGGATGCGGAACAGATGGTGGTGGTCAACTTCACGTCGAGCCAGAGTCCGGCGTGCCAGATTCAGGAGCCAGAATTTGAGGCCGTCAGTAAAGAGTTTCAGGGGCGCGTGCTTTTCGCGAAACTGGATATTGACGCCAATGGAGAAGTAGTCCAGCAATGGAATATCGAGGGTATTCCCACGATACTCTTCTTCAATCATGGTCTGGAGATTCATCGCATCAAGGGCATTTTGATGCGCGGGCGGCTGCGCAAGCAAATCGAGGGGGCGTTGCTCGTTACCGAAGACACGACCAGGTCGGCAAAATAACAGCAGGCGTCACAGGCCAGCCGCAAGAGGCGGCCCTGCTATACGCAAGGGCGGCGCTCAAGTGCATCAACCTGTGGCTTCTATAGTAGGGCCGCCTCTTGCGGCTGGCCTGTGACCGCGCGGCTGGCCCGCGCTTTTATTCCCTCCTGCGTTTGCGCCGCTCCTCCTCCAGATCGGTGATGGTGCCTTCGACAACGCGCCCTTCTCTCTCTGCTTGATTGGGAGGGCGCACGACAAAGTCGCGGAAATCGCGCTGCACGCGACTGATCTCAGAGACGGTCCGGGAAATGCTGGTGGTCACATTGACGACGAAGAGCAGGACGAACAGCACGATCCAGAGCGCGAAGCCGATCAACAGTGTGACGCCGCCGCCTACAACGCCGTTGAGGATGCTTTCAGTGACGACGCCAGGCAGGACGAGTACCCATAAGAAGCGCACGAGAACCTGCAACAGCCAGTGCATAAACCAGAACACGGCTTTCACAGGGTCAGAGGGCATATTCCAGGGAGGTAGGAGTTTTCCTCTCCCTCTAAATCTCATCATATGCATGCTTTTTGCCCTTCTGCTTGCTTGCATATTGCCACCTGTATTGTATCAATTCTCATCCGATTTCGCCAGTGTTTAGCGAAGATGTCATCCTTCGCTCCCCTCAGGATCGGAGGCCGCCGATTGGCGTATAAGGCCCGACGAAGTTCCTTCGCTGCTCTCAGGATAACGCGCTTATCGACCTATTCAGGACGATATCCCTGGGCGAGCAGGTTCTCCAGAGGGAGGAAGCGCGGCGTGGGCAGGGCATCCCAGGAGAACCAGCCGATATCTGACATCTCACGGGCGGATTTGATGTGCGCTTCGCCGGAGACGTACCTGGCCTCCAGCCAGAGGGTGATGTAATGCTTGCCTTCCTGCTCAAAAACGTCGTTGGTGATGGTACAAAAAGCGGGATCGGCAATCAGCACACCAACCTCTTCCTCAACTTCGCGAATGGCGCAGGCTTCTGGCGATTCGCCGTACTCTATATGCCCACCAGGCATGGCCCATGTCCCGGCTCCATGAGAGTTCTGACGCTTCATGAGCAGTACCTGATCGCCATTGCGAATAATCACGGCAACGCCGACACCAGGTCGGTCTGGCATAAATGTTTCCTCCAGTGTGTTTTTTTTCTCTTCCAGCATATCTACGCAGGGGCAACCCCCGCTGTTACACTTTTCTTCCCGTCGGCAGTTTGCAGCGTGCTGGCCGGCGTAGAGAGGCTGAGATAGGTTTCGAGGTGCAGCGGGCCAACGGTTGGATTGTCGGGCGTGGTGGTGAATGATTGGACGGAGAGCGTCACCGTTGCCGGTGTGGCGTTTCCCTGCGGCAGGGCGAACGCGGCCAGCAGTTCGTCGCCGGGCTGCATGGAACTGAGGCCGCAGGTAGTTTGCATGGCAGTTGAGGCTGCGGCGGCCAGCGTACTGAATGTGTAGTTGTAGGTGGTACGCAGCGCGGATGGAGCGGAACGCAGCAATTGCCAGCGCGTCACCAGCCAGGAAGCGTTGCCAACGGCAAGCGGGGCCTGCACGCCGAGCAATTGCAGGTCGTTGTCAAATTGCGTCTGTGTGGTTGCGGAAGCGATGGAGGGAAAAGGATCGACAAGGTAGAGTTTGAAGGGGGAGCCGCCCGGTCGCGCCGGTTGAGCGATGAGCGTGGCGTGCGCGAAGTGGGCGAGCAGCGCGTTAGTCAGGCTATCATAGGGGCCGACGAGCAGGACTGCCGGGCCTTCTTCAGCGCCGGGCAGCACGAGACACGTGCCAGCATCAAATAACGTCGTGGGTGTGTGCATCTGCTCCGTCAGGAAGCCCAGAGCGGTCTGCGTGGCGGCGTCTGAAGTGATATAGACCCTGGCGAGATGGCGCTGCCTGGCAAGCTGATCTGCCGCAGAGAGCGCGTGTTGCAGGGAACTCAGGTCGTTGTGATAGGGATAAGGCTGGAAGCTGCGATCATCATACCTGCCCTCGACCTGATCGAGTACGCCACCAACGCTACCCACAGACTGCATCATTACAATGACGATGAGAGCGCAATAGAGGGCATAACGCCACCATTGCAGCCAGAAATACTGGAAGCGGCGCGACCATTCAGCGAGCTTGCCGACAAAGAGACCAATGAGGATAAACGGGCCGGGCAAAAGGACAAGGAAATACTGGGCATGCAGATCAAGCGAGTGGCGTGAGAGCGCCAGCACCGGGACGATCTGCCAGACCAGCAGCAGGAGCAGGCCGCGCCTGTAGCCGCTTTGAAAGAAATCCGACCACCACGCCCGCAACGAAAAGCTTCCACGGCTGCCCTGTCCCCGCGCTCCATCCATGTCATGCTGAGCGAAGCGAAGCATCGGACTGCCCGGCCAGAGTATCAGGGCCGCAGCCACCAGGGCGCCGCCCAGGACGAGCAGGAACATGACAGCATAGAGGTGCAGGCTGTCCACGGCGGGCGCGAAGGCGCGCTGGATGGAACCAGGATAGGTGGGAGGCGTGGTGTACGGCACGAGAAATGAGCGGTAGAAACGCAATGCCTGGTCATCGATCACGGCATGGCCGCCGGATGCGGGCAGGAGCGAGAGCAGGTCGGCAAATTTGTTCATGACCTCCCACAGCAGAAAAGGGGAGAAGATGATGAGCAGGCCGATAACTGAGAAGAAGAGGTCGCGCCAGCGCAGCGTGCGAAACGCGAGGACAAGGGCGACGGCCAGAGGCGCGAGCAGCAGGAGAGTGATGGCGTGAAACTGGTAGAGGATGCCGAGCAGGAGCAGGGCGGGAAAGAGCCAGTTCTTGCGGCCTTCGACGACGCCGAGGAAGAGCAGGAAGATGAAAAGGACGACGAAGGGGGCCATCATATTGGGCTGCCAGATGAACCGCTCGTAGATCAGCGGCCGGAAGGTGACGGCGTAGAGCAGCGCGGCCACAGTGGCGGCGGTGCGCCCGAAATAGCGGCGGGTGAAGATGTAAGTCAGTACAACGGCAGTAACGGACAAAGCTCCCACCAGCGCGGTACCCCACATGGGATTGCTACTGAGGGCTGCCGGTAACATCAGCAGGTAGATCGCGCCGGGCGGGTTGGCGGAGCCGATGGAGGAGCGGTTACTGGTGACAGGTAGGAGACCGTGATGAATAGCATCGTAGGCCAGGCGAAAGAGCATCGCCTGGTCCTCGTCAAATTCAGTGGTGTTGATGCCGTAGAAGCGCAGAAATGCGGCGATGAGCAGGATCAGCAGGATCAGGTAGAAATCCCAGGAGGTGAGAAGAGAGCGCAGCCAGCCGCGCTTTTCCGTAGCACTATCTTTTGTCTCTATAGAGGGTCTGGGCTGCGTAAGGCTCATAGTTCGAGTACGCTCCTGATGGCTTGCAGTGTTGGTTCGACAACGGCATCTGCGGTGCGCCGGGGCATGCCCGTCACAGTGTCTTTGAGCAGATTGCCCGTCAGGATGCCGACGACGCGCTCGTCGCGTTTGATGACGCCGCGCGCGACCAGTTTGCGCATACCCGCCAGTGTGGCGGCGGAGGCAGGCTCGCAGCCAATGCCGGAACGGTCAATCACGGCTTTGGCGGCCAGAATCTCCTCGTCCGTTACCTCTTCGACCACGCCGTCGCTTTCTTCGATGACGCGGCGGGCGCGGGTATAGCTGACAGGATTGCCGATCTTGATGGCGGTGGCGACGGTGTGGGCTTGCACGCTCTCGCGACTGGCGAACTTCTGCACGAAGCTGCGATAGAAGGGATTCGCCCCCGCCGCCTGGATGGAGGCGATACGCGGCATGTGGCCGATGAGCGAAAGCTGGTATGCCTGCCGGAAAGCTTTGCCGATAGCGGAGGTGTTACCGAGATTGCCTGCCGGGAGGACGAGCCAGTCGGGGGCCTGCCAGTCAAGCTGCTGCAATAACTCGAAGCCAATGGCTTTCTGGCCCTCGACGCGGAAAGGATTGAGGGAGTTAAGCAGGTAGATTCCGGCCTCGTTGCAGACCTGTTCGACCAGGCGCATGGCGTCATCGAAATCTCCGGCGATCTGGATGGTGGTCGCGCCGTAGGCCAGCGATTGCGCCAGCTTGCCGCCGGCGACATTGCCTGCGGGCAGGAAGACGATGCAGCGCATGTCCGCCTGCGCCGCATATGAGGCCAGCGAGGCGGAGGTGTTGCCGGTGGAGGCACAGGCTACGGCGCTCGCCCCCAGCAGGTGCGCCATGGTGATGCCCACCGTCATACCGCGATCTTTGAAGCTGCCGGTCGGATTTTCGCCCTCATGCTTGAGGTAGAGCCGTTCCAGCCCGGCGAATTTGCCGATCTGGCGATGGCCGACGCGCCCGGTGCCGCAGTTTTCCAGTCCGACCGGGTAGAGGCCTGTATTGCCTTCGGGACGGCTGATGACATAGCGTGTGGGAACGGGCAGGATCAATTCGCGATAGCGCCAGACGCCGCTCTGGTTGAGCAAGAGTTCTTCCGTGTTGCCGGACCAGGTGTGCAGGCCGCCTGATCGCTCGTCGAATAGCTGACGCCAGGACGCGCCGGCCCGTGGCGGCAGATCGACCTCCACCGCGTTCAGGATGTCACCGGCCTCGTCGAGCAGGGGGGTAGCAGGGATGCGCGGCATGAGCTGCGCTTCGACGTCCAGCACGCCACCACAGTCACAGCGATAGCGTGGGGCCTGCCCGCTCACAGCGCCGGGATAGAGCGCGTCGCACTCTACACAGCGCAGCGAGATGGGCGCCAGGGCCTCAGCAATCTCTTGCGTCAATATACTACTCATTGGCCGCTCGCTCCTCATTTGCTCTGGCCGGGGACCAGTAGAATTGATCGCTATAAGAGGTTTTCTCATCCCTGCGCGCGCCATCACGCCGACCGCGCGGGGCTTTGATGACTCGCGCCCCCTGCTGGTCTGCGCGCAGGATGCGCCCTGTTCCCTCGACGCCGTGCGCGCGGGCCGTTTCCTGCATGGCATGCAATATCTCATGAAAATTGGAACTGGCAAGGGCGATGAGGGAGGAGCCGCCGCCGGAGAGGCTGGCCCCATGCGCACCCGCCGCGACAGCCGCATCAATGATGGCGGGCATGGCGGGGAAAAGGGCCTGGCGGTAAGGCTGGTGCAGGCGATCCTGCATGGCCTCGCCGATCAGTTCATAGCGGCCCGTTTGCAGCGCAGTCAGCAGGAGGGCGACACGCCCGGTGTTGAAGGTGACATCGGCCTTCGAGTAGCTGGCAGGCAGCAACTTGCGCCCGGCGATGGTATCCATGGGGAAGGATGGCGTAAAAATGACGGCCTTCAATGCATCGGGGAAAGGTGTTTTCACGGCGCGAATCTTGCCCCCGGCAGCCGTCGTGGCGACCAGCCCGCCGAGCAGGGCGGGCGCGACATTATCGGGGTGGTTGCCCGCCTCAGCCTCGACGGCGAGTTCGAGCAGTTCCTCTTTCGCGACAGCCGCGCCGCGCACGCGCAGCAATTCGTTGGCGGCCATCAGTCCACCCACAACGGCGGTGGCGCTACTGCCGAGGCCGCAGCCGGGGGGGATGTCGATGAACATGCGAACAGAGACGGCAGGCAGCTCGGCCTGTCGCCGCTCAAAGAGGAGCGCGAAGGAGCGGAAAAACAGGTTATCCGGCCCGGTGGAGAGACCGGCCCCCGGCGCCCCGAACACCTCAATGAGGGGTCGCTGTGGATCATCCCCTGATTGCTCCACGATAAAACGGTTATAGAGTTGTAGTGCTAAGCCCAGGCTATCGAAACCCGGCCCCAGATTAGCTGAGGTGGCGGGCGTTAAGACGGAGACTGTAGCAGGAAATACCGATGCCGGTGCCATCGCCATCCTGCCTTTCTGATGTGCAAAGCATATATCTGCGCAATCCTTTCCTCAAGTCGGCCCTATTCTACCTGTTTCCGGGCCAAATTGCAATGTATGCAGGGACAAAAGTCATAAATATGTTGAGAAGAGCGTTGGCCGCTGCGTTCAGCGCGCTGAACGCAGCGGCCAACGCTCTTCTCAACATATTAAATGTCTGCCAGTACGGCTCCCGTGTTGGCGGAGGTGACAAGGGAGGCATAGCGGCGCAGCCAGCGACTCTTGACGGGAGCATGTGGCGGCTTGATCGCGTTGGCCGCGCGGGCTTCGTCCAGACGCTGCTGCATCTGTTCGGGGGTCAGGTTGACATCGAGGCGATGTTCGATCAGGTCGATGGAGATCAGGTCGCCATCGACGAGGGCGGCGATGGGGCCGCCTGCCGCCGCTTCGGGCGAGACGTGGCCGATGCAGGCGCCGCGCGTGCCGCCGGAGAAGCGGCCATCGGTGACGAGCGCGACCTTCTCGCCGAGGCCCATGCCCATGATGTTGGCAGTGGGCGCGAGCATCTCCTGCATGCCGGGGCCGCCGCGCGGCCCTTCGTAGCGAATGACCACCACGTCTCCCTCTCTGACATGCCCGTTGAGAATGCCTGCGCACGCCTCTTCCTGTGAATTGTAGATGCGCGCCGGGCCGACATGGCGCATCATCGCGGGTGCGACGGCACCGACTTTGACGACGGCCCCGTCGGGCGCGAGGTTGCCGGTGAGGATGGCAAGCCCGCCGCGCTCGCTATGGGGAGAGTCGATGGGGCGAATGACTTCCGGGTCCTCGACTTTCGCTTCGGCAATATTCTCGCCCAGCGTCCTGAGCGTGACGGTCGGGCGGTCGAGGTTGAGGACGCCAGGCTTTTTCGAGAGTTCCTTCAGGATGGCGTTGATGCCGCCCGCGCGGTCAACATCCTCCATGTGCCACTTGCCGGACGGGCTGACCTTGCACAGGTGCGGCGTGCGTTCGGAGACGGCGTTGATGCGCTCAAGCGAGTAATCGACCCCGGCTTCGCGGGCGATTGCCAGCGTGTGCAGGACGGTATTGGTCGAACCGCCCATCGCCATGTCCAGCGCGAAGGCGTTGTCAATCGTCTCGGCGTTGACGATCTTGCGCGGCGTGAGGTCGGCCTTGATGAGCTGCAAAATCATGCGCCCGGCCTCGCGCGCCAGTTCGCGCCGCGCTTCGCTGGTGGCGAGGCGCGAGCCGTTGCCGGGCAGGGCGATACCCAGCGCCTCCATCAGGCAATTCATCGAGTTGGCGGTGAACATGCCGGAGCAGGAGCCGCAGGAGGGGCAGGCGTTCTGTTCGAGGGCCAGCAGTTCCTCGTCATCGATCTTGCCCGCCTGGTACGCGCCCACGCCCTCAAAGACGCTGATGAGGTCAATGGAACGCCCATCGGCCAGCTTGCCAGCCGCCATCGGGCCGCCACTGACGAAGATAGTGGGGATGTCGAGGCGCATGGCTGCCATCAGCATGCCCGGCACAATTTTATCGCAGTTGGGGATGCAGACCATGCCGTCGAAGCGGTGCGCTTCGATCATTGTCTCCACGCAATCGGCAATCAGTTCGCGGCTGGGCAGCGAGTATTTCATGCCGATATGGCCCATGGCAATGCCGTCATCGACGCCAATGGTGTTGAACTCGAAGGGAACGCCGCCCGCCGCACGGATGGCCTCTTTGACCAGCTTGCCAAAGGCCTGCAGGTGGACATGGCCCGGCACCACATCCACGTAGGAATTGCAGACAGCGATGAACGGCTTGTTGAAATCATTTTCGCCTACGACCCCGGTCGCGCGCAGCAGCCCCCGGTGCGGCGCTCGCTCAAAACCGAGTTTGATCTGATCTGAACGCATACGACAACATCCTTACTGTATTTACACTTGACCCTTTCGGCTCTGGTGGTATACTTCCTCCATCGGGAAGCGACAGGAGTCAGGCCCTTTCCCAATCTCCCGTCCGGGTTGGAAACTAATAGACGGGAGTTACCCAGTCTCGATATTTTTCATGTTCGCCGCGACAGGCGGCGAGGTAGACTTCTTGCAGTTTCATGGTGTAAGGCCCCGGCTGGCCATTGCCGACGCGGCGGCGGTCAACGCTGGTGACGGGCGAGACCTGCACGCCGGTGCCGCAGAGGAAGATTTCGTCTGAGGCGTAGAGTTCAGTGCGGTCGATGCGCCGCTCCTCCACCGGCAGGCCCAGCTCCTGCTGGATCATGCCGAGCAGGGCGTTGCGCGTCACGCCTTCGAGAATGTCTTCGGCCAGTTCGGGCGTGGCAAATTTGCCGTTGCGCAAGATGAAGAGGTTGCACGAACTGCCCTCGGAGACGGTGCCGTCGTCGGTCAGCATGATGGCCTCATCGAAGCCTGCCGCGCTGGCATCGTCGACCGCCAGCGAGCTATTGATGTAGGCGCCGGTGACTTTGGCGCGCACGGGCATGGCGTTGCTGTTGGCGCGCCGCCAGGGCGAGGTGCAGACGCTGAGGCCCGCGCTGATATCGACGTAGTTGCCCATCGGGAAGGCGTAGATGGCCATCGCGTCTTCCAGCGAACTGAGCGTGAGTTTGATAGTGCGCGAGGCTTTATAGGCCAGCGGGCGCACGTAGACATCCGAGCGATAGCCATGCCTGCGCACCAGTTCGACGGTGATCTCACACAGTTCGTCAAGCGACTCTTTCGGCTGGATACGCAGGACGTTACACGAGTTCATCATGCGCTGGTAATGCTCGCGCATTTTGAGCAGATAGAGCTGTTCGTGCTGCTCATTCCAGTAGGCGCGAATGCCTTCGAAGCAGGCGGTGCCATAGTGCAGGGCGTGGGTGGCGATGCTGATTTTCGCCTCGCTCATCGGCACGATGCGCCCTTCAAAATAGGCATAGCCTTCGTCCGGGTTCAGCACCGGTATTTTCGGGGCCTCCGCCTTCGGCTGGTGGCCGTTCTGCTCTGTTGCTGATAAATTAGGATCAACCTGGGTCACGAATTTTGCTCCTTTGCGGGGCTATCCCACCCTGCCCCCAGGCCAGCCGCAAGGGCTGGCCCTACTATAGACGGCTTTCACCATCCCCCGCTCGTCGCTCGCCCGCGTCGCGGGCCAGCATTCCGTGTAGAGTAGGGGTATCCCTTGCGGGTACCCTGTGGTGGGGCGGAACGGCGGTCGGTTAGATAGCGGCAGGCGTCTCCTGGCCGCTTTCGACGATGTAGACGAGGTCTGCATCGGTGATGTGTTTTTTCTGGTCAGCCATCTCGACGAAACGGCGATAGGCGACCTTGAGGTCTTCGGCGTTGAGGCGGTAGCCGAGCTGGCGCAGGCGGGCGTCGAGGCCGTGCCGACCGGAATGCTTGCCCAGCACGAGTCTGGTGTCCGTCCAGCCGACCGACTGCGGCGTCATGATCTCGTAGGTCAGGCGGTTCTTGAGCATGCCGTCCTGGTGAATGCCGGCCTCGTGGGCGAAGGCGTTCATGCCGACGATGGCCTTGTTGGGCTGGACGGGCAGGCCGGTCAGGCGGCTGACAAGCTGGCTGGCGGCCAGGAACTCTTCGGCGCGCACGCGCGTATCGGCCCGGTAGACCTCCGGGCGCGTGCGCATGGCCATCACCACCTCTTCGATGGCGGTGTTACCGGCGCGCTCGCCGATGCCGTTGATCGTCACTTCGACCTGGCGCGCCCCGGCCTGAATGGCAGCGAGTGTGTTGGCGGTCGCCATGCCGAGGTCGTTATGGCAGTGCGCGCTCATCACAACGTTTTCAATGCCCGGCACGCGCTCCTGTAGATAGCGGAAAAGCGCCTGGTACTCGTGCGGCATGGTGTAGCCGACGGTATCCGGGATGTTGATGGTGGTCGCGCCGCATTTGATGGCCGTTTCAAAGACGCGGCAGAGATAGTCCCAGTCGCTGCGCGTAGCGTCCTCCGCCGAAAACTCGACGGTGGGGCAGAGATTGCGCGCGTAGGAAACCATCGCCCGGATCTGCTGCAACGCCTGCTCGCGGTCGATATTGAACTTGTACTTAAGGTGGATATCAGAGGTAGCGATAAACACATGGATCACAGGCTGTTCGGCCTCGCGTACAGCTTCCCAGACGGCATCGATATCGCTGACGTTGGCGCGGGCAAGTCCGGCGATAGCGACGCCGCGAGTGCGCTTCGCAATCTCTTTGACTGCCGCAAGGTCGCCCGGCGAGGCAGCCGGGAAGCCAGCCTCGATGATGTCCACGTTGAGGCGCACCAGTTGTTCGGCAACCTGCAACTTCTCCTCGGTGGTCATCGTCGCTCCAGGGGACTGTTCGCCATCGCGCAACGTCGTGTCAAAAATTTTAATTACCGCAGGGTCTCCCATTGTTTAAGTTCCTCCTTGTAACCTTGAGATGGGTTCCGTACCCACCTGCCTGACCTGAGCGGGTATCCACAGTAGATACCCCTCGACTGTGTGTTGCTCTACGCCCAGGCTCTGTCGCATCCGGCGGCAGACGCCTGGTCGA
>Ga0209581_1003340_pt1 | contig 13916 bp, 9 predicted proteins | sample Coa_R2_FD_187160 | JGI IMG/M metagenome (GOLD analysis project Ga0209581, IMG submission 187160) | Surface soil microbial communities from Centralia Pennsylvania, which are recovering from an underground coalmine fire - Coalmine... | ecosystem: Environmental > Terrestrial > Soil > Unclassified ...
CACGGTGCAGGGGGATACAGAGATACAGGCGCAGGGCAATATGAAGCTGGGCGCGCAGGGCAACCTGACGCTGCAAGCCCAGGGCAATATCTCCCTGCAGGCGACCGCAGAGGCGGAGGTCAAGGGAACGGCGGGCGTGAAGGTGGACGGCGGCGCGTCAATCGTAGAAGTCAAAGGCAGCATGATTAATCTCAATTAACGGTTATCAGGGCAGGAAAGGAGCGACAAGTATGGGACAACCGGCGGCAAAAGAGGGCGATCAGATTATCGCCACCGACACGCATATTGTCATGATTCCAGCGCCGCCCGGTCCGCCCGTGCCGACGCCCCTGCCCAGTCCCTTCAATGGCATTATCACAGGTAATCTGAGTACAAATGTCAAAATCATGGGCATGCCCGCCGCGACCGTTGGCAGCACGGCAGATAACGTGCCGCCGCACATCCCGGAGGGTGGCCCGTTTCAGGTGCCGCCGACCAACAAGGGGCAGATCATCATGGGCAGCGAGACGGTTATGATTAACGGCAAACCGGCGGCGCGCAACGGCGATACCGCCATGACCTGCAACGACCCCGTCGAACTGCCCATCGGCAAAGTCGTAGCCGTCGGCACCGTCATGATTGGCTGAATAGATAGGAAACATACAATGACGACACGAGACTTTTTAGGCAATGGCTGGGCCTTCCCGGTACGGGTGGACGCGCACGGGCGCATCGCCCTGGCGCGGCAGGAACGCGACATCGAAGAGGCCATCCGCATCATCCTGCTGACGCCGAAGGGCCAGCGCGTGATGCGCCCGGAGTTTGGCTGCCAGATTCACGAGTTGCTCTTCGCGCCCAACGACGCCACCACCGCCGGGCTGGCCGCCTACTACGTCGAGGAGGCGCTGGGCATGTGGGAGCCGCGCATTCGCGTGGTCGATGTCATCGCCCGTCCCGATCCCGATAACGGCGCCCGGCTACTGATTGATATATCCTATGAAATTAAGGCCACGCACGACCGACGCTCTCTCGTCTTTCCCTTCTATCGCATCCCCGGCGAGCCGGAGGACGAGCAGCGCATGCGCGCCATAGCCCTGGCGAACGCGCAGGGCAGGGAGGTATAGAGCCATGCCATTACCCGTACCAACACTCGATGATCGCCATTTTCAGGATATCGTCGACCAGGCCAAGCTGCTCATCCCGCACTACTGCCCGGAATGGACCGACCACAACGTCAGCGACCCCGGCGTGACGCTGATCGAGCTGTTTGCCTGGATGACCGACATGCTGCTCTACCGCGTCAACCAGGTTCCCGACAAAAACTATATCAAGTTCCTGCAAATGATCGGCGTGCAACTGGAGGAGCCGCGCGCGGCCACCGCGCCCATCACCTTCTACCTCTCCGCCGCCCAGCCAGCCGATGTCGTCATCCCCGCCGATACCGAGGTCGGCACCGTGCGCACGGAGACCAGCCCCTCGATCATCTTTACCACCGAAAAAGATCTGACCATTCGCCCGCCGAAACTGATCGATACCTTTACGCGCAACGCCAGCAAGCGCGATGTCTGGCTGCGCCACAACCTCTCCCAGGCGGAACTGCTCAACCGGCGCACGCTCATGTTTCCGCAGAACCCTTCGCCCGGCGATTCGTTCCTGCTGGCCTTCCAGCAAGATCACAGCAACCACATCCTGGCGCTGCTCGTCAACTGCGACCGCGCGGGCGGCGCCGGTGTTGACCCGCGCAACCCGCCGCTGGAATGGCAGGTCTGGCAGGGCGGCGCGGCTCGCTGGACCGCCTGCGAGTTGGAATATGACGGCACCGGCGGCTTCAACGAGCCGGGCGAGATCATCCTGCACCTGCCGGAGATGGCGCAGGCCGAGTTTCAGGGCCTCAAAGCCTACTGGCTGCGCTGCCGCCTGACCGACGCGCAGGCCGGCCCCAGAAACTACAAGGTCTCGCCCGCGCTCATCCGCCTGCGCGTCGAGTCTCGCGGCGGCACCGTCAGCGCCCGCCACGCCGTCTCCGTGCATAACGAGTACCTCGGCACCAGCGATGGCACGCCCGGCCAGGTCTTCAAGCTGCTGCATTCACCCATCCTGGCCCTCGACCCCCGGCGCGACACGCTCATCGTCACGCCACCGGCTGGCATGGGCAGGCCGCAACGCTGGCAGGAGGTCGCCGACTTCGCCGACTCCGGCCCCGAAGACCATCACTACACGCTGGACAAGCTGGATGGCACGCTCACGCTGGGGCCATCACTCTTGCAGCCCGATGGCTTCGTCTACCGCTTCGGCAGCGTGCCGGAAAAGGGCAGCGAGTTGAGCTTCAGCCGCTATCAATATGGCGGCGGCGTCATCGGCAATGTGGCGCAGGGGACGCTGACCGTCCTCAAATCCTCGATTCCCTACGTGGCGCACGTGACGAACCGGCTCCCCGCAATGGGCGGGCGCGACGCGCAGAGCCTGGAAGATGCGAAGCTGCGCGCCCCCCAGAAGCTGCGCACGCGCACGCGGGCCGTGACTGCCGATGACCATGAACACCTGGCCCGTGAGGTGTCCGGCGTGGCGCGCGCTCGCTGCCTTGCCCCCGGCGCGCAACCCGGCGCTCCCGGCGACCCACGCCCCGGCCAGGTCTTCGTCATCGTCCTGCCGCAGATCGATGAAACGGAGGGCTACATTCCCGCCGCCCGCCTGACACTCTCCGCCGAATTGCGCGCCGCCGTACTGGGGCAACTGGAACAGCGCCGCCTGCTGGGAACGGCGTTAGAGGTGCGCCAGCCCCAGTACGTCTGGGTCACGGTACAGGCCGAACTGCGCGTCGCCGAACGCAGCGACCCGGCCCTGATCGAGGAAGTGCAGCGCCGGGCGGAAGAGCGCCTCTATCGCTACCTCAACCCCTACACCGGCGGCCCGCGCGGCGATGGCTGGCCCTTTGGTCGCTCGCTCAACCGCTCAGAAATCTTCGGCGTTCTCCAGCAGATTCCCGATATCGAATATGTGGAGGATGTGCAGATACGTGTCAGCGAAACGCCCGACGCGGTCAACCCGCAGGCCGCCGCGCTACGCACCGTCACCGTGCCTCGTCACGGGCTGATCTGCTCAAACCGCCATCAAGTAAAGGTGCGCTGACATGGCTACGCAAGACCGACCAGATCAACTGATTGTGCAGCTAGAGGGCAAGATCATCCGGGTGGTCTCCCTCAATACGCCCCTGCTGACCATCGGGCGCACGCCGGAAAACGGGCTGACGCTCGCCCACCAGATCATCTCGCGCCACCACGCCGATGTGCGCGTGGAAGAGCGCGGCGTGACGCTGACAGACCTGGGCAGCGCCAACGGCACCTTCCTCAACGATGAGCGCCTGCTGGCGAATCAGCCGCACCTGCTCAGTGACGGCGCCACCTTCCGCATCGGCCCCTACTCCCTGACCTACCGCGCCCTGAGGAAGCCCGCCGTCGCCGACGACGAGCAGGAACCGCCACAGGAGGCTCCCGCTACCCCCACAAACCAGCAGGCGCAGGAGACACCGCGAGAAGAACCACAGAAAGTTCCTGCCGACGAACCGGAGCAGGATGCGGTGGTTGAATTTGCCGCCATTGCCCGCCCCACCGATGTCATGCCTACCGCCCTGCCAGATGTTTCACCGTCCAGTTCGGTGATTATGCGGCGAGAGCGAGCCACACCGGTGCAGCGCGGGCCTCAAGAGGAGAGCAGCCTCTATCTCCGCTTCCTGCCCGACATTTTCCAGGAAGACGATTTTCTCAAACGTTTTCTGCGCATCTTCGAGAATATCTGGGAGCCGTTGGAGCATCGCCAGGACCATATCGAGATGTACTTTGACCCGCGCACCTGCCCTGCCTCGTTCCTGCCCTGGCTGGCAAGCTGGCTCGATCTGCCGTTTAACCCTCACTGGCCGGAGACGCGCCACCGCCGCCTGCTTTCCGCCGCAATGGAACTCTACAGCTGGCGCGGCACCGCCTACGGACTGACGCGCATGATCGAAGTCTGCACCGGGCTGACGCCATTGATTCGCGAACTGCCATCACAACCCTTTGTCTTTCATATTCGCATTATTCCCCCGCCCGGCGCACCTGCCGGGACGGTTGATACAGATTTCATTGAAGAACTTATTCAGACACATAAACCGGCCCACGCTGGCTACGTACTGGAGGTCAACCTATGAGCATGGATTTCACCGGCCGCACCCTCGGCCAGTATCGCATCGAAACCCCGCTGGGCGCGGGTGGAATGGGTCAGGTCTTTCGCGGCGTCCATCAATACCTCGACCGCCCGGCGGCGATCAAGGTCATGCTGGCGTACCTTGCCGCCAACCCGGATTTCCGCTCGCGTTTCCTGCGCGAGGCCAGAGCGTCCGCCGCCCTGCACCACCCCAACATCGTGGAAATTTACGAGTTCGGTGAGCAGGACGGCGTGCTGTATCTCGTGATGGAGTTCATGGCCGAGGGGTCGTTGCGCACGCTGCTGCGCCGCAGCGCCGGGCAACCCCTGCCCCTGCCCCTGGCGGTTGACCTGATGCGACAGGCGGCAAGCGGCCTCGCCGCCGCCTCCGCGCTCGGCATGGTGCATCGCGATATCAAGCCCGACAATATGCTGCTCACGACGATGAGCAGCGGCGTGCAGGGGCCGTTCCCATACATTCTCAAAATAGGAGATTTCGGGCTGGCCCGGCTGGCCGAGGGCGGCAGCCAGACGACGACCGGCGTCCCGATGGGAACCCTGGCCTACATGTCGCCCGAACAGACGCAGAGCGCGAAACTGGATGGCCGCAGCGACCTCTATTCGCTGGGCATCGTCATGTACGAAGTCCTCACCGGCTACCAGCCATTCCAGATCGACAACTTCAACGACGCGCTGTATAAGCACAGCAACGTCGCGCCGCGCGCGCCACGCGAAATCCGCCCTGACCTGCCGCCCGCGCTGGACGCGATTGTGCTGCGCTGCCTCGCCAAAAAGCCGGAAGACCGCTATCAGGACGGCGCGCAACTGGCGGCAGCCCTGCAAAGCGTGTTGAACAACCTGGGAACGCAGTACACGCCGCAGCCACCGGCACGCGTGGTGCCGCAGGTCACGCCCGTTCCCGGCACCGTCCTGCAAACCCCCGGCGCGGGCGACGCCCCCGCTCCGGTCGTTGCCACGCTGCCCGGCAATTCAACCGTGCCGCGCGTGCGCGTGCTGGACGACAACGGGCAGACGATTCAGGTGGTAGAGGTAAAAAGCCAGGGCCTCACCATCGGGCGGCAGAGCGGCAACGATATCGTGCTGGCCGGGCAGGGCATCTCGCGCCAGCACCTGCAAGTCCTCTGGGATGGCAGGCAGGTCAGCGTGAAAGACCTGGGATCGAGCAACGGCACCATCCTGGACGGCGTGCGGCTGATTCCGCAGGTCAACCAGGTCTGGCTGGAGCGCCAGGTGGTGCATATCGGGTCGTACTGGCTGCGTCTGGAAGGTCCGGCGCCGCAGCCCACCGAGGTGCGCCCGCGCCAGCAGCAGCAACAGCAACAACCGCTCGTGCTGGGGCAGGCGGCAAACTATCCCGCGCCCTCTGCCGCGCCCTCGGCGACAAACCCGAATCGTATCGGCATCGCCACAAACCAGAAGACGCTGACCATCACGCCGGGACAAACACTGCCCATGCAGGTGACGCTGACCAACCTGGGCAATACCGTCGACTGGTTCACCCCCACCGTCGAAGGCGTGCCGCCCGACTGGGTGCAGGGAGCCGGTCGACAGGTACAGTTAAATCCTGGCTCGCAGGAAACGGTTGACATGCGCGTCAGCGTGGCGCGCACCCCCGCCAATCGGGCGCAGGATTATCCCGTGACTATCCGCGCGCGTTCCCGTGAGAAGCCCGGTGAATCAAACACCACCCAGGCCGTCTGGACGGTGCTGCCCTTCAAGGATGACGCGCTGCGCCTGGAGCCGCGCCGGGTCATCGGACGTGGACGCGCGAAATATAGCGTCGTCTTGCAAAACAGCGGCAACACCCCCAACACATACTCTTTAAGCGGGGAAGACGATGAGCAGAAAATGGATTATGGCTTTGAGAGCAATCCTGTCCCCGTCGAGCCGGGCTACGAGGCGCGCGTCCCGCTCAACCTGCGCATCGGACACAAATGGCTGGGCCGCGAGGATCGCCGTCCCTTCCAGGTGCGCGCCCTGTCCGCCGGGAGCAGCCTGCCGCTTTCCACGCAGGGCGAATTTGTCAACAAGGCCCTCATTCCCGGCTGGGTGCCACCGGCCCTCAGCCTGTTGCTGGTCGCCGCGCTGGCCCTCGGCGCGCTCTTCCAGTTCCATATGCTGCCCGGCATGAACGCCACACCCACAGCAACCCTTCCCGTCATCCCAGGCGTGACCGTCACGCCAAACGCCCAGGCCACAGCAGCCGCGCAGGCTACCGCGACAGCCGTGACGGCGGCAGGGACACAGGCCCAGGCCACAGCTACGGCTCAGGCTCAGGCAACGGCCACAGTGAACGCGCAGGCCACAGCCACCGCAGCAGTGCAGGCCGCCAATCCCTATGGCGGCACACTCGTGCTGGACGATAACTTCACCAACAATGGCAACCCCAACGGCTGGACGTGTGGCACCAACGCAACCATGACCTACCAGAACGACGGGCTGCACATCGTCAACAACAGCACCACCGACGCCGTCATCTGCATCCCACAGAACGCCAATCTGGTCGTGAGCAATTTCGCGGCCCAGCTCCAGATGACCGTCGCCAGCGGCACCACCGGAGGCCTCGCCTTCTACATCAACAACAGCACGACGCCGCCCACCTACTACTCGCTGGTCGTCAGCGCGGACAACACCACCTATACGCTGGTAATCATGAACGGCACGCCCACCACGCTCGTCTCCGGGCGCGCCAACAGCCAGATCATGAATTTCGCCATCGTCTCAGGCGGGGCCACATCCGGCGGCTGCAACGGCAACCTGAAGGTCTTCATCAACCAGCAATGTCTCAACAGCACCAGCAACACCACCTTCACCGGCGGCATGATCGGCCTCTACATCCCGCCCTCGTCCGAGGTCGTCTTCCACCATATCAAGGTCTGGACAGGCCTGTAGAGTGAAATTAGAGTACGTTTCTCACAAGCGAGCAAACAATCAAGAAAGGAAAGAGTCAGATCATGAATAGCTTCAAAGCAGATAGGCGCAAGCACCATCCTGCGTCCCAATCTCTTCACTCGCCATCGACCTTTGTACCCACGCCGTCTGTAGCTGAACATGGCGCACCTGCACAGCAGGGGCAGGGCATCGTTGGTGCGGTGCCTTCCCTTGCTGATCTCTCTATCCACTCGCCAGCACCTCAGCCAACCGCCATGCAATTGCAGAAAAGTGAGAGAGTAGATGAGGGACAAACGGCTCACCTGGAACAGGCCCCTGATGGACAACAGGAGAACCATACTGGGCTGCCCGATGCCCTCAAGGCCGGAGCTGAGCGGCTCTCCGGCTATTCCCTCGACACTATCCGCGTCCACTATAACTCTCCCGCCCCATCTGAGGTACAGGCGTTAGCATACACGCAGGGTACAGAAATTCATGTGGGGCCGGGACAGGAACAGCATCTGCCGCACGAAGTCTGGCACGTGGTGCAGCAGATGCAGGGGCGCGTACAGCCAACATTGCAGATGAAGGGAGCGGCAATCAATGATGATGAGGGGTTGGAGAGAGAGGCGGATGTGATGGGAGACAGGGCATTTCAAGAGCGACCTGAGTCTAGAGAGGCTTTCAGCGAAGCTGCTACTGCTTTCCCCTCTCCATTTGGACCTATTCAACGACTGACTTACAGAACCAAACAACTTGACGAAAACTCTAAAGAGGCCAAAGCTGTATTATGGTATTTAAAGATGTATTTCACAAAGCTGGTGCAAAAGTTCGAGAAAGCTTTGGACGAAGAGGAGAGTACTCTCTCTGATTGGCTTTCGAATCAAGGCGTGGAAATATCGGTTTCTGCAATTGTGAAGCAGTTTGATGAAAAGGGAGAGCACCCTTCCAAAGAAGAGAAAATGGAAGAAGAGTCAGAGGAGGAAGAAGGACCAGGGGAGGAAGGGGAGTCAGAGGAGAAAGAAGCTGAGAAAGGGGAGTCAGAGGAGGAAGAAGCTGAGAAAGAGGAGGTAAAAACGAGTAAAGGAAAGAAAAGAGCATTCACGGCGTCGAAACAGCCTTCCACAAAAAAGAAGAAACTGTCAAAGAAAAAACAAGAAGCAGCAGAAAGAGCAAAAAAGCGATTATTGAAGTTATGGGAAACATCAGGCGTGGAGGCAAGAGATAAAGCGAAAACAAAGGCTCTAGAGAAAGTGTCTGGAGGGAAGAAGTTCTTAGGCAATGCAATTGATGCAGCGAACTATTTAGCTGAGTGGATGATCCAGAACGACTTTGGAGCCGAGAATAACTTTACCGTAGGCGTCATTGACAGCGGTGATTTGATCATTTCGAAGGTAGGAGGACTGTCAGCAGAACACTCAGATAGCATCTCTTTGAGAAAGGAAATCATTGCCCAGGGGATAAACAAGGACAGGTCTGTGTATCTGGCCCCAAGTTTCAGCAATATTCCGGCAAGTAATCATGCAGAAATGTGCCTGCTTGCTACCGGGGAAAAGATCGTGTATATGATATGTACAGGCCCAAACTGCGAGTTCTGCAAACGCACAATGGCCGCTCCACGGTATAGTGTCCCAAGTGGGAATTCGGGAGCAGCAAAGCCGCAGAAAGGCTGGACCCATCCCTATTATTATGTAGGTTATGGGAGCCAGCAACCCTCTTCTTTAAGCGAGCAATACGAAGAACTAGATGGGTTAAATAATGAAAACAAGGATCAACGTAAGGTTACCGTGAAAAAGGGAACTGAATTAAGTTCCCATAAAACGACTGCTAAAGCAGGCCTGGTGAGAAAAGGTGCGGTTTAGGACAAAAAAATGATGCCATAGCGTGTTTTGTGTAAAAGGAGCCTTTGCCAAATGACTCAATCCGCTCCAGTCCTGGGATCAGAGGGATTCGGGAATAAGCCATTACACAAAATTCGGTATGGTATCAAAAAAATAGGCAGAGCGTTCCTTAATGGTATTTCAAAACTGAATGCTTGTAGTAAAGTTGTGAGAGGCTACCAGAATCATGCTGACTCACCCCTGCAACAGCGTTTGTAATAGTCTCTGCGTCTCCGGCATTGGCTGCACGCCGAGTTCGTCTTTGAGGATTTGCTGGCAGAGTTGGTACTGGCGCAGCGCCTCGCTGCGCCGTTTGAGCGCGGCATAGGCTCTCATCAGTTGCCGATGCGCCTGCTCTTCACAGCGATCCACTTTGAGAATGGCGTTGGCCCATTGAATCGCTGCATGGTAGTTGCTGTTCGCCAGCGCGAATTCTGCCAGGGCATAGCACATCGTCAGGTAGATTTTTGTCAACTCTTCGCGCGCAATGAATGACCATTCAGCATACAGGTCTTCGGTCAGGAATGGCCCCTTGTAAAGCTTGCAGGCTCGCTCGTAGAGGGTCATCGCTTCGTGACCGTCGGCTGCCTGGCCGGCATGGTAGAGCGCGAGGAACTCATCCACGTCGGAGTGCAGCGCCGCGTTCGGGTTGAGGGAGTAGACCTGCCCCTTGCACAGGATGTAGCCCCCGCCCGCTCCGTCAACCACATCGCGGTTGAGCGAGACGCGCAGCGCGCTGATGGCCACACGCAGCTTATGCCGCGCCGCTTCCGGCTCCTCTTCCGGCCAGAGCGCGGCCATCAGCTTATCGACACTGGCCCGGCGCTGCGGGCATACCAGCAGGTAGCGCAGGATGGCCTGCCCCTTTGCGTTGGAGCAGAGATCAAGCGGCGCGCTGTCAGCATGATCGCGCCTGACTTCAAAGCATCCAAAGCAGGAAATATACAGGTCTGGCAGTGCTTGCGCGCTAGCGGATGTCACCCTCGATTTTTCCCCATCAATCTTACGCTCCCCGGAATCGCTCGTTTCCCCGGCCAGTGATGCCCCGACACCATCCATCTCGCCATCGCCGTCCGCCGTTTCATGCGGGCGCACCAGCCGTAGTGACTGCGTTGCCCTGCCTTCTCTGCGCGGGAGAGAGGGCGACGCAGACAGCATTCTCATAGTGATCTCCGCCTCGCCCAGCGAGGGCAGCAGCGTTTTGAGCGAGGCGAGCCGCGCCTGTTGCTCCGCGTCCGCCTCCATCAGCCGCTTGCTCGCTTCCAGCAATGCGTCTTGCGCATGCAAATAGCCCGCGATGGCGCTGCGCAGGGCATCGAGCGTGGCCAGAAATGGTCCCTGGCTGGCCGCCAGTTGCTCGCTCAGCAGTGCGAAGAAAACGGCACCCTCCGCGTACAATCCTCGCTCAATACAGATCAGCCCATGTCGTGCCAGCGCAACCGGCGTCACGGTCGCCATTGTATCAGGTGGCTGTATGAAGATATCGTGTCCGGGCAGCGGAGCTGAACTCATAATATTCCTCCAGCTAACAAGCCATGCATCTCGTAGGTCTTCTCACATGAAAGAGTGTACCATATTTTATCTGAACTTTATTCGCAAAACTACGTATTCGCACTACGTATTTTTTGCTCGCGCTCCTTTGTCGTTTCCCGTATATCATGCTCTGAAAAAGTCATGTGGACATGTCATTCTGAGCGCAGCGAAGAATCCCCGGCTGCCCACGTCACTCTCCTGGCTGCCCTGGATTCTTCGCTGCGCTCAGAATGACACGTCCACATGACTTTTTCAGCATGATTGACCCGTGTATGACCGGACATAAGCCAACACGTCACTCTCCTGGCTGCCCTGGATTCTTCGCTGCGCTCAGAATGACATGTCCACATGACTTTTTCAGAGCATGACATATCCCGGTCAACTTTCAGATACCGATCATGTTTGTGTAACACTCCCCCGTATTCATCAACAGCATGCTACGAACATGGGGCGCTCCACAGATTATGTCTATCCATCGTGCATGGGGTACGCGACCCGGAAACCGCGTACTCCTGCTGAAACCGGCCACGATCAAGCAAAGATTGTGCGCAAAACGCCCTTGAGGCGTGGAAAGAACAGGTTACATTATGACTGACCAGGTACAGAGAGACACGACCGGGCGCCGACGATTCCTGCGGCGCGGGCTGGCAGTAGCAGGAGCAGGCGCTGTGGGCGCCGGACTGCTGGCCGGTGGGCTACCGGCCTTTGCCGAGTTCAACAGCGGCGGCCTCACAAAGGGAGACGCGGCCATCCTGCGCTTCCTGGCGGCAGCCGAAATCATCGAGACTGATCTGTGGCAGCAATATAACGAGCTGGGTGGTATTCAGGATAGCGAAGTCCCCGGCGGCAGCGGCAGCCCGGCCTACATCAAGGCCCTTCAGGTGCTGGACGGGGATATGCCACAATATATCCATGACAATACCGAAGATGAGATGAGCCACTTCACTTTCATCAATTCCTACCTGGTGGCAAAAGGCGTTGATCCTGTCAATCTGAATAAGTTCCGCACCCTGCCGGGCAGCAAGGCGACGGGCGCGCAGCAAATCGGGCGGCTCACCAACCTGATGCAGCTCACAGTAGACACCAGCTGGTGGACGCGCTACCGCAGCCGCACGAAGAATCCCGATTTCGGCGATACCTTCCCGCAAGCCGTACCCGGTTTGAGCAAGGGGCAATTCCCGGCCATTCCTCGCTCCGACGCCGATCTGACCCCGAAGAAACATATCCAGGCCATCGCCAACACGGCGGGCTTCCATTTCGCCTTCATCGAGCAGGGCGGCACCAGCCTTTACCCCTCGCTCGCTCAGCGCGTCAGCAATGTGGAGGTACTGCGCATCCTGCTCAGCATCGGCCCGACCGAAACGGCACACTTCCAGACGTGGCACGATAAGGCTGGCAACGCGCCCGCCCTGACCGATCCCACCAATGGGCTGGTCTTCCCCGACCTCAACAGCCCACCCTTTGGCGGTGAGGACTTCCAGACCAACCTGATCATGCCCGAACCGACCATCTTCCTCAGTCGCAAGTTCCCGCCCGTCTCCATCGTCCGCCCCACCGACACGGCGGGTGCGGCGATGGGCGCGGTCAAAGCCCTGACCGATGATGGCCTCTTCATCGGCCAATCCAGAGAGTTCTTCGCCACCCTGCAACTGCTCGCCCAGCAGGCCGACGCGGCAGTGCGCTGATTGCATAATAGCGATTTGAGAGAGACAGTGGTGGACACGAACTTCTGCTTTGACAACCCACCAGAGGAGTGCGGAGCTTATCATATCACGCTGTAGGGACAGGAGGTAGAGGGGAGGCAGGGAGAACAGGCACAAGGCCTCCTCCCTGCCTCCCCTCTACCCTCTGTCCCTACAGCATCCTTCTATACCCGCTTTCGTTTCTTCAAGTTCATCAGCGGCGCCTACAGATTAGCCCCAGAAGCGTTCACTTCAGGCCGTGCCAACGGCAGGCAGGCCACCAACGCCGCTTGCAGGCCACCCACGCCGCGCCAGGCAGGCCACCAACGCCGCTTGCAGGCCACCCACGCCGCGCCAGCCAGGCCACCCACACCGCGCCAGCCAGGCCACCGCGGCAGGCCACCCGTCCCGTCGCAGGCCACCGCGGCAGGCCACCCGCAAGGGGTGGCCCTACTATATACGACCCCTCCACCAGCGGCACGAGCCGCCCGTCTCTCGTAGGGCCACCCCTGGCGGGTGGCCTGCAAGCGGCCCTACTCTACGTGGCGGCTCCACAAGCCCTACGACACGTTCGTATATAGTAGGGCCACCCCTGGCGGGTGGCCTGCGGCGGCCTGAAGTGAACGCCTCCGGGGCCACCCCTGGCGGCTGGCCTGCGGTGGCCTTCAGGTAACGCTTATGCCGGATTGGCCCATCGGTTGGTCATTATTGTAATTTGCTATGGAGTAACAAAGCGATTATCATAATGTCCATGAGTTTGTTGAGCATTTCTGAGAGGAGGCACGTATGGACTTGATTATTCGCAACGCGAGCCTGCGCGGTCAACCGGGAACCTGGGATATTGGCATTACTGGTGAACGCATTACTGCTGTCGCCGGGAAGCTTGCCGAAGAGGGAGTACAGGAGATAGACGCGGGCGGCATTACCCGCGTCAAGCAGCTCTGGCAGCACGGCATCAACGTCTTCTCCTCTCAGGACGATGTAGCCGACCCGTTCTATCCCTTCGGACGCAACGACCAGCAAGAAGTCGTCTCCTACATCTGCCACACCGCGCACATGGCGGCGTCCGGCGAGATTGCAGCCGCCTTCGATTTCGTCACCTACAACGCCGCCCGCGCCCTGCGCCTGCCCGCCTATGGCCTCGACCCCGGCTGCAAAGCCGACCTGAACATCCTTACCTCCTCCACGCCCCGTGAAGTGCTGCGCCGCCAGCTTCCACCGAATTATGTCATTCGCAACGGCAAGATACTGGCCCGCAACCGGCTACAGCGGGTGCTTGAGCGTTAAGGCTTCTCATACGCCACGCACATCATGCCAAAATACGTCGGCACCTCGTAGGAGAGCAGTTCGCCGCGAAAATCCGTTCCCTCTATCGCCCCCGCCAGATTGAGTATCTGGCCAAAGGAATCGGTGGCGGCGCGCTGCATCCAGTCCAGGTCAAACTGCAACAAACGTCCCGGCTCTTGATCCTGAACGGCCTGGATGCTCGCGGCATCGTACTCAGCCGAAGCCGGATTGAAGCCATAGGGGCCGTGAATATCGTGCGCGTGTCCCATGTCCGCGCTGGCAATCAAGCCCACCCGTCTTCCCGTCGCCTCCGCCGCCAGCCGGATCGCTTTCCCAAATTTCGGGAAAAGTTGCCAGTCCATATTGCCTCTATCGGGACAGGCGATCACCGCTCGCGGTTTTGGCCGGAACATCGCGCCCATAAAGTAAAGTGGCACCGTCGCGCCCCAGTCCAGCGGCATGGAAAATGCTGGATCGTCATCTA
>Ga0209581_1003341_pt1 | contig 13913 bp, 12 predicted proteins | sample Coa_R2_FD_187160 | JGI IMG/M metagenome (GOLD analysis project Ga0209581, IMG submission 187160) | Surface soil microbial communities from Centralia Pennsylvania, which are recovering from an underground coalmine fire - Coalmine... | ecosystem: Environmental > Terrestrial > Soil > Unclassified ...
AGCGCGCTGCAGGCCCCCCCCGGAAGCGTTCCCGGAAGCGAGTGCAGCGCGAAGAGCAGGCCACCCGCAAGGGGTGGCCCTCATAGGCGTTAACTTAAGCCCGTGCCAGCGCGCCGCAGGCCACCCGCAAGGGGTGGCCCTACTATATACGATGCATTCGTGGCGCTGGTGAGCGGTCGTATATAGTAGGGCCACCCGCAAGGGGTGGCATCATCTGCTTCCCGGACCATACCCGATTATCAATCATCGAGGGAGACGACGATGGTGGTCAGGGAGTATGGGGGCAGGGTCTGGGTGTAGTCGGGGAGAATGCCGTGTTCGTGGGAGACGCTGATCGACGAACTATTTTCCCCGTAGAAGTACAGCGTAGGATTGGGAGCCGGTTTGACGCCGGACCAGGAGAGCGAGACCTGGTAGGTGGTGTTCGGGTCTTTGTTAATCAGCAGCACAGCGATTCTATCGCCGGACTGCCTGACGGCGTAGACCGCGACGAGGCTCTGGCTGGAAGAGGCTGAGAGCATTTTGCCCCAGGGCTGAATGACATGAGAGAGCATTTGCAGGCCGTAGTAGGGCGGGAATGGCGTATCAGCGGGCGGCTCGCTGGCATTACCTGAAGTTTCTCCACTGGAGAGGACGCCGTAATCGCCATAATTGGCCGTGCCGTAGAGCGAGGGGTCATTGTTATCGTTGGGCATGATGCTGTTGTGCAGGTCCCACCAGGAGACGTTGGCCGCGCCATTTTCGAGCCAGTTCAGGTAATTGTCATCCATGAAGAGCGCGTTGACCAGGCTGACGGTCTGCTTGCCGGGATTGTAGGAGACGGAGTTGGTCTCCGTCACCATGATTTGAACGGCGCTGGCATGCGAGCCGCAATACTGGCTGATCTCTGAGTGGAGTGTAGACATCATCGAGGGGATGCCCGGCGTGTAGCTGACGCTGGTGCTTTCACCGTTCTCCGGCGCGGCCAGCAGACCGGAATCCGATTCGCCGTTGGGTCCCTGCGCGTACCAGTGGACAACCACGAAGTCGACGGAGGAGCAGGCAATCGGCAGAACAGTATTGTTCCAGGGCTGGGGGGAAGATGAACTGGTCTGCCCGTCCGGCCAGTTGCCGGGAGCAGTAAGGACGAGACCGATCTTGATGGTAGGGTCAACGGCTTTCATGGCCTGGCTGAACTGCACGACATTGCTGGCATAGGTAGCCGGACCTTGCCCATGTGTATCGTATTCCCATGTCGCGCCATAGGTGCCGTTGCCATACAGTTCGTTGCCAATCTCCCAGTATTTGATGCCATAGGTATGCCCGGTGCTGCTGCCGCCGGGATAAGTTGGCACCGGGCCGTTGTAGTGTGGGCCGCCCTTGTTGGCGTACTGCACCCAGCCAGCAGCCTCCTGCGGCGTGCCGGAGCCATAGTTGACGGTAATCATCGCCTGCGTCCGGCTCGCCCTGGCGACCCCCATAAAGGCATCGAAGGTATCGCTGCTATCGACACCGCCGCAGATAGAACAGGACTCAACCGTGTTGGACTGCCAGTGATAGAAGTCTGAGGTTGAGCCGCCGGGGAAGCGCAGCATGCTGATACCGGCCTGTTGAATCAGGCCTGGCACGCCACCATCGAGCAGGTGGCTATCCCAGGCGGCGGTATTGAGGCCGAAAGCTGTGGGCGCGATGAAGCCGGAAGATTGACTCGCGTTGATCGTTGCCTGGGCCGGGGTCGCGCTCTGCCTGTGGCTGATGGCGGCGCTGACTCCCGATGACGTTAACGCGCTCATCATCAGCATGCCTGTCAGCACCAGCAGAGCGACCAGCAAGTAATGTCGCCACTTGCGCTGCCGCCGTAAATAGATCGCCTTCTCTGGCATGAGAAAACCCTCCTTCTCTGAAAAGAAAAATCATGGTTTGCTTCTCTCAAGTCGCGCTACGAACAGAATATACCATGAAAAGCCTGCCGGGAGACGTGCGCTACCTTCCTCCTTTCCCGAAAAAGACCGGTCAAGCGGTCATAAGCACAACGGTATATCTCAACAAAGCCTGCAGAGGATACCGCCACGCTGCACGATGCAGGTGGAAGAGCTTCTCTACAGCGAGACAGGCGCGTCTATCGCAAAGCCCTGGGCCGCGCCACAGGATTCGCGCACCACCAGGTGCGTCGGTAAGAGAATACGGGGAGATTCATTCCCCGCCGGTAAGGCAGAAATCGGCAGATTGGCATCATCTGCGTCGAGCGTGTTATCGCCCTGAATCAGCGAGAGCAGCAGTTGAGCGGCGCTGCGCCCCATCTCTCTGAAGGGATGATGAACCGTCGTGAGAGCCGGGTGGACATGGATGGACGGTGCGATGTCATCGAAGCCCACAACGGCGACATCTTCCGGCACGCGCACTTCATATTTGATGGCCGCGTCCAGCACACCATAGGCGGTGAGGTCATTACTGGCAAAGATCGCCGTTGGTGGTTCGGCCATGCTGAAGAACTGCTGCGCGCACTCATAACCGCCCTCGCAGCGATAATCCCCTTGCAGGACGAGCGAAGGATCAAGGCTCAGCTCGGCAGCCTGCAACGCTTTACAATAGCCCTCGTAGCGATCGTGGGTACACTGAATTTCGGGCAGGCCGCGAATAAAGCCGATACGGCGGTGTCCCAGTTCCAGCAGGTGACGAATAGCCTTCTCTGTGGCCGCGACATTATCGATGCCTACCTGCGGCAGATCTACCCTGGCAGCGATGTGGTTAATCAGCACGACGGGCAGGCCCTGCCGGTGGAGTTCGATCAGATGGCGAGGTGACTGTGTGTGTAGCAGGGCCAGGATGCCCGCCACCATATTCGCCGCCAGAATGCGGTCGATAACCTGGCTAAAATCCTTTTCGGGCGAGGCGCTGTAGAGGATGATTTCATACTGCGAGTCCTCAAAGACCGAGGCCGCGCCTTGCAGCACGTCGGAGACCAGTTCCCATGTCAAAGCGGGAACCAGAAAGCCGATCAGCCGTCCGCGCCCCTTCGCCAGCCCCGTCGCGGCGGCATTGGGAACAAAACCATGTTCCTGCATGACGGCGAGAACTCGTTCGCGCGTCTCCGCGTCCACTTTCGGGTGCGCATTGAGGACTCGTGAAACGGTTGATTTAGAGACGCCGGCCAGGCGCGCAATATCGCGTATTGTCAGTTTCGCTGCCATCGTGTCGTCGTTTCTCTCCTGTGGGACCGTTCCCACACCCATCTGCTGATAATAGTACCCTGAAAAATGGGCCGGTGTCAAGGGTGAGATAGCGTTTAACAATGCGAAGGTATGGAAGTTGTGAGCAAACTGGAAAACTGTACCTGCTGCTCACAGCCTTGAGGAAATGTGCTATAATAACGAAAGTTCTATAGCAAATCGGGAGGCGGTTGCATTGAGTAATTCTTCTACACAGGGTGCTGGCGGCGGCCAGGAACATAATAATTCGTTTGCCAGTCGTCGCGACACACGCATCAACAACAACACAGGTTCATTGCCGGTGGTCGGGTCGGCACGCAACTTCTCCGGCCCGTTCGACTTCGAGGCCATGATCGCGTCTCTGCGCGAACTTTTTGAGCGCGACCGCCAGATCGCCAGCCAGCCCGATTCGACTCGCTGCGGCATTTGCTACCTGCACTTCCCCCTCAGCGAACTCAATTACCGCGAAAAAGAAGGCTTCTATATTTGCTCTAGCTGCGAGCGCCAGCTGGGCAAGCAGCAGATGCCCATGTTGAGAAGGCAACAGAAGAAATAGGTCACCGTAGCCACCGTTCACTGGCCACCCCACCCCCGCAGGCCACCCGCGCGCGCCGCAGGCCACCACCATGCGCCGCAGGCCACCCGCGCGCGCCGCAGCCACCCGCGCGCGCTGCAGGCCACCCGCGCGCGCCGCAGCCACCCGCGCGCGCTGCAGGCCACCCGCGCGCGCCGCAGGCCACCCGCGCGCGCCGCAGGCCACCCGCGCGCGCTGCAGGCCACCCGCGCGCGCTGCAGGCCACCCGCAAGGGGTGGCCCTACTATATAGGATGGGCATTCGTGCAGCTGGTCGAGCCGATGTATCCAACGTATTTAGTAGGGCCACCCCCATAGGCGTTAACTTAAGGCCGCCGCAGGCCACCCGCAAGGGGTGGCCCTACTATACGCGGCGGCTCCACAAGCCCTACGACACGTTCGTCTATAGTAGGGCCACCCCTTGCGGGTGGCCTGCGTCGCGCTCGCACGGGCTTAAGTTAACGCCTATGAGGGCCACCCCTTGCGGGTGGCCTGCGTCGCGCTCGCACGGGCTTAAGTTAACGCCTATGAGGGCCACCCCTTGCGGGTGGCCAGCGGCGCGGTGGTGGTCCGGCGCGCGGTGGCCAGCGGCGCGGTGGTGGTCCGGCGCGCGGTGGCCAGCGGCGCGGTGGTGACCTGCGGGTTGGGGCGGCCCGGCGCGGCCAGCCCGTCTGGGATGGAGACCCGCTATTCGGCGAGGACTGCCGGTTCCTCTTCGGTCTCTTCCTCGGTCACTTCGCGCAGGTCTTCGGGACGGTCGAGGCGATCCAGGAAGAGGATGCCGTCCAGGTGGTCGATCTCGTGCTGGAGGACGCGCGCAAACCAGCCTTCTGCGTTGATCTTGATTGGTTTGCCGCGCACATCCTGTCCCCTGACGACAACGCGCTCGGCGCGGCGGATATTGTCGCCCGCGTAGCCAGGGATGCTCAGGCAGCCCTCTGTTCCCAGTACCTCACCTTCGGCTTTGATGATTTCAGGATTGGCCATTGCCACTCTGTGGTCTTCGTATTCCGCAACGAAGAGGCGAATCGATATGCCAATCTGCGGCGCAGCCAGCCCAACGCCGTGCGCGGCATGCATTGTCTCGAACATATCGTTCGCCAGTTTCTGGATCGAGGCATCGAAGCGATGAATTTTCTTCCCTTTTTGCCGCAGAATCGGATTCTCGGCGGTAATAATTTTATGAATTGCCATACAGTTCTTCCCTACCCTGTAGAGCGCATGTTGTGGCGTGCCCTACCAGACCAGTCAAAACGCAACCTCACTCATAAAGCCACGCACAATTCGTTCGTGGCTTTTGCTGGTTATATGGTATCATACTGGCCCGTGATTTTCCACTATGTACCCTGTAGCATTGCCATAATACGTCCAGAAGGTTGCCCGATCTGATAGAATTAAGCACAAATACCGTTAAGGAGTATGGCACCAGGTGGACCTGTTAGAGCGAGTTGAGGCATATATCGAGGAGCATGCGCTGCTGCCGGAAAGCGGTGAGGTGGTGGTGGCCGTGTCCGGCGGGGCGAATTCGTTGTGCTTGCTGCACGTCCTGCACCGGCTGTGCGGGCCGGGGAAACGCTTTGCGGGAGTGCGACTGCGCGTGGCGCATCTCAATCACCGACTGCGGCAGGAGGCAGGTACGGAGGCTGAGTTTGTGGCGCGCGTGGCGAGCGAATGGGGGCTGCCGGTGACCATCGGCGAGGTGGATGTTCCGGCGCTGGCCCGGCGGGAGGGTCGCTCGCTGGAGGAGGCGGCACGGGAGGCGCGCTACCGCTTCCTGCGCCAGGTCGCGCGCGGCCAGCCCATCGCCGTTGCCCATCACGCCGACGATCAGGTGGAGACGCTGCTGCTGCACCTGCTGCGTGGTGGGGGCCTGACCGGCATGGTGGGCATGCAGCCGCGCCAGCAGGACATTCTTCGTCCACTGCTGACCGTCACCCATGCCGAGACCGTCACGTACTGCCGTGAACACGGGTTGGCGACACTGGAAGACGCCAGTAATGCTGACCCGCGTTTCCTGCGCAACCGCGTGCGTCACGAACTGCTGCCCCTGCTCGAATCATTCAATCCCGGCATCCGCGCCACGCTGTTGCGCAATGCTGAGGTGGCGCAGGTGGACGTGCAGTGGATCGAGCAGCAGGTGAGCGATTACTGGCCGCAGGTCGTGCTGGCGGAGCAGGATCAAGGTATCACGCTGGATGTCAAGCAATTGCTGGCGTTGCCTTTGAGCCTGCAACGACACCTGCTGCGTCGCGTTACGGCCAGACTCTGCGGCGGGCAGTCGCCGCTCGAACTGCGTCATTACCGGCTGATCGAGCAGCTTTTGCAGCGCGAGTCAGTGCCGGGTCAGGCGCAGGCAGAGACCGGCAAGGTGCTTGACCTGCCGTGCGGCCTGCGTCTCGTCTCTCATTTTAGAACGGCCACCTTTGAACGTCTTTCTCAACAGAATGCCCGGAAAGAGATGGCGGATGCACCCGCTGTCCCGCCTTCCGTCCACCTGCCCGTCCCCGGTCGGGTCGCGGTGCCGGGAACGGCTTTCATGGCCGTCGCCGAGACGCTGCCGGATGAGTTGCTGACAACCGTGCGCGAGGCGCTGGCGCGCGAGGATTGGGCGACCGTGTGGCGTTTATTGCCATCCACTCGTTATACAGTATACATTGATGCTGATAGTGCTGGCTCGTCTCTCATGGTACGCACGAGGCGCGCGGGAGACCGCATCCGACCGCCGGGGATGGCGCATGAGAAAAAGATCAAAGATATGCTCATTGACAGGCATATCCCGCGTGCCGAACGCGACCGTATCCCCCTCTTTTTCTCATCGTCTCACTGCCTCTGGCTGGCCGGTATCGCCCTCGACGACCGGGTACGCCTGACTCGTGACACGCGGCATATTCTTCGTTTATCTATCGAACCCATGCTTTCAGACCAAATGCGAGAGGGAGACGGATCAGCTTTTTGATAGATGTGATACAGTATATCTAACGAACGACGCGACAGGAGATTACACAGAAGTGGACATGCACGAAGACATTGCAGAAATTTTGCTGACCGAAGAGCAGATACGCCAGAAGGTTGCCGAGCTGGGGCAGCAGATTACACGCGATTATCAGGGGAAAAATCTGCTCTTGCTGGGTACGCTCAAAGGGGCGGTGCCGTTCATCGCCGATTTAGCGCGCGCCATCGAGTTGCCGTTGGAGATCGATTACATGGCGATCTCCAGTTATGGCAACAGCACGAGTTCCAGCGGCGTGGTGCGGATTCTCAAAGACCTGGAAGGCCCTATCGACCGCAAACATGTCTTGATTGTCGAGGATATCGTCGATAGCGGCCTCACGCTACACTACCAGATGGAGGTGCTACAGCAGCGTCACCCGCTCAGCCTGCGTGTCTGTACCCTGTTAGACAAGGGGCGCGAGCGTGTCAAGCCGGTCACTCCCGATTATGTTGGCTTCTCCATCCCCGACCGCTTCGTCGTTGGTTATGGCCTCGACTACGCGCAGCGTTACCGCAACCTGCCCTACGTCGGCATCCTCAAACCCTCCGTCTACGAAGAAGCCGAACAGCCCGAAAAGCTCCATCGAAGTCCCGTAGAACGCGCGCAGGCGCAATAGGCCAGGTCGTCTCTTGCCCCCAGGCCAGCGGCAAGAGGTGGCCTGGGAGATTCGGGGAGTTTACCCCAGAGAAACCGGGTCGTAGACCTGAACGCCGCCGGCCAGCATGGTGACGCCGCCGGTGGCGAAGTTCTGTACATCCCTGGCCGCTGCCTGGCCTTCGGGCGACTGGAACGCGGCTTGCATTGCCTGCGGGCTATCGAAATAGAGCATGGCGATCAGGTAGTAAGGGGATGTTTCCTGTGGACTCAGCGAAGATGGTTTCGTCGTGATGAAGCCCTTGAGCCCCGGAATCTTTTGCGCCAGGGGCGCGTGTGTCTGCGCGTAATAGCTGTCAAATGCCTGCGAATCCTGGGGCTGGCCGTACAGGACTGTCAACTGGAACATACTGTTTCCTCCTCAAGTAAAAAGAATAAACGACCTGCGTGAAGCAGGCAGAAGTCACAGCAGGAAGTATAGCACAAAAAAGCGGTTGGAGACACGAAGAATCAAGTTCTTGCCGGAAAAGAAGGCTTGCGCTACAATGGCTGCAAAGAGAAAATTGCTTCGGGACATGAGGAGAATTGATGATAAATGCGGTAGGTGTCATTGGCAGCGGCGCCTGGGGAACCACGCTGGCCCTGTTGCTGGCCGAGAAGGGCATCAACACAACGCTCTGGGAACACCGGCCCGAACGTGCCGGGGAGATGCAGCAGCGACGCGAAAACATGATCTTCTTGCCTGGCTTCCGCTTTCCGTCCGCGTTGAATGTGACCGCCGAGATCGAGCAGGCGGTGCGAGCAAAAGACATGCTCTTGCTGGTGACGCCCTCACAGCGCATGCGTGAAAACCTGCGCCTGCTGGCTCCCCATCTGGGAAAAGAAACGTTGCTCATCAGCGCCAGCAAGGGTATCGAGATCGGCTCCCTGAAGCGTATGACCGAGATTATTGAAGAGGAATTGCCGGGCAGCCGCCGCCGCGTTGCCGCCCTCAGCGGCCCCAACATTTCCCGTGAGGTGGCCGAGAGGAAGCCGACCGCCGCCGTCGTTGCCGCGTATAACCACGATGTGGCCGTGCGCGCCCGCGATGCGCTGACCTGTACCACCTTTCGCGTCTACACCGCCGACGATGTGATCGGCGTGGAGCTGGGCGGCGCGCTGAAAAACATCATCGCCATCGGCGCGGGCTTCAGCGATGGGATGGACTATGGAGAGAACGCCAAAGCCGCCTTCATCACGCGCGGCCTCGCCGAAATTTCGCGTCTGGGCATCGCGGCGGGCGCGCACCCGCTCACCTTCTCCGGCCTCGCCGGCATGGGCGACCTCATCGCCACCTGCGCCAGCCCGCTCAGCCGCAACCAGCAGCTTGGCCGCCGCCTCGCCGCCGGTGAAAAGCTCTCCGACATTCTGGCCTCCATGCACAGCGTCGTCGAAGGCGTCTTCACCACGCGCGCGGCCCTTCAGCTTGCCGCGCGCTACCACGTCGAAATGCCCATCACCCACCAGCTCAGCCTCGTCCTCTTCGCGGGCCTCGACCCCCGTCAGGCCGTCCCCGAACTGATGATGCGCGAACCAAAGCATGAGATGGAAGGCATGAGTACGCCCGAATAACAGAGGTGGTGTTCACACCAGCCCCTGTCTGATGGCATACGCCACTGCCGCCGCCCGACCCGGCACGTCCAGCTTGACGAAGATGTTGCTCAGGTGGCGGTTGACGGTGCGCGGGCTGATGACGAGGGCCTCGGCCACTTCGCGGTCGGTGTGGCCCTCGGCGACGAGGCGCAGCACTTCGCGCTCTCGTTTCGTCAGGCTCAGATCAAGCTGGTAGCCAGGGGGCGCAAGCTGCTCAATGGCGAATTGTAGCTCTGCCTTCTCCTGCGTCTGTTTCTGCGCTTGCGGTTGCGCTGATCTCGGCGTCTGGCCCCTTCTCTCCTGCTCGCGCTGCTCTAGCTGGCGGATACCATTCTCAAGGGTCTCGACGAGAGCAATGGCGCGCTGCATATCATAGCTCTGGAAGATAGCGAGTGCGCGCTGACAAAGCTGGTGGATACGCTGGAGTTCCTGCTGGCTACCTTCGCGTTCAGACCCGCTACGCAGCAGTGCGGCGCGGGCCTGCTCGTAGAGAATCATAGCCTCCTCCGGCGCGTTATGGGCGCGCTGGCAGAGCGCCAGACCCTCCTCGAAAGCCTGGTCTGCCATCTCCCACTGGCCATCGTGTGCTGCTACGATGCCCAGAATGCGGTCGACTGAAGTGCCATAGTACATGAAGCCGCGCAGCGAACGGATGCGTTCGATGTAGGTGGCGGCGCGCTGGCGGTCTTGCTGGTGCAGGTAGCCCTCGGCCAGAAAGGGAAGGTAATAGCTGCCGCCGAAGCCCGGCGGCTCGATATGGGTAGCGGCGCGTTCAAGTTGCGAGCGCGCGGCGGTGCGGCGGCCTGTGACGGCGAGGAAGTGGCCGTAGAGGGCCAGGGAGCCAGGATACCATTCTGTGCTGGCGGCGGCGCTGATGCTGGCCTGGAATGCCTGCTCCGCCTCGCGCCAGTGGCCGCGCCGGAAGTGTAGTTCCGCCCGCGTCTGCAAGAGAACCGGCAGCAGGCGAGTATTGTTCAGCGCCTCCGCCTCCTCCTGCGCGGCTTCTAGCTGCCTTGCGGCCTCCGCCCAGTCGCCCTGCACCAGCGCGATGGTTCCCAGATTCAGGTAGAGCCAGCCGAGCGTGAAGCGCACACCGTAGCGGCGCGCGCGTTCGATGCCCTGCCGTGTGTAGCGGCGCGCGGCCTCCATTTCCCCCAGCGCCTGGTAGATAATGCCGAAGCCCTGCTCGCACAGCGTGGCGCGAAACGGGTCGCCGATGCTCAGATAGAGTTCGTAGGACTGCTTTTGCAGGCGCAGAGCCTCCTGAATATGCTCGCCCCAGCCGCGCAGCCAGCTTACCAGATAGAGCGCGAACGCCTGGCTGCCGCGATCGCCCGCCTCGACCGCCAGATGGTGCGATTGCCACAGCGCCGCCTCGGCCTGCGCCGGCCGGTTGAGCAGGATGAGCAGCGTGGCCCGCGCCTGCAAGAACAGGATGCGCTCGGCGGCGGCGGCGCGCTCCCGAATCAGCACGTTGCCGGAAGCGCCTGCAAAAGTGCGGCCCGCCAGCCAGGGAACGTTGTTCACCGTCTCTTCTCGCCCCGCCTCAAATTCGGTGTAAAGGTCAAGCGCGTTCTGAGCCGCCTGCAGGTGGGCCAGCGCCTGATCGTATCTCCCCTGCATGCGGTAGACATCGGCCAGCAGGCGGTTCGCCTGCGCCAGTTGCAGTGACGAGAGGGGGGCTTCGGTTTGCAGCGCCTGCTGGAATGCCCCGGCGGCCTGCTCCAGTTCGCCCAGCTTGAACCAGCTTTCACCGATGGCCGTATAGAGTTGCACCGGCGACGGCATGTTCTGCTCCTCTGCCAGGGAAACGCCGACAGCCAGCAGGGACAGCACGCGGCGAAAGTGGCCGATGGCTTCACGATGGGCCTGCTTGCCAGCCGCCTCTTCGCCCGCCAGCAGGCTCCAACGCAGAGCCGCCGTTTGCTCGCCTCCCAGCACAAAATGGCGCGCCAGTTCAGCCGCATGCGCCGCCTTTCCCAACATCTCGTCTGCTGACCCATCATCATAGGCGCCTTCCAGCGCGTAACCAATGGCGGTATGCAGCGCGCGCCTGCGCAGTGGTGGTACTGCCGCGCTCAACACCTCCTGCACAACGCCCTGGCAAAACTGATAGCGCGGCGAGGCGGTATATGCCGGGGGCAGATCGTTCCTGTCCTCGTCTCCAGCTTCGTGCCATGCAGGAAGAGCAGGGGCAATCAACGACGCCCGTACCGCTTCGTCGATCAGGGACATTGTCCTCTCTTCGTTGTCGCCATAGACCCGGACAAGCGCATTGAGCGGGAAGGTGCGGCCAAAGAGGGAGGCTGTGCGCAGGAGATCGCGGCAGGCCTCGTTCAGGTTGTGCAGGCGCTGCTCAACCGCCAGCGTGATGCTCTCCGGCAGTTCCTGCTCTCCTGCTCCAGCGCGTTTGAGAGACCAGATACCATTACGCAGCGCCAGTTGCCGTTTCAGCGTGAGCGTGCGCACCAGCTCTTCGAGAAAGAACGGATTGCCCCCGGCGCGTGCCAGCAACACTCTGACTGCGCTCTCAGGCAACTTACCGGGCAGCAGGGCGTGCAGATGCTGTGTGGCGGCTTCTGTAGAGAGCGGGCCGAGCGGCAGAATGAGCAACAGCCGCTGGCGCACCAGTTCGCTCAAGGCCCTGGTGGCCGCCTCTCTCGCCTGGGCCGCCTCTGGCACGGCGTCTATGTCCGGCGTATCGTCCTGCTCGCCCCTGTTTTCCGCTATGCCCGCTCTCTGCGGTGGGCGCGTGGCGCCGAGCAGGAGAACACGGCTGCCGTGCAGGCGCACCGTCAGGTAGAGCATCAATTCCAGGCTCGCGCTATCGGCCCATTGCAGGTTATCGATGCAAAATAGGAGAGGCTGTTCCCGCGCCGCGTTTTCCAGCAGCGTCGCTACTGCGTCCAGCAGGCGAAATTTTTGCTGATCGGGCGAAAGGATTTCCGGCGCGAGAGTCACGCCCAGCGCACGAGGCAGTTCGGGAAAAAGCGCGGCCAGTGCGGCCACCAGGGGCGCGCCTGTGAGCGCAATTATCGCCGCATCGCTTTCAGTGTTTCTCTGCCGCTCTTCGGCCTGCCTCTTAGCAGCTTCATCTTCATCAAGACCCAGATAGGCGCGCAGGAGCGTGCGGTCGATGTTGCGCAGGAGCGGGCGCAGGGCCTCGATGAAGGGGAAATAGGGGTAGCGGTTGCCAGACTCGTAGGTGCGCCCTTCGAGGATACGGAAGCCTCGTTCTCTGGCCTGCGCGCACATCTCCGCCAGCAGGCGCGTTTTGCCGGTACCCACCTCGCCGGTGAGCGTAATAGCGTGCGCTCCCACCGGCAGGTTGAGGGCGACAACATCCAGCACGCCGCGCAAGAGCTGCATCTCTGTTTCGCGTCCGACCAGGGGCAGCGTACCCTGTAGCGGCTCTAACCCTGACAGTGGATCAGCAAATGGTGCCTGCATGCAATTTCTTTCCAGCCTATCTTCGCATATCCGAACTTTCTATATAGATAGGACGTTGGCCGCGCCGTTTTATCGCGGGCGCGATATCGTGGTAGACGAAAAGGACATAGTAGACGATGAGAAACGGGATGTCGAACAGGAAGTAGAGCCAGAAGACGGGATTGGCGTTGAGCCAGAGCAGGTGATAGAGCAGGGCGAGGGCCACCAGCGTGCCATAGACAACTGCCACCAGCGCCAGCGCCCGCACGCTGGCCCATTCGCGCTGGAAGACAAGAAAGAACGCGCCCGCGCTGTTGCCCAGAATGATCGCTCCGATGAAGCGATCAAGTACGGGCGAAATCGATGTGGGCCAGAGAGGGAAGGAAAGATGAAGTTCGGGCAGAAAGAAAAAAGCCAGTCCCACGATAAGATTAAATAAACCGGCCAGGAAGGCCAGTATTCGTTCAGGGATACTGAAAGTCTGGTGTTTCATGCCGTGCCGCCTCCTTTTGCGCAAGATGTGCCATCGCCTCGATTATACACTACCGATGCTGGCTGGCAATACGGTATTGTTTCCGATTTTTTCAAAATATGGGTAGTCTTGCGCATACCCGCCAGAGTCTTTCTCATTACACTTCTCTCATGCATAGTTGAACGGCACGCGGATGCCTTGTAAGACAGGAAAGGAAAGGAAAGAATATGATGTTGTTCTTGACTCGCTGGTGGAAGGTAAGCTCGCTCGCGGCGCTGGGACTGCTCGCGCTGGTGTTGATGAGCGCCTGCTCCGTGAATGGAGCCGCCTTCACAAACTCGCTAAGTTCCGCCAGCAAACCGGCTACTGCCGCTCAGGCGAACGTTGCCAGTAAAACGTTTACCTTTAGCATGGTGCCTTCATCGGCCAACATCTCGGCCTGTTTGCCCCATGCCAGCGCGTCGGTAACGGTGACGACCGGTTCGCTGAACGATACCATGAAGGTGAGCGTCTCCGGGCTGGCTCCCAGCACCGGCTATGACCTCTTCATCATCCAGACACCGGGCGCGCCCTTTGGCATCTCCTGGTACCAGAGCGACGTTCATACCGACTCAACCGGCGCAGGCAGCGCGACGGTGAAGGGCATCTTCAATGTGGAAACCTTCTCGGTCTCGCCTGGGGGTACCGTCACCTTCTCGGCCACGCACCAGTATCATCTCGGCCTCTGGTTCAACAGCCCGAAAGTTCCGTTCAACCTCGGCTGCGAACCCGGCGCGACCAGCCCGATCGTTACCCCCTTCAACGGCCAGCAGCACGCGGGCATCCAGGTACTCAACACCAGCAACTTCCCCGCCAACGCCGGCCCGCTCTCTCAGATTTCATAGCTCAGCATACCTCGCCACAGGCCAGCCGCGCCAACGCCGACCAGCGAGCAAGCAGGCCAGCCGCGCCAACGCCGACCAGCGAGCAAGCAGGCCAGCGAGCAAGTAGGCCAGCAAGCAGGCCAGCGAGCAAGTAGGCCAGCAAGCGAACA
>Ga0209581_1003343_pt1 | contig 13912 bp, 14 predicted proteins | sample Coa_R2_FD_187160 | JGI IMG/M metagenome (GOLD analysis project Ga0209581, IMG submission 187160) | Surface soil microbial communities from Centralia Pennsylvania, which are recovering from an underground coalmine fire - Coalmine... | ecosystem: Environmental > Terrestrial > Soil > Unclassified ...
GCACATCGCGGGTCGTCGGCATCAGGGAGCTGAGGCCGGTCCATGGTCGCCTGCCTCCTCGCGTCCTCTCGTGGTCCCGCTCCACTCCACCTCCACCCAGCCGGGCACTCGGTCCAGAGATGGCACTCCCCCAACACGCAACCCACCGCGAGGCTACAGGCCGCTCTCGGGGCTGTCAAGTTTTTGCCGGTGCGCGCGCCGCGCAGCACGAGTGGTCCCAGGGGGAATCGAACCCCCGTTACCGACGTGAGAGGCCGGCGTCCTAGCCGCTAGACGATGGGACCGCGGGTGGTGGAGCTGAGGAGGGAGGACTCGAACCTCCAATGGCCTGATCCAGAGTCAGGTGGCTTACCAATTAGCCGACTCCTCAACGAGGCGTGGCGAACGCTACTGGATGGACTATGGGGAGTCAAGGCGCGGCGGCCGGTGCCGTGCGCACGCGCGCGAGCGCCGTGCGCAGCCGCGCGAGCGTGCGCTCCCGCCCGAGCAGGGCGAGCACGTCGTAGATCCCGGGGCTCACCGTCCCACCGGTCACCGCAACGCGCAGTGGCTGCGCGAGCTCGCCCAGGCGAAGCCCGTGGCCGTCGAGCGTCGCGCGCACGGCGCCCGCGATCGCCGTCGGCTCCCACGCGGGCAGCCCGGCGAGGCGGTCGGTCAGGTCGGCGAGCGCGGGGGCGATCGCGGGGGTGAGGTGGCGGGCGGCCGCGACGGGGTCGAGCGCCACCTCGTCGACCAGGTAGACGCGGAGGAGCGCGGCCAGCTCGACGAGCGTCTTCGCGCGCTCGCGCAGCACGAGCACGGCGCGGGCGAGCCAGCTCCGATCGTCGGGCACCGGGAGCCCCGCGCGCGCGAGAAACGGCACGACCAGCTCGGCGAGCGCAGCGGGGTCGAGGCGCTTGAGGTGCTGGAAGTTCACCCAGAGAAGCTTCTCGGGGTTGAAGACCGCGGGGGACTTGGCCACCGCTTCGAGGCCGAAGCACGCGATCAGCTCCGCGCGCGTGAACAGCTCCTGGTCGCCGTGCGACCAACCGAGGCGCGCGAGGTAGTTGACGAGCGCGTCGGGCAGGTAGCCGGCGTCGCGGTAGGCGGTCACCGACGTCGCCCCGTGGCGCTTGGAGAGCCGCGCCTTGTCGAGGCCCAAGATGAGGGGCAGGTGCGCGAAGCGCGGCGGGGGAGCCCCGAGCGCCTCGTAGAGCAGCAGCTGGCGCGGCGTGTTCGCGAGATGGTCGTCGCCGCGGATGATGTCGGTGACCGCCATGGCGACGTCGTCGACGACCGCGCAGAAGTTGTAGACCGGCGTGCCGTCCGAGCGCACGATGACGAAGTCGTCGAGCTCGGCGTTGCGGAAGACGACCGGCCCCTTCACCCCGTCGTCGATGCGCGTCTCGCCGTCGAGCGGCGTGCGGAAGCGAATGACGCAAGGAAGGTCGCCCGCGGGCGGGGCGGTGCGGTCGCGGCACGTGCGGTCGTAGCCCACGCGTCGCCCGCCTGCGAGCGCGGCCGCGCGGCGCGCCTCCAGCTCCGCGGGCGTGCACCAGCACCGGTACGCCCGGCCCGCGCGGAGCAGCGCCTCGGCCTGCGCCTGGTAGAGGGCGAGGCGCGCGCTCTGATAGAAGGGACCCTCGTCCCAGTCGAGGCCGAGCCAGCGCAGGCTCGTCAAGATCGCCTCGATCGAGGCGGGGGTGGAACGGGCCCGGTCGGTGTCCTCGATGCGCAGGAGGAAGCGCCCGCCATGATGGCGGGCGAAGAGGTAGTTGAACAGTGCCGTGCGCGCGCCGCCGATGTGGAGGTGCCCGGTCGGGCTCGGGGCGAAGCGCGTGCGCACGAGCATCGGTGCGATCTCAGCGGAAGGCCCCGGGCAAGTCAACGTTCTGACACGGCGGGGATGCCGGCGTGTTTGAGACCCGCCGGGGCGGGCTGCATACTGCCGCTTGGCGCAAGGCACACGGCGGACCGCCGGACGAGGCTGCGGCCGCAGGAGAGGTGAATCGGATGTCGCTCAAGAAGATCCTGGTCGTCGAGGACAACGAGGACAACCGGCGGATCCTGGTCTACCGGCTGCGCAAGATCGGGGTGTTCGACATCCGGGAGGCGGCCAACGGCCAGGAGGCGATCGACGCGGTGCAGGCCGATCCCCCCGACCTGATCTTCATGGATCTCAAGATGCCGGTCATGGACGGCTGGGAAGCCACCAAGCGGATCCGGCAGATGCCCGGCGGGGCGGCCGTGCGCATCATCGCCCTCACGGCGCAGGCGATGGCGGGCGACGAGCAGAAGGCGCTCGCGATCGGCTGCGACGACTACCTCGCCAAGCCCGTGGTCGATCCCGAGCTGGTGCGGCAGAAGCTCGAGCGCCTGATCGGCGCCGCGGCCTGACGGCGGTCCCCTTCAGTTGATCACCGGGAGCGTCGACACGTCGCAGGGGTCGGCGGCGCCGGGGACGGCGTCGTAATAGGCGCCGGGCATGATGCACATCTCGTCGTCCGAGGTGAACCCGAAGACGAGGTTCGCCGGCACGCAGTTGCCCGTGAACGTCCGGCCCGGGTAGGCGGGGTCGGTCGCCGGGCACTCGGCGGGGTCGGGGCCGGGGGTGGTGCAGCGCTTGGCCGCGCCTGACTCGGCGTTCTTGCCGAGCACCTGGATGATCGAGCGGCCGGGCCGCTTCCCCGGCTCTTCCTCGCAGCCGAGCTTCTGCGCGGTCCGCACGCCGTTGTCCTGCCAGCAGGCGTAGTGGAAGCGCTCCCCGGGCCTCACGAGCTTCGGCGTCTTGAAGGTGAGCGAGCCCATGTCGGTGTAGTCGGTGGCGACGTACGGATGCAGGCGGCTCGGATCGGCGGGGTTCGGGAGCAGCGGAACGCCGAGCTCCTCGTTGTGCGGGAGCCCGTCGCTGCCGATCCAGTCGATGGCAAAGACCTCGCCGCGCTTGTGCATGTGGCCGGTGAGATAGGTCACGCACACCGGCCCCGTGGGGATGGGCGCCCCGCCGAAGGCGGCACCCAGATCGGGCATGCCCGGCCCCCAGGCGTCGTCGAGCCGAATGCCAATGTGGAGCTGGGCGAGCGCGGCATTGGCCGCGGCGGTGCTGTCTTCGGTGGAGCGCACGGTGCCGGGCGGGATGTCGAGCGCGGCGTTGGCGGTGACGGCGAAGATGGGCGCGAGCAGCCGGCGCACCGTGTGCGGCTTGGCGGGGGTGAGTCGCACCAGCACCGAGGCGCGGTGTGCGCGGCGGGAGCCGTTGATCCAGTGCGAGTTGAGGATGAACGGCAGCACGCGGTGCCCGTGGCCGTCGTCGAGCGGTGTCACGCGCTGCGCGAGGCCGGGCAGGTCGCGCTGGTCGCTCGTCGGGCTCTGTGAGCCGCCGAGGAGCACCCGGTTGTTCGTGTCGGTGGGGCCGAAGTCGATGCAGGCGTGGCTGTCCTTGACCTTCCCCTGGTAGGGGGCGAACGCGGCCACGTCCTTGCCCGTGTAGGCGTAGAGCAGGAAGTGGTGGCTGGTAAAGCGCACGCCCCGGGGCATGTGGCGGTTGGCGACCGCCACCTCGACGATGTCGTACGGCTGGTCGGCCGGCACGCCGACGAAGGTGCAGATCTCGCGATCGCTGTTCGGCGGCACGGTGAAGGCGGGGACACGCAGCGTGATTCGCCGCGGCTGCCGCGCCCGGGCGGGCGGCGGGCCCAGCAGCAGGAGGACGGTGACGGCGAGGGCGAACCGGGGAAGCGCGACGGGCATGCGAACACCAGAGCAGGGAAGAGCGTGCGCCGTCAAGCTCGGCGGGCGGTGCGGGGCCCGTGCTAGGCGAACAGGCCGCGGAAGCTCCGGCGGTGGTGCCAGGCGAGCACGAGCTCGCACAGCGCGACGAGGAGGCCCGGCCCGATGCCTGCCGGGTCGAGGAAGAGGTGGAAGAGGAGGATGTTCACGATCACGGGCGCGAGCAGCACGAGGGCGAAGGGAACGAAGACCCCCGTGAGCGCAAGCGTGCCCCCCACGAGCTGCGTCGCGAAGAGAAGCGGCAGCATGTAGCGCGAGCGGGCGAGCGCGCCGAAGAACGCGCCCGCCTCCGCGGGCATGGCCGGCTGGGGGAGAAAGTGGAGGAAGCCGTTCAGCCCGAAGACGACGAAGACGGCCCCCAGAATCAGACGCGCGCCGGTGACCACCTTGGTCATGGTGCCCCGATAGCAGGCCTTGGGGTGCGCCCGGAAGGGGGGCCGTGCGCGTCAGGTGAAGTCCGACCCGGCGTCGACGTTCACGGTTGACCTTGAGCCATCCGTCCGGCCCGCGTCACCCGCTAACGGAGAGGGGGAACGCCCTCGCCGGCCGCGAGAACCCCTTGAGCGACATCGTCTCCCCCGGGCCGAGCCTGGACGTCCAGCCTTCGCCGAGCAGCTCGGCGGTTCGCTCGGCGATCAGCACCTGGCCGGGCCCGGCGCGCATGCAGAGCCGCGAGGCGAGGTTCACCGTCGGCCCGACGGCCGCGTACTCGAGCCGTGTGTTGCCGCCGATCGCACCCGCCGTGACGAGGCCGCTCGCGACGCCGATCCCGACGCCGAGCGACGGCTCGCGCGAGGCGAGGAGCGCCGTGGTTCGCTCGCGCAGCACAAGCGCGATTTCGACGGCGCGCACCGCGTGGTCCACCCGCGGCAGCGGCGCCCCGACGAGCGCCAGCACGCCGTCACCGGCGAAGTCCTTGATCGAGCCGCCGTGGCTGCTGATCACCTCGCCCACCGTGTCGTAGTACTCGCGCAGCAGCTCGAGGACGCGGTCGGGCGAAGCCGATTCGGCGAACGTCGTGAAGCCCCGCAGATCGCACGCCACGACGGATAGCTCGACGCGGCTCAATCGGAGCGTGCTCGCGAGGCCCTTCTCGCGCACGAGCCGCGCCAGCTCCGGCGAGAGGAAGCGGGCGAGGAACTGACCGCGCTGTCCCTGGAGGACGTGGTAGCGCACGGCCCCTGCGAGGAAGACGACGGCCCCGACCGATATCAGGACCGCGCGCAGCGCATCGGGCAGCCCGACGCCGGCCAGCACGTAGAGCGGCGTCACCGCCTGCGGCGCGCGCAGCGGCGACGTCCAACGAGCAGATTCCTCGTGGCCGACGTCCGACCGACGCGCACGATCCACTCGAATGCCGATACCATGATTGCGCCCTCGGCGATCGGGGAACGTCTTCGACCGGTCGTGGCGGGTCTGGCCGGTCTTCTTCTCGAGGTCACCTGCGGAGGCCAGCGCCGCTCGGCGGCTACAGCCGCGGGTTGGGCCCTGCCCGAGGGAATGGGGTATATTGTGAATATGACCCAAACCTTGGACGCTGCGATCGCGAAGCTGGCCGCCCTTCCACCCGAGGAGCAGGATCGGGTAGGACGCTGGTTGCTCGACGAGCTCCGCGACGAGGAGCGTTGGGCGCAGCAGTTCGGTGGCTCACGGGAGGCGCTTGGGAAGCTCGCCGCCGAAGCCCGCGCCGACCGCACTGCTGGCCGCGCCACCGACCTCGATCCTGAGAAGCTGTGAGGTCGACCGCGACCCCGCGCTTCTGGGCAGCCTATGGCGAGCTGCCTCTTGAAGTCCGGGACGCGGCTCGGAAAGCCTACCGACTCTTCCGCGATAACCCCGCGCACCCCAGCCTCCAGTTCAAGAAGGTTCACGACCGAGAACCGGTCTACTCCGTACGCGTGACCCTTGGGTACCGCGCCCTCGGTCTCGTAGAGCACGACGAGGTCACGTGGTTCTGGATCGGGGGCCATGCAGAGTACGAGCGCCTCCTGAACCGACTGTAGCGGGTCGGACCAATGCTCGGGTTCACGGGCGGCGGCGCGTTAGCGGCGCCGTGCCGTGGAACCCGTTGCACGCCCGTCGATCGTCGCGCGGATGACCAGCTCCTGCACGCCGCTGCCGCTCTGCACCCGGATCGTGTCGCCCTCCGAGAGCCCGTGGGCCGCCATCAACTCGCGCGTCAAGGCGATCGAGTTGACCTTGGCGAGGAACACGAGCGGATCGTCGACGTGCACCGCGCTCGGAGCGGACTGGTACTCGCGCACGTCGCGATCGGCGAGCAGGTCGACGCCGAGGAGGTAGACGCGCTCGTGCAGGTCGGGGAGAGTGACGAACCCTTGCACCGTCGGCGCCACGGTGCCGACGCCGGGGACCGCCTTGATCTCGTCGGCCAGCTCTTCCGGCACTCCCACGTCGCCGTTCGTGACCTGCAGCGCGGTGGTCCCTGCGATCGCCGCTACCGATCGCTCGAAGGATCGCGCGGTGGTGTCGTTGACGAGCCGGATGGCGACGATGGCCGACACGCCGAACGCGACGCCGAGAACGGTCAGAGCCGTGCGTAGCTTGTGGTGCCGGAGATGCCGCAAGCTGATCTGGCGAAGCGCCGAAATCATGGCTGACGTGCCAGCGACTCCGGGGTATCACGGCGATCCAGCTCGAGAAAGGTGCCGGCGAAGCGTGCGCTGCATGGGTTCGAAGCTCTGATGTCGTGTGGTCGAATTTGGCCAGTGCCGGTCACCGATGGCCGCCCGGGCGCAAGCTCCCGGCGGCGGGGACGCGCGGCACGCCTCACCGACGCAGAAGGAGATCACCCGCGATGGAGATCAAGGTATCCGTTCGACGGAGCACGCCGGTGACGACGAGCCCCTTGCGCCTCGAAGGGGCCGATCGCCCCGGTTGGCCCGGCGGCGTTCACGAGCACGTTGAAGGCGCCCCAGCCCGCGCCGACGCGACCCGAGACTGGGCACAACTACCCACTTGCTGAACCGAACCGAACGGCAGGACCATGCCGCCCGTGGCGAGGGGACAATCATGACAGATCGCGCGCGACGGAGAATCGGGCTCTGGCTGCTGGTCGTGCTGCTCGCGCCCGCTGGCGTGCTCGCGACGGCCGTGCCGGCCGCCGCCACCGACTCGGTCTCGCGCGATCTCTCGAGCTACGTGATCGTGGCGCTGCACCGGTTCAAGATGAAGAACTTCAGCTTCGCGATCGCGGGCAACGTGGGCGTGAGCGCGCCGGGCGGGACGCTCGCCTACGGCAAGCGATCCTTCTTCCCCGACGGCACGCAGCTCGTGAGCGACATCGTGAGCCGGGTGGGTGACCACAGCAGCCTCTGGGACCTCTTCGCCAACAGCGTCAACGCGGCGAGCCTCGCGAAGAGCACGATCCGCAACCAGGGCCCGACGCCGTGGAGCCCGCCGCTGTTCGACACGCTGCCCTGTGAGGTCCCGTGTATCCCGGGGACGACCGCCGTCAACGTCCCCAAGTACGGCTCGGCCGACCTCCCGCCGGGGGCCTACGGCGCAGTGGTGGTCGGCGATCAGGCGACGCTCACGCTCACGGGCAACGGGACCTACTGCTTCGCCAGCCTCAAGGGGGGACACCAGGTTCGCGTGCGCGTCGCCGCGCCGGCCACGATCGGGGTCGCGGGGAACCTCAAGCTGAACCTCAACAGCACGTTCGGGCCGGTCATGGGCTCGGGCCTCCGTGCGGCCGACGTCACGGTGCAGGTGGGTGGCACGTCGGTGATCTTCACCCAGCACAACCGGGTGACCGCCAACGTGATCGCCTGCCACGCGCTCATGCGCTTCGGGCGCTTCTCGTCGCTCACGGGGCAGTTCATCGCCGACGCGTTCAAGGCCGACTTCGGCCCCACCTTCGCGCTGGAGCACTGCGGCGACGGCATCGTCGAGCCGGGCGAACAGTGCGACGCGGGGACGGCAAACGGCCAGCCGGGGAGCTGCTGCGACGGGTTCTGCCGCTTCGCTCCGCCGGGCACGTCCTGCTCGGACGGCAACGTCTGCAACGGCCTCGAGACCTGCAACGCGATCGGCGGCTGTGTGCCGGGGGTGCCGCTCGACTGCCGCGACGCGAACCCCTGCACCGAGGATCTCTGCGACCCCAGCTCCGGCTGTCAGCATCTCCCGGTGGGGGACGGCACGCCGTGTCCCGACGGCAACGTGTGCAACGGTGCCGAGACCTGTCAGGGGGGCACCTGCTCGCCCGGCACGCCGCTCGCCTGCAGTCCACCCAACGCCTGCTTCACGGCGAGCTGCGACCCGACGCTCGGCTGCCAGCTCACGCCGGTCCCGGGCTGCGTGCCGTGCACCGCGACGAGCGACTGCAACATCCCGAACGGCCCCGGGACGGCGTGCAGCCCGCAGGTGTGCGTCGCGGGCACCTGCCAGGCCGCGCCGCCGCCCAATTGCGACGACGGCAACCCGTGCACCGCCGACACCTGTGACCCGACGCTCGGCTGCCAGCACACCCCGCTCGATGGCACCTCCTGCGACGATGGAAACGCCTGCACGAGCGGCGACGTGTGCATGGGTGGCGCCTGCAGCGGCGTCGCGGTCGGCTGCGACGACGGCAACCCGTGCACGAACGACGGCTGCGATCCGCTAAGCGGCTGCACGCACACGCCGATCCCGAACTGCCCGGCGTCCGGCACGCTCTGCACCCTCACGCAGGGTGCGTACGGAGCGCCCAACGGCATCGCCAACGGCTCGGGCACGCACGGCCCGCTCGGGTGGATCACGGCCCATCCGGGTGTCCTGCCGGCGTTCGTCGGTCTTCCCGGGCAGTCGGTGACGATCGCGAACCAGACCGCGCTCGAGGCCTTCATGCCGACCGGCGGCACGCCGGGGCCGCTCCGCCCGGGCGACCTCGTCCTGAGCAGCGCTTCGGGCATCCCCCCGAGCGGCGACGGCGGAGGGACGCTTGCCGGGCAGACCCTCGCCCTCATGCTCAGCACGGCGCTCTCGAACAGCGGCGCCAACCCGCCGGGCCTGGGCGCGCTCGAGCTCGCCCAGCTCGCAAGCCCGTTCTGCACCTGCGCGGGCTCCGCACCCGTGATGTTCCCGGCGATTTCCGCGTGCATCCTCCGGAACGCCGCGACCGTCCGGGACCTCGTGGTGCTCGGCGATCGGGCGCTCGGCGGCGTGCCGCTCGCCATGATCGACTCTTGTCTCAGCTACAGCCTGATCGACGACGCGCTCGATACGATCAACAACGCCTTCGACGGCTGCCGCCAGCTCTGTGCGTGTAGCTGACGGCGCCGTGCGCCCGCGCGTGCTCGTGTGGTTGTCGGTGCTCGCCAGCGCGCTTCCCGCGATCGCGCAGGCGGCGCCGGTTCTGCCGCTCGGTCACGCGGGCCGGTGGATCACCGACGCGCGCGGCCGCGTGGTCGTCGTCCATGGCACGAACATGGTGGAGAAGCGGCCGCCCTACACCCCGGCCGCGGCCGGCTTCTCCGCCGCCGACGCCGCGTTTCTCGCCCGCCTGGGCTTCAACGCCGTGCGCCTGGGGGTGATCTGGAAGGCGGTGGAGCCCGCGCCCGGGGTCTTCGACGACACCTACCTCGACCACATCGCCCGGACCGTTGCGATGCTCGCCCGCCACGGCCTTCTCTCCCTCCTCGACTTCCACCAGGACCTGTTCAACGAGCGCTTCGAAGGCGAGGGCGCCCCCGACTGGGCGGTCGAGGACGGCGGCCTCCCGAACCCGCGGCTCGGGTTCCCCGCGAACTACACCGGCAACCCGGCGCTCGAGCACGCGCTCGATGCGTTCTTCTCGAACGCCCCTGGCCCGGGCGGCATCGGCCTCGCCGAGCGGTTCGCTGCTGCCTGGGCGCACGTGGCGGCACGCTTTCGAGGACTGCCGACCGTGCTCGGGTACGAGCTCGTGAACGAGCCCTTCCCGGGGTCGGCGTGGGCGACGTGTCTCGGCGCGACGGGCTGCGCATTCGATGCCGTGCTGACGGCGTTCTACCGCCGGGTGGCCGCGGCGATTCGCGCGGTCGACCCGCAGACCCTCGTCTGGTACGAGCCGAACGTCCTTTTCAACGTGGGCTTCGGCTCCGCGGTGGGCGCGCTCGGCGACCCGCGCGCCGGCTTCGCCTTTCACGACTACTGCCCCACCGAGCCCCAGACGCACTCGCCCGCGGGCTGCGCCGCGTTCGACGACCGCGTCTTTGGCCACGCGCTGGCGCACGTCGCCGAGACCGGCGAGGCGATCCTGCTCACCGAATTCGGCTCGACCAGCGACGCCCCCTACCTCACCGACATGCTGGCACGCGCCGACCGGACGATGGTCCCGTGGCTCGAGTGGTCGTATTGCCGCTGCAACTCGCCCACCGACACCGGCGCGCAGCCCGGCCTCGTGGTCGACCCGCACCGGCCGCCGCGGGGGTCGAATCTCGTGCGGGGCACGCTGCGGGCGCTGGTCGAGCCCTACCCGCAGGTGATCGCCGGCACGCCGCAGTCGTGGGGTTTCGACCCCGCAGCGCGGACGTTCACGCTGCGCTACACGACTGCGCGCGTCGACGGCAGCGGCCGCTTCGCGCCCGGCGCCACCACCGAGATCGCCACGCCGCGGCTCGTCTACGGGGGCCGCTACGGCGTGCGGGTCGACGGCGGCGCGGTGGCGGTCCGCCGCGGCGGCTCGCGGCTCGAGATCGCGGCCTGCCCCGGCGCCGAGACGATCGTCGTGACGGTGAGCCCCGCGGGAGGGAAGCGGGGCTCCTGCCGCATCCGCGCGCGCCGGTAATCCCTCCTCAGCGCGCGGGGCCGGCTACCAGGTCGGCAAGGCTCGTCTCGGGGCGAGCCCACTGCTCGCCTTCCATGCGCGCGATCTCCTTGCCGTCGCGCCGGACGATCGCCGTGGGAAGACCGACGATGTGAAAGCGGTCGATCAGGGGATCGTCCCCCCGGGCGTCGTGCGGCACGCCGTGGAAGGTGGCGGTGATCGGCGCGCCGCGGAGCTCTTCCAGCACGCGTACGAGCCGCGGCACCGCCTGCTCGCAGTGCGGGCACCAGCTGCCGAAGAACACGAGCAGCTCCGTCGGGCGCTTGGCCCGGCGCAGCGTGGCGAGCGCGGCCGCATCGGGGGCGTAGTGCGCGGCCCCGCGGCGGTACTCGGGCAGCGCCTGGAGCAGGTCGTCGAGCTGATGATCGCCGAGCAGCGGCGGGCCTTCCTTGAGCGCCATCGTGAGGCCGTCGCGCTCGAGGATCAGGTTCGGACCGTCGGGTCGCACGGAGAGGAAGTCCTCCTGCGGTCCGCCGGTATCGACCCGCATCGCGTCGGGATCGGCGGGGTCGCGGACGACACGTGCCGGATCGAGCAGGCGCGCGCCCAGGGGACCGGTCGTGACGAGCACCGGGCGGCCGAACGGCGAGGGCTCGACGAGCAGCGTCACCGGCGGCTCGAGCGAACGGTAGACCGCCGCCCCGTCGGCCACGAACTGGCTCGTGGCGACCAGCTCGAGGCTCGACGCGTGCGCCGCAGCCCCGGCGCTTGCAAGGAGCGCCCCGAGCGCGACGGCGGGAACGGATCGAATCATGGCAGCTCTCCTCGGGCGAGCGCGTCGAGCGCGGCATCGGGCGGGAATCCGCTCCACGTCGCCACCACGCGACCGCCGTCGACGAGCGCGCTGCGCGGCAGCGTGCGGTAGAGGCGACGGAGCATCTGCGGCGGGGCGCCGCGCACCTCGAAGGCCGGGCCGGCCGACCAGAGAAACGCGGCGGCGAGATCGGGATTGTCGTCGGCGACGCCCCACACCCGCGTGCCGCCTCGCGGCAGTCCGAGGCGTGCGTTGAGGTGCGGGATGCGGGCGCGGGTCGCGGGATCGGCACGGTCGAGGAGGAGGACGAGGTGGCGGCCGGCGCGCAGCTCGGGGATCACCTGGTCGAGCTGCGTCGCCTCGACGGCGACGCCCGGCGCGAGCGCGGTCGCGTGGTCGTCGAGCGGAAGCCGCGGCGCGAGAAGCGCGAAGGCGACGCCGGCGCACGCACCGAGCACGCCTGCCCACGGCAGGCGCGCCCCCCGCGGCGCCGGGCTGCCGAGCCAGGCGAGCCCCGAGAGCCCGGCGAGCCCCAGGTCTTCGTAGAGCGCCTGCCGCGGCGTGCGTTCGAGAAGCTGGCCAAAGCACCCGCATGCCGCGGCGCCCTCCGGCCGCACGAGTTGCCAGGCCACCACGGTGACGAACGCCAGGAACGTCGCGCTGCCGACGAGGAGGACGCGGCGGTGGCGCGGGTGCGCGAGGAGCGCCGCGCCGAGCCCCGCCTCGAAGGCGATCACCGCGAGCGCGGCAGGGTAGGCGAGCCCGGCCGGGACCGGCAGCATGTCGCGGAGCCGCGCGGCCGCACCCCGCGCGTAGATGGCCTTCGCGTACGCCGCCACGAGCAGCACGACGCCGAGGAGGCGGGCCGCGACCGGGCCGAGCGCGCCGAGCTTGGGGAAGCCCCGTCTGCCCGCCGAGAAGCCGACACCGCGCATCGAGTGAGCCGTGCTGGGATCGAACCAGCGACCCGCTGCTTAAAAGGCAGCTGCTCTACCAGCTGAGCTAACGGCTCGCGCCCGGACGGGACGGCCCCTTAGCACAGTCGTGGCGGCTCGGCGACCCGAGCCGGCGGTCGGGGGCTCACCCGAGCGGGGAGGCACGACGGCGCGCGGTCTGCTACACAGCCGCTATGGCCGAGACCTGGGATGTGGAGACACCTGAGCCCGCGCTGCCGTGGCGCCCGCTCGCGTGGGGCGCTGCCCTCGGCGGCGTGGCCGGCGCGGTCGCGGGTGCCGTGATCGCCGCGGCGGGATCCGGGGCGTCCCTGATCGCCGTCACCATCGACGTCGGCGCCGCCGGGGCGATCATCGGCGGGCTCTTCGGGGCGCTCTACGCGTCCTGGTCGATCGACGAGTCCTGACGCGCTGCGATCCTCGCCCACGGGTCGCGGAGCGTGACCGTCCGGTTGAAGACGGGCGCACCCGGGCGCGTGTCGACCGGATCGGCGCAGAAGTAGCCGAGCCGCTCGAACTGCCAGCGGCTTCCGGGAGCGGCCGCGGCGAGGGTCGGCTCGACCTTGCAGCCCGTGAGCCGCTCGAGCGACCGCGGATTGAGCTGCGCGAGCCAGTCGTCCCCGCCGGGCTCCTCGACCGTGAACAGGCGATCGTAGAGCCGAACCTCCGCCTCGACCGCGTGTCGGGCGGACACCCAGTGGATGGTCGCCTTCACCTTGCGCCCGCGGGCATTCCCACCGCGGGAGGCCAGGTCCGCGGTGCAGCGCACTGCCGTGACCTCGCCCGTCTGCGGGTCCTTCTCCACCCCGGTGCAGCGGACGACGTAAGCCCAGCGGAGCCGCACCTCGCGCCCCGGCGCCAGGCGAAAGTACTTGGGGGGCGGCACCTCCCGGAAGTCGTCGCGCTCGATCCAGAGCTCTCGCCCGAAGGGGACGCGGCGCGTCCCTGCCGCCGGATCCTCGGGGTTGTTGACCGCTTCGAGCTCCTCGACGCGCTCGGCGGGCCAGTTCTCGATCACCAGCCGCAGCGGCCGCAGCACCGCCATCGCCCGCGGCGCGCGGCGGTTGAGCTCCTCGCGGATCGCGTGCTCGAGCATCTCGACCTCGACGGTGCTGTTGCGCTTGGCGACGCCGACGCGCTCGCAGAACGTGCGGATCGCCTCGGGCGGCACGCCGCGGCGGCGCAGTCCCGAGAGCGTCGGCATGCGCGGGTCGTCCCAGCCGCTCACGTGCCCGCCCTCGACGAGCGCGAGAAGCCGCCGCTTGCTCATCACCGTGTAGGTGAGGTTCAGGCGGGCGAACTCGATCTGCTGCGGGCGCGCCGGCGTGCGGCAATGCTCGATCAGCCAGTCGTAGAGCGGCCGGTGGTCCTCGAACTCGAGCGTGCAGATCGAGTGCGTGACGCCCTCGATCGCGTCGGAGAGCGGGTGCGCGTAGTCGTACATCGGGTAGATGCACCAGCGATCGCCCGTGCGGTGGTGCGTGGCGTGGCGGATGCGGTAGAGCACCGGGTCGCGCAGGTTCAAGTTGGGCGAGGCCATGTCGATGCGCGCGCGCAGCACGTGCGCGCCGTCGGGGAACTCGCCGGCGCGCATGCGGGCGAAGAGGTCGAGGCTCTCGGCGATCGGGCGGT